>Ga0256363_1000001_pt1 | contig 47909 bp, 1 predicted proteins | sample MistaT_4_FD_189988 | JGI IMG/M metagenome (GOLD analysis project Ga0256363, IMG submission 189988) | Metatranscriptome of freshwater microbial communities from Mississippi River, Louisiana, United States - Miss_Atlam_RepB_8d (Metagenome... | ecosystem: Environmental > Aquatic > Freshwater > River...
ACAATGAAAGTCAAGAGTGCATCGGAGATTACTGACACTGACGAACCTTCGGTTCCACCAACTGAGACAGATACAGGCGCTGCATTGAACCCACCAAAGTTGACGCCGGAAACAAACATACGGGATCGTGCAGATGTAGGATACGATACCGGATACACTGAAAGTATCAACGGATGATTGTAAGTAAATGCGCGAGACAATGATCCAAATCGTTGAGCAACAGTTACAGTGACATCCAGATTGGCACCAGTTCCTCTAGTGGTGGTGCAAACAGCTAAAGAATCCGAAGTCCATGATGGATTGGTGCAAACTGATGCAGCAATTTTTGCAGACAGAGAGCTATCCAATTTCCCTAAATTCCTCCCAAAAATTGAGACAAACGATGCTCCCAAAACTGGGCCATTGTTTGGAGTGAGTGAAGATGCGGTAGGAGCATCGAACTCAAATGCGTTAGTTCTCGAGTTCAACAGATGACCCACAGAAACTGAGACAAAAGCCGAGCGCAAAAGACCAGATGGCACCTTACTAAACAATGCCGAAGATGACAGCCAATAAGATGATTCATGGGAAGAACCTCCAAAAATCGAAAAAGCCGTTGAGTCAAAATTTGAAAATCCTGCACCCAGCACTGACACTACACTAGCTCCACTTGTGGGCAAGTTGCTGCAGTTAGAGCAAGAAGACACTAATCTGACAGTTGATGGTGCCTCGAACGAAAACAAACGCGACGACATCCTGTTCAACAGTTCAACAGAAACAGTGATTCCTAGATATGAACTTTTGCCATCAGAAATTTTTCCATTTAAAGATGTCGAAGATATCCAAAGTGATTGCCGAGCTTGACTTTCACCAAAAGCGATTCGACTCGAAGCAAAACTCGGAGAAAACATACTTCCCGAAGCAGATATGTAAACAGACCCTGAAGAAGGAGACATGCCTTTGCTAGAAACAGCTAAGGGGGAAGCAAAAGAAACTACTTGAGTTAGAGTTGCACTATTATTGAACATAAATGACAAGCTTGCAGAGTGATGTATTCCTGATCCTGCAGACACTTTGCCGATGATGAAGCTATCTGATATCCAAAAAGATGACTGGCTCCTTGAACATCTGATACCAACATTTATTGAAACAGCCGTGTCTCCCATTCCTGAACCGTGAAAAGCAGCATACACACTACCAGTTGTTGGCAGTGACAATGCAGATGTTGATGATATCACCACAAAATTGGTCTTGATCACCGTGTTCAGGCTTCCTGATCTTCCAGACTGTGTCATCGACAAAGGAATAAAAAAGGCCTTGACTGTATGACACTTGGTAGTGACACTCGAATCACTGGTCCACTCATGAGCTGCTTGTGACGTTCCTCCAATTCTTGAAATGAGACAACTTAACTGGACACCGAATTCAGCACCAGTGAAAGTCAAAATGACAGATCCAGACGTCGGAATATTGACAACTGATGTGGACAAGACAGTTGGATGAGCATATGAAAGAGACTTAGATAACGAGACTGCAATCTGTAAAATAGAAATAGCAACACTAGGCAGTCTTGCAACTGAACCACATGTCTTAAAAACAGTTTGAGAATCAGATGTCCAAAGAGTTTTCTGAGCGATTGTACCATGTTGCGCAACCCTCACAGTGAATGATTTTTCACAAACTCCATATCCCGCACCGATAATCGACACAAAGACAGAACCACTGCCTGGAACAAGACCTGGAATAACCTTCCTAACTGCCGGCTGAGCAAGGGCTACGAACGGAATATACAAAGCACGCGATGATCTCGATGCAACCGAGGCAATACTATTCAAGTTGTTCTCTTGAAATGAAGATGTCTTGCACACTATGGCCGATGTGGCCTGCCAGTTCATAGAAACACATGAGGTAAACCCCAACCGCAAACTTAGAGAGGATTGCAAAGTCCCAAAATTTTGACCATAATTGGTGATGAAACTGCTGCCAGACAAAGGCAAAGTCACGTAGGTAACGGTCGAAACTGTCTGTACATCGTAAGAAAGCGACGATGATAATAGAGAATAAATTCGGCTTATCGTCACTGCAACTCCAGAAGAACCAATGGCACTGGTAGTTTTGCACAACAAGGATGAAGAAGAAACCCAGATTGAAGACCGGCAACTCCCAAATCGAATCCCAGCAAAACAATCTGAAGGGACCCATGCAGTTTGCTCACAAATTGGATTCATTGAGGACAGTCGAGCTTTTAAAGAGGAGTCAGAAAACCCAAAAGATGAGCCAGACACTGTCACAAATGAGTTGCCGGTCGTAGGAATATTGCTACCCCATGGTAGAGCAGTAGTAAGCACCGAATCCCAAGTAATAACACCACTCAAAATTGAGTATCGTTTGGATACCGATATTGCAATTGAGATATCAGTGCCATGAAAAATAGCTGCCACTTTGCAAGTTGCTGATGACGAGCTTACCCATCTCGACGCTTGACATGAACTGATTCCTACTCGAATGCTGGGCGTTGTTGCAAAAATGCTGAAACCTGATCCCACAGTCGTTACAATGACGCTTCCTGTTCTGGGGATATTCAAGACGAAGGTTGTCATCTGATTGATGGCGTGCAAAGATTGGAATGATACTAGGTTCTGAGCACTCGGGATAGCTGAAACAATCGCAAATGATGAAACTTGAACAGATACAAAACTCGGAGTTGAACCAGCTGGCGCCTTGCAAATGACCGATGAACTTGAGCTCCACAATGATGATTCACAATCTGTTGCAAGATTTGCTCTTTGTGAAACTGAAAACAAACCAAATCCAAAACCTGATAACAAAACAGCAATACTTCCTGAGTGTGGAACATCGCTTTTGTTCGTAAAAGTCACTCCAGGAACGTTAAAAAACAAAAATGCAGCTAGTGCTTCTGCAGACTGCCTGCCAACAGAAACCTGAAGAACTTGAAAAAAGATCGCTCCAGCAGCGGTTTTTGCAGCAGCAGCTGAATCAGATTTCCACATGGTTACTTGTCCAGCTGTGTTTTTGAGCTTCACCAGCACTGACGATTCAAACACAGAAAATGAAGTGCCTACAACAGTGATGGATACACTTCCTGAGGCAGGCAAGTTAACATTTGAAGTAGTCAACCGAGAGTCAACAAAAAGTTTGTCCGAGATTGTTGGAATGTTATAAGATACTGAGAAGCTAAGAAAATTTGAATACCCAGAAAGGGAAACTTGCATTGAGATACGGTTTTGCATTCCAGAGACTACTCGACACAACAATGCGCTATCAGCCTTCCAATTCGAAGATGATGCAACGCTCCATCCGAAACGCAAGGAAGAAAATGTCATCGAACTGGAACCAAAACTGGAGCCAGATACCAGTACCAAGGTAGAGCCACTGGTTGGTGCATTCAATCCTTGAGACAAAAGTGAATGCGCGTCAAAAGAATACACGTGTGTAGTTGACGATTGCAAACGAGACAACGACGCAGTCACTGATAACTTGTGTCCAAAACCTGCACTTGATTTTGGAGTTATGACCGAATCGGATATCCAAAAGCTATTGCCAAAGGCTGATGCTCGAATACGAACTGCAGGACTGTTGTCGGAGAAAGATAGTGAATTGCATAATACGTACACACGAGCTGCGCCACTAGCAGGTATCATGGAAGTACCATAGACGCTCTTAATAGCAGGTTTAGAAAACGACAAAGGGGATTGTGTAACAAAAAGACCACCGCTGAGCATCTGGGAAGAAAATGATATTGATAAGCCTTTTCCGGAACCACTGCTGACTTTTGCAATCAACGAACTGTCGGACTGCCATGTTGAAGCCATACAAGAGCTGCCACCAACGTAGCTGGCGGCTGAGCCAGTGGATGTTCCGAGCAGCATGCCACTCAATGAGACGATGACAGAGCCTGACGCAGAAGGCAATGCTTGCATCATCAAATCAGTCACACGTGGTAATAAGTATGGCAAAACTGTGGTAAGAAGAGAAGCGCGAAAGTCGATTGATACTACCAAATTAGATGAGAATTCATGACCAGCAGCAACTTTCAAACGCAAAGCAGTTGATGATTGCCAGTTTGTATTCTGAGCTGCAGTGCGGCCTGCAAAGGCTTGAGGCGATGATTCTTCAATTGACATATGTCTTCCAAACACAGTAGCAAAAGTTGATCCAGTGATAGGAAGATTGTGAGAAAAATGTGAAGATACAGTCACATCAGCAAAGCTGAACGCTTCCGTTACACTGCCCATTCGAATGCCTATTGATGCAGAGACTTGATGCATCAATCCACGGCCGCTTGCAATTTTCGCAATCAAAGAGCTGTCAGCCAACCAACTCGAGGACTCTGCAGAAGTAATACCCAATCGAAGCTTTGACGAAGTTCCAAACGTACCAACGTTGCCAGTATGTATGACAACGAACGATGCTCCTGTGGTAGGACCTGCTGTGATGCCTCCATTTTTCACAACCGGCAAGTTATAAGACAATACTTCCGATAGATCTAAACCTGCTAGACCATCGATAGATACAATAAGGGCCGACGAATGCGTGGTTCCCGATAATTTGGCAAAAACACACGAAGATGACTGCCAGGAAGAAAATTCCATTGAACTTTTTTGCAAACATGACGAGACGCTTGAAAACGATGATCCAAAATGTAAGCCGAATAGTGAAAGACGCACAGATCCGGTAATTGGAATGTTCATTAATTGGATAGATGAGATGGACGGATAAGGAGCAGACATCTTGAAATCACTTGACAAAGACTGAACACCAATTGAAACAATCATTGAAAATCTGCTGGTGATGCCACAGGATTTAATGCCAAGCGAAGAGACAGATATCCACATTGTTGACTTAGTGGACGTTTTTCCAAGTCGAGAGGACATCGACGCGTCAAAAGGAGAAAATTGAGAGCCTGTTGCGAGAAGAATGATGGATCCCGAGTCGGCAGAATATTTGGACCAAGTTTGATAGATATCACTGGCGTTATTGACGACAGGAGCATTGAAAGTCCAAGCAAGTGAAAAAGAAGCAGGTGGAAGAAACATTGCAGATACTTTCAAAGTAAGACGACCAGCTAAACCAGCCGGTGTACGACAAAGAATCACAGACGACGATGACCATAATGTTGACTGGCATGAAGATTCACTAATAACAAGGGATGGACTAGCAGATTTACCAATGAGCCTACCAACGACAGAAATCAACGTAGATGAAGAAGAGGGCCCGTTTACCGACCGGACACCTGAAAGAAACGCCGAATTTACAGGAAGTTTAAAAACTGAAGCAGCTACCCTTTGATTGACGCTGATAACAACTGAGACAGCGCTAGAATATAACGAAACTGCCTTCAAAGAAGCGGAAGAATCACTCACCCAAGAAGTTGCCTCAACAACAGAAGCTCGCATGTTCATCTTGGGTGTTGCAGAGAGAATTTCAAAAGCGGACCCGGTAATTGTGCAATATGTGGATCCAGTGGAAGCAAGTGGAAGTGTCGAATATGATGTTAAAAAGAGCGTGTCGAACGAGATGGTAACATTGAGAGCATTCGATACCAAACTGCTTGAAGACACAACTACACCTGTTCCAACAGGCATATTGGAGCCAGCGATCAATTTGCACATCAAAGATGAATCTGAATGCCAAGTTGAAAAACCACTGGACGATCAGCTTACAATTGACTTTTGAGAAAAATGAGCAAGTCCAAACCCAGAGCCAACTATATTTGCAAATAATGAACCGGAAGTCGGGAACTGCCAAGGTTGTAAGTACGACAACTTTGGCGCATTATGGCTGAAAATGCTCGAAATTGAATTCGTTACTGCATTGATACTCACTGAAATAGTGAGTGACCCACGAACTCCGCTAGAAATCTTAGACATAATGGATGAGTCAGAAATCCAAGTGACACATTCAGAGGCTGTGTTTGCGAAATTCACAATTCTGCGACTATTGCCTAGAGGTGACCATGACTTTCCCAAGACACTTACAAAAATCGACCCCGAAGTAGGGGCATTCACAGGCGAAGTCGATGATAAAATCGCACCATTGTAGGAGAATCCTTTGGAATGGGAAGATGTTCTCTCAAAAATAGAAACATGGATATACCCAGCTGATGTACCAAACGCGGCCTTGATGACAACACAAGAATCAGACTTCCAAAGGCTGACTTCAGGAGCCGTATCATGAATGCGGGGCATCCCAGATCCACCCCAGCATGCAAATCCAGTTCCAGTCAATGTTATTGAGACAGAACCCGTCTTGGGGGAATTTGTATTCATGGTAGATATTTTCGGAGCACCATATGAAGCAGCATTCGACATCCGTGAACGAAGAGAATTCACATTGCTTGAAACCAACGCGTCCAAGGATCGACCCGAACCAAGACCACGTTTACAGTTGATGTTTGAGTCCGAAATCCATATTGAATGCTTAGATGCGCTTCCACCAATGACGAGTATCATGCTCATGGAAAAAGGGCCCATATTTACACCGATAGCTGTCATAGTACAACTGCCTGTTGTAGCATCCAGGTTTGAACCCAACAAAGACAAGGACGGGACATCGAATGTAAGTGCTTCCGAAAAACTTCCAAAGTAGGAATTTATGGAAATTGCAAGATTTCTCCTGAAGTCGAAAACACCATGAGACATCTTCAAACAAACAGAAGAGCTTGCAGTCCACTTTGTGGCAGCTTGAGAAGATGATAAAATTGTCATCGGAGAAAGGTTCGATCCTCCAAATAGATTGCCGACAATTGTAAGTGAAGCTGCACCACTAGCAGGAAAGTTAAATGTTCGTACCAGCACTAATGGTGATGGTTTGTCAAATGAGAAAGGGAGTCCACTGAGGAATCCAGACTGGCGATTGATTGAAACAGCCGCAAATATATGAAATCTGCCGATTCCTCCATGGTCTTTCTTGCCGTTGACGCTGGAGTCGGAAATCCACATATTGTTTCTAGATGCAGTGCTCGATATACGGATTCGCAAAGTTGTGTCAGAGCTGCCAAAACGATTTCCAAAAATAGAAACACTGATGCATGATGTAGTTACCATATTCAGTGGTGAAATCGAAGACAAAACTGAAATATCGTATGAAAGTGAAAAGTTCAAGAATGATGCAACATTTCGAATTGAAACGATAACATTGATTTTGTTTCCAGTACCAGAAGAAATCTTACATATAACTGATGATGATGATGACCAAACTGAAGCTGTTGTAGAAGTTTGGGGATGACGAATAGACGATGAAGTATGTTCCCAAGTGCCGAAATCAATTCCTACAATCGTCATGGAAAAAGATGCCGTAGTCGGTGAATTTTGATATGCAAGGATAACCCTATGCACATCGAATAAAACCAACGGTGACGAAACTGAGGTTTGGGTTGCAACTGTTAAAATCGCCCCTAGAAGAACTTCAGAAGTGCTTGGAATTTTGGCAATAACAGTGCTGTCTGAGATCCAATGTGAAGACAAGCAAATAGTAGAACCAATTTTAATAAAAGCAGTGTTTTCCCAATATCCCAAATTTCGCCCTTGAATAGTTACTGACACTGATCCAGTCTTTGGCGCCAAGATATGCTTGACAGCAGAGGCAAAAGGCGGTTCAAAAGTGAGTGCATTTGTCAGAGAGCCTACATGGAATGAGCGAAACAAAGAAACAGCAACATAAATATTAGTTGAAAGACCGATTGAAACTTTGACTTTGATGATAGAATCCGAGGTCCATACAGAGCTTTGACTCGACGAAACGCCAATGACAGCAGAATTGCTTGATGACTGAGAGCCCATACCAGTACCTCTGGCTCCCAAAAACGAAGAACCAGTTGATGGATGTGTCGAATTGGTTGAGTGACGAATTACAACAGTATCCCAAGTTAACACTGCTAAAGCAGGGAAAACAATACGACTGGCAAGCTTATCTACTGATAAAACAAACAAATTTCTGCCGTAACCGACTGGAAATTTGCAAACCACATAGGATTCTGATCTCCACAGTGAACTTTCACATGATGTCGACGAAAGAGCTGTTGAAGACTCCACCAATCTATTAGATGCAGAGAACCCTGCAATGGCAAACATATTGCCAAAAATTGAGATCCAAGAAGAACCTGAAGATGGGGTATTCGATGGCGTGATACTTGAAATAATTCCTCGTGAAAATGACACAACTGCAGCGGAAGTTGAATACTGTCGGTCGGCGGTAACAACAAATACCAGATTTGGACCAGAACCAGCAGCACTTCTGCAAGTAATCGAGGAGTCGGATCTCCAAGTGGACCATAAACAACTAGAAAATACGACTCGCGCGGATAGCGAAGAACTGGCAAATCCTCGACCTGCTACTTCTAAATAACCAGCTCCGGTTGTCGGAATAATTGCCGGCATAAAGAACAAAGCTACTACTGGTTTCGAAAACGTAAACGAAAAGTCAATTTCAGGCACTGTCTTCAGTAGGGCGACACTAATGCCAGAAGAATGCGAAATTCCGTAGCCAGCAGAAACTTTGGCAAATATTGAGCTCTCAGAAACCCAGTACGAAACTCTGGCAGAGGTAAAACCAACGGAACTGACAAGGGACTGTCGCCTCAGGCCGAAATTCCTTCCGAATAAGGTGACCGCCTGAAGTCCAGTTGACTCAATCAAGAGATGCGTTTGAGCGGATATAATAGGCGGGCTGAAGGACATCATCAACGAAATGGTTCCGAATAGACCACCTGCACTGATAGAAACAGACAAAGCTTTCGATACACCTGAGGGACCTTTCAAGAAAAGTACAGAATCACTGATCCATGCAGTTGCCAAAGAACATGTTCCGCCAAAAACAGTGCTCTGTGAAATCCCCGTCATGGCAAACTTCAGACCGATGATGGTAGAACTGACAGATCCCGAAGCGGGAGACACAGAAACTGAGAAGAACACGACAGGAATACTGAATGACGCAGAGTTTGTCACAAAAGATACGAAATTTAACGAGACACTTGTTGATAATTTCGGGCCATATCCAATTTGGGATTTGGAGACTATGGAAGACTCTGACAACCATAAATGGAATTCCCCAGCTGATGATCCGAGACGAATCTTCGGAGAATACGACGCGTAGCCAAAGTGAGACCCAGAGACAATGAACATCAAGCTTCCTGATGTTGGGCAGAATGTATGAATCCTTCCAAGAGCCTGAACACTGTCGTATGATGCCCAATTTCCTTCAGAGTGAGAGACTTGGAGAGCAGTCGAAACGGTTAATCCCATACTTGCAGCATGCCCGATAGGAATCTTAGACTTCAAACTAGAATCCGATCTCCAATCTGAGCTCATGGAGCTTGATCGTTGAAATCTGGATCTGCATGTGGAATCGTGGGCACCAAACGAAGCGCCGAATATTGTGACAACTGAAGAACCCGATTTTGCCAAGTTGGTTAATGTTAAGGCTGAAATTGTTGGCGAGTTTAGAGACAAAAGGTTTGACGACAAATCGCCTTGACTACCAACACTTGCACTAGCAGAAATGAATACTCCAGCAACAATATGAGCTTTGCACACGGTTGAAGAATCAGATATCCATTTTGAAACTTGAGAATTGCTGAATCGTAAAGAAATGACCATCGATGAGTGCTGCTGTCCAAAACCAGCTCCACATATCGAAACAGATGTTGAACCAGATGAAGGCAGTTGATTAAAACCATAACTACTGATTGATGCAGTTGTGTACGACAGTGCAAACGAAATGTGACCTACTTGCATGAAAATTGAAACCTGTGCCGACAACCCGACGCCATAACCTGGAGCAGATCGACAGGTAGCAGAACTGTCTGATTTCCACAATGATTGCAAGCAAACAGTTATGCCTGCTTTAGCAAGAGTGTGCAATAAATCACCTGTACTAAAAGTTGATTGCAGTTGTGAAAACATGTTTCCTCTTAACGTGATGAATATTGAGCCCGTGGTTGAAAATCTAGAAGTGTTTGTTCCAGAGAGCAGCAAGGGTTTATCGTAGCTCAAAAGACTCGAATGTGAGCTTGCTTGAGAAGCCGAAGATACTGAAATAACTCGACGCAAACCAATTCCAGGCAACACTTTGCATCGAATACTAGAAGACGACACCCAGATAGACGCCGAACAGGCCGTACTGCCAACTGAAACTCGCTGAGACAGTCCGCTTTCAGATAAATCTAATGAAGTTATGGTAATAGAAGTTGATCCAGTTACGGCAACTCGAAATGACAGCAAAGCTGCAACTCTTGTTGACGTGTAAGATTGTAGAATGTGGGCTGTCGATAATTGCAGAGAAACTGATGTTTTTAAGGTCAAAACCATCCCAGCTCCCGATCGAACTTTTAACACCAAACTACTGTCAGCGAGCCAAATTGTGACTGAGCACGAGCTGCTACCGAATTGATTGGCTATTGAAAAAGAACCAGATGAAAGGGCATCACCAGAAATACTGAGGTAGACAGATCCGGACGAAGGGATAGCTGTGGACGCGATTCCAGTGAATACTTCAGGACTGGAGTAAGATAAAAGTCGTGGAGTAGATGAAAACAACATTGCAGTGCTGACTGCGATGGCGAGACCAGCTGCAGATCCAGAGTTGGCCTTGCATAAAACAATGCTGGATGACATCCATCGAGAATTCTCGCAAGTTGTTGTTGCCAATTTTGTTCTTGAAGACACACTAGAACTACCATAACTTGAACCCAAAACACTGATGATCGATGAGCCCGTCAACAGAACTGCTCTTGAAGAAGTCAGTATTGCCGCGGTTGGAGCATTGTATGAAAAAGTCGATGTTAAAAAACCTCTCTGCCACCAAACGGATACTTGAACAGAAAGTTTTCCGCTGGATCCACCAAATGGTTTCGCGAGCACACATGTGTCTGAAATCCATGCCATTTCATCAGATGCTGTTGATCCATGGGTTACCACGCGCTGCTTCATATGCGAGGCGAAACCAAAGTATTGGCCCAATGTTGTAATAGAGATACCGCCTGTAACAGGAGCATTCGACGGAGTACTAACGTAAACCACAGGTTGCACATAACTGAAGGCGCGAGATAAAGAGGACTGTTGAGAATTGACAGTAACAGAAATAGACAACATCTTTCCAACACCTGCAGGAATTTCACAGGACAGTAATTTGTCATTGAACACTGTGGGAGATCCACAGCTTGTGAATCCTAAAGAAGTCACTGTGCTTGGACCTATTGAAACGTAGACCAATTCATAAGATGATGCAAAGTTAAGGCCACTGATGTAAATAAGGCACCCTCCTTTTGTATCGCAGAAAAGCGAAGATAGCCTGAGAACTTCAGGTGACGCATATGAGAACAATATGGCCGAAACAGATTGTTTGTTCGCATCAACTGTGACATTCAAACGATTTCCTGCGCCAGATGGGACTAGTAATCGGACTGATGAATCAGATGTCCACAAGCTCATCAAAAATGAAGTCGAGGCCAGTGAAAGATGTGGGCCTAATTTGGCTGTTACGCTCGAAAGAACTGTGCCAAAATTTCTGCCAACCAATGTGATGGAAACTCGTCCAGTAGTGGGCCCACTGCCTGGCGCCAAAGAGTGCATCACGTGCGAATCATATGAAAATGCAAGTGACAAAGAAGAACTCCGTTGAAGAACAGATACCACGAAAACTGGACTTCCAAATCCAGAGACTACTTTGCATAACATCGATGTGCTGGATAGCCACATTGAAGATTCACAAGCGCTGCTCTCAACCCTTGAGTTGGATGAGTAACCAACTGCACCATAAAATGATCCGAAAATAGATACAACGATTCCTCCTGAAAGAGGAGAGTTCGTCAACAATATGCTTGATGATGTCGGCATATCTGAATTCCAAAATAGCTCTGCAGAACCTTTGGATTGAGAAATACTAACGAAAATAAGGTTTTGCATATCATGAATGGGCGAAGTTCGCAAGAAAATGCAGCTATCTGAAACCCAAACGGAAAAATAAGTACCACTCCCACGAATTCTGACTTTCGAAGAGTGATCAACAGAGGCATAATTTCTGCCGAACACTGACACCAATATGGATCCAGTTGCAGGCTTATTGCAAGCATTGACTGTTGATGCGTCAGGAACCGACAACGAGACTTCAGCAACCGATGAATGAGTTTTTACGACAGTGATGGCTAAACGTACGGCAGGTCGAAAAATGTTCGCGGTGATCTTGGAGACAACTGAACTTTCTGAATTCCACAAACTCACCGAGCAAGCACTTAGCCCAACTTTAGCTATAATTGATGGGTTGCTGACCGCGAAATTTCGACCACTAAGTGTAAGAGAAGATGAACCTGAAGCAGACAAAGCTAAATGAACACTGCTGACTAATAACGGTGAGTTCCAAGAAAACACATTGCTCAAAGATCCTGACGACATAGCAACTGACAAAATCATACCGGAACCTAAACCATTTCCGGATGAAAGTCTTCCCAAAACTTCACTACTGGAATGCCAAAACGATGAAGTGGCAGAAGAAAACCCTACACGAGCACTGTTTGATGACAGGGTAGAAGAAAAGCCTGTACCAAATATAGTAATACTAGTGCTTCCACTCAAAGGTGCATTCGTAAAAGAAATGTCAGAAACCGAAACAGATTCAAGAACAGAGACACTGAATGATCCTCTAACACCACCAGAATCGCTGACAACAATCAGCCTAACGGAACCAAGACCCGAAGTAACTTTAAAAGCTAAGGAGCTATCCGAACTCCAAATCGTTCTTTCAGATGAAGATGCCTGAAACTTTGAATGCGGGGAGGAATTCAAGCCGAAGAATCGCCCATAAACAGAGAAATCTGTAGACCCAGTAGATGGAACGTGGCTTGCCATTTTCATACTTGAAACAAGTGGCACGTTGTATGATGAAAAAAGTGTAATGCTACTCACTCGAACGTGAGCGCTGACGAAAACGGTCACCAAAAGGACTCTTCCTCTGACAGCTCTTAACAGAACTGATGAGTCACTGTGCCATTGAGTCATGGATGCTGCAGTGCAAGATATCCGTGCTCTGTGCGATAGACAAGATCCTGAATTGAAAGCCGAACCAAGAACTGAGGCCAGGCTAGCACCTGTTGTTGGGATGTTTGTTGACTTGATTACTGCTAAGACACCGACATCAAAAGTAAACGAGTACGTTAGACTTGAAGTTCTTAATTGTGCGCTTACTAATGTAGACAAACCATGGTTAGAGCCTCGAGGAAACTTTGGTACAATAGTGCTAGTGGAAATCCAAGAACAAGCTTCTTGAGTTGACAATCTGAAGGAGGCACGAATGCAACTCTGATCCAATCCAAAATCTGTGCCGATGAAGACAACAGACAAGGCTCCACTTGTTGGAAAGTTGGCAGCTCCAAAAATATCTCTGTGATTTACAGCATCAAAAGACAAAGCGATAGACAATTCAGCCACATTGGCAATTGAAACGAAAGCATTGGATGACACTGCAGTGCCTCGAGGGACTCTGCAAAGGATAGAAGTTCCACTTAGCCAAATTGAAGCCTCGCAAACGCATCTGCCTACTCTTGATGCGCCGGACATTCCAACAATTCCCAATCCAACAGCTGCCATAAAGACAGATGATGATCCTGTGGATGGCTGATTGGTAGCAATGAATAATAATGACGCCGGAGAAATGTACGAAAAAGATTGCGTCAGTGCCGCAGTTTTCAAGGCCGAAGAACTTGAGACAGTTCTCGATACAAGGAGTCCATGTGATGATTTCGAACCTATAGCTGAGTCGGATGTCCAAGAATGGCTTGATGCAGCGGAAAATCCTATTCTGATTGTTTGTGATCGGGACAAGAAACCGGCATTTGAACCTATTACTGTGACATGGACTGAACCTGATGTTGGTGATCCTCGCTGCATCAAGGATGAAATCGTAAGAAAAGGAAACATGGCAAACCCAAGGGAGTCTAACGAAGTTTGTAAATCGGAAGAAACACGGAAGAGAATATTGACAAATCCTCCGTGGGACATCTTGCACTTAACGGATGACTCAGATGTCCATAGAGAAGTCCGGCAGGAAGTACTTCCTGTGGAAACTTTGAGAGAAGGATTTTGAGAGGAAAAACTTGACCCGGCTACAACTGTTACTAATGCCGCACCGGATACTGCGAATCCAAATGAAGTATTCAAAATGACAACACTTGCTAGATTCGGGCCATCATATGAGAGTAAAGAAGAGCACCAAGACCATCGAGATCTTACAGAAACAACAATGATTGCAGAGGTCTTTAAACTGACGTAGGCAACGGTTTTCCCCATAATACTGGAATCTGCAACCCATGAATGATATTTCTTAGCAGTGACCCCAATTTTTAACCTTGACAACGAATTCCAATACATTCCAAAATTGGTTCCAAATGCAGTGATTGAAACAGAACCCGTGATGGGAACGTTGGACAAAGACACTGAAGACAACGAAGGAGTGTCATGCGTCAAACACTGAGTTAGGGCTGCGGACACTTGATTGCCTGAGGAAGTATGGAGTGTATAGTCACTTGCAACACTACGAATGGATTTACATACCAGGCTAGAATCTGAAACCCATCGGTTGAACTCCACAGCTGTACCAAGTATTCGCGACATAGAAGACAAACTTGAAACTCCGAGTGAATAACCGACTACTGATATTGCTGTTGCTCCAGAAGATGGAAAAACATTTGGCTTCACAATTAGAATGAAAGATCTTGAATAGCTCAAAGCATTGAGTAATTTTGCATTGCAAAGTTTGCTCAAAGAAACAGTCAAACTCAAAGCAGCCGACACGCTCTGATGTGCTTTGCAGATGGCTGAAGAGTCAGATACCCATAACGTGACTTCACAAGAAGAGGGACCGACAATGACTCTGGGAGATGCATTTGAAGTTCTGTAGCTCGCTCCAAAAATTGATATGCTGAAGGAACCTGTGGTTGCAGGAAACGACTGAACTGCAACCGATGACAGTTGTACTGCAGAACATGAAATATTGGGAGATAAAGACGACGTTGTGACGCCGAATGAAACAAAGACAGTCATCAAAATTGATGAACTGGCTGATAATTTGGAAGCCAATGAAGAGTCACTAATCCAGAAGCTTTGAGAAGACGATGAATGACCTAACCGCGAAGATATAGCAGATACATCAATCAAGCCAAATTTGAAACCAAAGAGAGTCACAAAAACGGATCCAGAAGTTGATTTCCAAAACAAATCAATTGACGAAACACTGACAGGAGAAAAACTTGCAACAAAGGTGGTTTTAGAGGAAAGAAGAGCAGCTGTGACCAACAACGACAGTCCGGTGCCGTAAGTTGAACCTAATTTTGAGGTCAAGCATGATGAAGAGATCCATTGAGAAACCTCAGCGCTCGAAGATTGGATTCGCGATGATGTCTTCGAGCTTTCAAAAGAACCAAATAATGATCCTAGGATTGTCAACGAAGTTGAGCCACTTGTGGGTATCACATCAGCAGTTGCATACTTCACTGTTGGAGATGAGTAGGTCATTATTGAGGTCAAACCACCTGATTGCAAATGAACTGAAGCATAAAAATCTGAATCTCGACCCAAGCCTGAGCATGATCTTGCAACTAGTATGGAATCCGACATCCAACTGGACGACAAGCCAGAAGTTACCCCCATCCGTATTGATAATGACATCTTATTACCGCCCAAATTTACAGCAAACAAAGATACAATAGATGATCCGGTCGCAGAAGGCATTGCAAGCAACACTACGGGAGCGGGCTTGTTGTAGGACATAACATTAGTTATAAGACCTGATTGCATGATGACAGAAACAATGAGTGCAAGTCTCGATGATGATCCGGCTCTAAATTTGATTCTTACACCAGAATCAGACATCCAATCTGAAGCAGAGACAGCACTAACACCGGCCTTTGAGCCAATTGAGTTTACGATGCCAAATGACGCCCCTAATACGGTCAAAGATACAGCAGCTGACGCCGGTAAATTAACTGCGACGGATGACAGAGTTGGTAATGCATACGAAATAACGAATGATACCGACCCAGAGCCGTATGCAGAAATAATAAGCGAGAGACGACTCATAGAACCATGCGAATTGAGCGAGGTGACGATTGAGTCTGATAACCAAACAGTACACTCTGATACCGACAGTCCAAATCTGATTCTATTACTAAGGTGCAATAAACCGAAAGACGATCCCGAAATCACGACAACCGATTTACCAGAAGACGGTAGCAGTTTGTTGGCCATTTGTGGCACTGGTGTATTATGAGAAACAATTACTGAAATAAAGCTTCGTCGCATGGCCATGCTGACAGTCAATGCAACAGCATTAAATCCGATGCCAGTTTTTGCTAATATTGCAGATTCGGAAATCCAATTTGTTGATGTTGCACCGGATAAAGCTAGAAGAATCCTTTGAGAATTATCAACAGCACCAAATGCAAATCCAATCACTGTCAGAACAGCGGAACCAGACCTAGGATAGTTCTTCTGAACTGCCGATGAAATACCGCACAAAAAGTATGAAAAAATAGCTGTCACAGATCCACTATGAACTGAGGAGCTAACCAGGACAGATATACCAAAGGAAGTTCCTGAAGGGCTTTTGCAAACGATAAAAGAATCAGAAAACCACACAGAATATGTGCATGTACTACCGCCTAGAGACAGTTTCTGAGACAAGGCAAAAGTTCCGACATGTCGTGCATGCAGAAAAATGGAAAAACTTCCCGTTTGAGCTGAACCGGAAGAAATTGAAACCCCGGCAGGGACGCTGAAACTAACAGCGTTGGAAATAGATGCAGTCATCCCTAACGTAGAAACAATCACAGCTGATGACTGGCCCGATCCCGCAGCCGACCGGCACATAAACGAAGAGTCACTCACCCAAGATGTGAATTCTTGACTGCTAAAATTTATGCGAGATTTCGCTGATCGGCTACTGATCCCCAAGTTGAATCCGTAGAGCGAAAGAATGACTCTACCAGTGATGGGAAGATTTGAAGTTGATGACTGCCTCAAAGACATCGTATCATATGATAACAATCCAAAGTTTGAACCCAAACAAAGTTGAGTTGATATAACTAGCGCTTTTCTAGAAACCAAACCAGAGGGGCTCTTCAGCGAGACAGTACTGGATGACTTCCATAAGGATAAACTGCTGAATGAGTGACCAACTTTTGCAGCAATTGTTGAATCAAAATTTGAAGCTATTTTTCCAAAAACCGATACCACAATGGCACCAGAAACTGCATAGTTGGTAATTGAAGTAGAAGACAACGAAGGATTTGCGAACGATAATCCTTTTGAGAATATTAGACCAAGCATGCGACCTACTGTGATGATGATATCAGAATAAATTCCCGAACCAACACTCGTTCGGCAACGAATAGATGATTCTGACAGCCAAACAGACAGCTGAGTTTTTGAAATTCCAATCTGCAACGGGCCACTGCTGGATGAGTATCCATAGTTACTTCCGGAAACGATTGCAATAGAAGAACCTGTGAGGGGAATAGTACTAATTGCTACAGTAGAGGCAACAGGAGAATCATAACTGGAAAAGAAAGATGTTGTGCCGATTCGACTCGATATTGATGCTTTAGCGATCAAAAATACGGATATACCAAATGCAGATTTACAATACAACGAGCTGTCTGAAGTCCACAAAGAAGGCACGGTGACAGATTGACCCAAGACAACACGACCGGAGGTATCGAGAACGCCTAAGTATGTCCCTAACAATTGCATCATTGAAGACCCACTGGTAGGTACATTTGCATTCATGACGTTCAAAAGAATCGGTGCATTGAATGAGATCATGACAGACAATGAACCGACTAGTCTGAAAGCAGAAGCTTTTATTATTAGAGACGTTCCCTTGCCCGACATGATTCTGCATGTTATAAATGTATCACTGCTCCAGGCTGTTGCGACACAAGAGCTTGATCCTAGTTTTGAACCATGAGAATATGATCGAATTCCAAAATTCATGCCGACTACTGGAATTCCAACATGGCCAGTTATTGGAAAATTGCTCGCTGACCTGGAAATAATGGGCCTTTCGAAAGAGAAAGAAAATGTTATCGATGAGAATTGATCACCGGATTTAACCTCAATCCAACGCTCATCCAAATGACTCATAGATCGCATGCACGAGGTTGATGAATCCGATGTCCATGTCGAGAAATCGCAAGTAACACTTCCAAATTTGACAAAAGGAGTCATGTCTTGAACACCGAGCCTTTTGCCAAAAACAGTTATTAAAGATGCAGCAACAACCGGATGCTCCATCGATTTGCTCGAGGACAGAACAGGTCCATCATATGTGTAGGCAAGTGTTAACGAACCAGTCGAGAACATCGTGCTGACTACAACACTAGAAACAAAAGTCATCATAGCCGGAGTTTTGCACGTAGCGGCTGACGTCGACAACCATCTGCTCAACTCGCACAGGTTCGAGGCCACTGAGATGATACCAGAGCTCGATAAAGCCCCAAACATACCCCTTATAGAAACAATCGTGGCACCAGTTGTAGGAAAATTGGTATTAAGTAGATCTGTTATGATGGGAGTGTCCAGGGAAAGTGCTGCTGTCATTTTAGAACTGGCTAATCCTCCGGACGTGACAAGAATTGAAACAGTAGCGCGAGATTCCATGTTGTGAAGACGTGCTGTTAGTACTGAATCTGATACCCATGCAGAACTATGTTGGGCACTACTAGCAACTCTAACCTTCGTTGACAAACCAAATGTTGCGAATCTGTTTCCAAAAACAGAAATGACCACAGTTCCTGTTATAGGAGTATTTGTAGTGCTGACACTTGAAGCAATAGGATGATTGAACGAATATATCGCATGAATTTCACCGACTTGTTGTTGAACACTGACAAACAAACTGAGCGTTGATCCGGCACCAGCAACAACTCTAGCAAATATTGCAGATTCACAAATCCATCTTGTAGACAACTCAGTTGAGACTGCCAAACGTATTGAAACGCTTCGGTCAAAAGTGGCAAAATTCGAGCCCACGACTTTCGTGATGATATTGCCGCTGGTAGGGGCTGTCATACCATCGGGGATTGAAACTGGAGCGGGTTCAAAAAAATATGCGGTATAAGAAAACACAGTACCAGCTAATGCACCAACTGATACTGTTGCGGTTGTTAAACTGCCCGAACCTTGTGACAAACGGGCAAGTAATGAAGAATCAGATACCCACACACTGGCTGAGCAATGAGAACCAAAACGGCAAGAGGGTGAAAATTCTTTGGGTGCAAATGATTTTCCAGGTACAGTCAAAATGATCTGTCCAGTGGTAGGACCCAAAGTTATATTTGAAAATCGAGCAAACATTGGGGAAGCGTATGTGAGGACGTTCGAGATAGAACCATGTTGAATTGCAACGGAGACTTTAACTGAGTGTAATCTCGTAGATCCTGAAGAAAACTTGCACGTTGTCATTGAATCTGAGGTCCAATAGGTGCCCTCACAAGAAGAGCTAGACAAAGATGAGCGGGGAGATGAGTCAAAACTGAAACCTGCCATCATTCCAATAATCCTGAGTGAGGAACTACCTGTAGATTCTGGAATCATATCAGGTATGGAACCAACTATAGGCGCTGTGTAAGAAAATGCAGCTGTAAGAGTGGAAACCCGCCCTAACAAATTGATAGATGAAGTTTGCTTCTGTCCCACACCAGGTGGAGTGGTGCAAACCATATGACTGTCCGAGGACCATTCAGAAACAAGGCAATTGCTCAACCCGATTCTAGAACTGAAATTGCTATTATTGAATGTTCCTAAATTGTAGCCGAAAATAGTGACACCGAAGCCTCCAGAAGTCGGCCCAAATAATGGAATTAAGCCACTGACAACTGGAATGTCGTAAGAAAATGCTCGAGGAAATGAGTTGTTGAGACCTTGAAGTCGAACAACAACATCTTGGGCAACATCAACACCTGGTGACAGAACGCAAGATACGACTGTGTCACCCAAGAAAATAGATTCCAAGCACTGAGATTGGCCAATAAAAACTACAATGTCAGAAGCAGTCATGCCAAAGTTGCTGCCATAGACGAGTAAACGACTGAGTCCGGTGGTTGGGCCATTGGCTGGCTGCACAGAAGTGACTCTAGGACCATCATAGGAAAACAAACCGTTGGTAATTCCTGTTAATCCATGAAGTTCAACTTCAACAGCATGAACATAACCTGCACCGAAGTACACCGAACAGGAGATTGATGAATCTGAACGATATGAAACTGGCTGGCAACGAGAAGCGCCGATAAAAATGTTTGGAGATGTTCGTATCATTCCAAAATTCCTTCCTAAGAGAGTAATCATCTGAGAAGAAACTACAGGCCGATTCGGGGGCCATAAGGCTGATACCGAAGGGACACTGAAGCTAACTAAATTTAAAGCAACAAAATTTCTTGATTGAGCGGAAACCATCATTCCCAAGGAACCCCCCGAACCTGCAGGGGACTTGCAAATAACAACACTTGATGAAAGCCAGAGCGATGACTGCATTGAAGTTCCGTGCAATTTCACGTTCAACGAAATTTGATTCAAGGAAAAGTGACCGCCAAACAAGGAAATTAGAAAAGAACCGGTTATGGGGGATGAATTTGGATCAGTGGAGCAAAGGCGAGAAGCCTGAAAAGAAAATGCACATGAAGTTGACCTGTATTGGTGTGCAATGGACACGTGCACGAAATTGGTAAGAAAGTTGCCTGTAGCTGCGGTTCGGCATGATAGGGACGAATCAGAAAACCATCCGATACTTTCACCGACTGAAAAAGAAATCCGTACTCTTGAAGACGACAAATAAACATAAAAAGAGGACCCAATGGTGGTAACAAAAGATGAGCCTGTCACAACCACTGCAAACGGTACCAAACTTGCGACCTGGGGCACATCTGTTGAAAATACCCGCGAAATTGTTGATGACCGAAAACCAATGGAGGCAGCAGCAGGCATCATGTTTGAAATAGTCGCTGCGGATTTTGAAATAATCGTTGAATCTGACAACCAAACAGAAGACAAAGCTTTTGACATGCCTAGTTTTGTATCTGGTGAAACCATGAATCTACCAAATTGAAGGCCTTGAATATAGAAGTTTGAAGAACCGGATGCAGGGGACTTCGAAGATTCAAGTCCGCTAACAATTAATGCAGAAAATGACAGTGCGGATTCAAGTTGAGCAACTGCATCCAACACCTCAATGTAAACAAAACTTGACCTTGAAACCCCGGCAGAGACTTTGAGCACAACAAGAGAATCGGAAAACCACATTGAAAATTCTGCCCTTGTGAAGTCCAACCTAGCAGCAGAGGTGACGCTGAATGTTCCTAAATTCATGCCAAAAACATGCAAATGTTTGGAACCAGAAGTTGGCAAGGAACCCCTTGTTTCGGCTTCGACCAATACCTGCTTCTCATAGGAAGTCTTTGTCAGGGAAACAGACAACTGCGTTGCAACTGATACAGCAAGAACAAGACCAGAACCAACGCCTACAGAGGATTTACACTTCAAAGCACTTGCAGATGTCCACGCTGATGATTCAACGGTAGATCGACCGATCAACGCAACCATAGATAAGCTGAAGTGCTGGCCGAATGTGCACATAGAAATGGACCCAGTGGTTGGACTCATTTCAAATATTGAACTGGAAACTTGGGGTGAGGTATACTTGATGAGAGCAATAGAACTGCTTTCGATGCGAAACCAAACTGAAACTATGGTGGGACTGCTGAAATCGCGACTTGCTATCGATTTGGAGATAACAGAGGAATCAGACATCCAAACAGACATTGAGGCATCGGATGTGAACTTGACGCGCTGGGAAAATCCTGACGTGCCAAAGGCCAGTGCAAATACGGTGAGTATGAAAGCACCTGACGAAGGAATACTGCTATGTGTGACTATGCGTGAAGCAGACGCCACATCGTAAGAGAGAAGCTGATAACTAATCAAGGACAGTGAAGAAGACGATGCGATGACAGATGTACCCGAAGATATACCACGAGAAGTTTTCACAAACAAGGCAGTGTCACTAATCCACGATGTGAATTCAGAACGACTTCCTCCAGTCAAAACATGCGGAGACTGAGAGGATCGACCAAAGTTTTGACCAAGCAGAAGAACCTCGCGAGATCCAGTAACAGGAATGTTGGCTTGGGCGGAAAATCTATGCAATCTGACAAGCAAAGGTAGAGGTTCTGAATATGAAAACACTTGGGTCAAAATGTTCGTTTGCCTCCGCACGGTAACAACAGCACTATGTCCTGCATAAGAACCAGCGGCTAATCTGACCACAGCACAAGATTCAGATATCCAAGAGCTAGCTTCGCAAGAGGAACCTCCGATTCTGGAGGAAACAGAACCATCAAATCGTCCAAAGCTGTCACCAAAAACTGTTAATGAATACGACCCCGAAGTGGATCGATGGGAAAATTTGATGCTGCTTAATATAGGAGGAGATGCTGAAAGAAAGTTTGTTGAAACGGCTGCAAGCGATTGAGAAGAAACAATTAACGTCATTGAAATACCATAGTTGACTTTGGATTTTATGCGCAATTCGGAATCAGATACCCATGAAGTGATTTGACTTGAGCTTGAGCCTACCACGCTTCGAAAAGTCGAATCCATGCTGCCGAAGTTGAATCCAAATACAGTAACAACCCGCGCCCCTGAAGTCGGATTTGTAAAATGACCAGTTGCGTGCATGAGTACCGCTGCAGCATAAGAGGTTGCAAAAGAAATCGATCCTCGAGGGGCTACGTTTGAAACCTGCAATGGCAAATGTACACCGAAGCCTCTCGTGAACTTGCAAGTTATAACAGAATCCGATAGCCACACAGCACTTTCAGAGGATGTGAAGGGGCGAGCGTTCAAGTTAGTGGGAAATGGGTTTGAACCGATTGACACTCTGGCAGAACCAAGTACGACTGAAAAACTTTTTCCAATAGCACTGAACATCACAGAACCGGTGAATGCGGGCCTAACGTGAGCAACAAAAACCAATGAAAGGGAATCATACGATAAAGTTGATGTTAATGAACTTTGTAACAAAGCAGCAGAAACGCAAAGTGTTGATTGGCGCAGTTTGGCTGAAGTTGTTTTGCATTTCAACAATGAATCAGAAATCCACATAGATGATTCTGAAGAGGATCCAGAGAAGGATACAGTTTGCGTAACAGATTTGATGCCGAAATAAAGTCCAAAAATCGAAAGCGATACAGAACCTGTCCTTGCAGCATTAGACAACGAGTGTAAATTCAAACCCGGAGGTGCGTATGATGACGGCAGTTGCAAACCACTGATTAAGATTCCAACAGAAGCGACTGCGACGAAACTTCGACCATTGCCAGATGAATACTTGCAAGTTATAGAAGAGCTTGATACCCAATTTGCAGCCTCTGATGAAGATTTGCCGAAACGACTTCGCACTGAGACATCTGTCAATCCAATGCCTCCACCAAAAATGGTAATCGAAATCCCGCCAGATCCAGGATTCAAAGTCTGGTGACTTGAAGACGAAATGACTGGAGAGTCGTATGAATTTCGAGCACTCGAGGAACCAACTGAGACATCGCAGGTTGCAAAAATAGGAAGATTTGACGATGCTCCAGATTCGACCTTGGACACTAAAGAACTATCAGATACCCAACGCACGATGCTTGAAGAAGTTTTATCAACTCTTGCGCGTTGTGAGACAAGTGCAGCTCCAAAACAAATTCCTTCAATGTAAATCAAAACCGCCCCAGTTGTAGCCTGAACTACAGATGAGTCTTTCAGTGAAACAACATTTGGAGAGTTATACGAAAGTGCATAAGATATGAAAGCAATCATTTCAACGACGTTCTGTGAAACGAAAGCGCCCAAGGACAGTCCGGAGCCTCGAGATGCTTTAGAGGATACACTAGAATCAGAGGTCCATATTGAATTGGAAGAAGCTGTAAACCCCAAACGCAGCTTTACGGAGAGGCCAAAAATACCAAAAGATTTCCCAAAAATGGAGAGCGGAATCGATCCGGAAGAAGGTAGATTTGTCAGAGACAATGCCGACACAGGAGCAGTGCATGAATTGGCCGAAGTGACACAAAATGAAAAAGCTTTCGAAAACATGTCCAGTTGGGTAACGCTTACAACTGCAGAAAGAGATAATCCTGCACCAGAGAAAACTTTCAACTTTGTTGATGATGAAGAAATCCACAAAGTTGCACTTGAGGAAGACATGGAGATCCGGGATGCAATAGACGAATCAAACGCTTGTGATCCAATACTACCAACAAGGGTGCACATGTGAGATCCAGAGGCTGGAGATATACCGGTCCTAACAGAAGTGACCGTGGGTACATGGAAAGTGGCTAGTGTAGACATCGAACCACAACCAAACGATGAAATACTGACCAACCGTAAAATTCCAACAGAAGACACCATTTTAGCCACCAATGACGAATCAGATCTCCAAATTGACTGCATTGACATTGAGTGTCCTATTGATGCGGAAGCTGACAAAGCTGATAAACCAAATGCTCGTCCATACAACACCATAACAGCAGAACCTGTCATTGAAAAAGAACCACTGAAAAATGAGCTTACAACTGGTTTGTCCGTCGAAAATGCACGAGAGAGCAAACCCGAAGACGCTGCAGAAACCTGAACGCTCAACATTCCAGAAACAGAGGAACCGGAAAGGCTTTGGATAGAACTATCACTGACCCACACTGTCCGCAATGACTGCGTTGCGCCGATTCTCGAGGTTACAGAAGTAGAAGTCACGGTGAATTTATCCCCAAAAATGGTGACAACAGTTGCTCCAGAAGACGCGATGTTCATTGAAACTGATGCTGACATGGATGGGATATCAAATGAGAATGCAAACGTGACACTGCCACTCCCAGTTTCAGTTGATATGCGAACGATATGATTCTTCTGACTGCCAGAAGGCGACTTGCTTTTCACTGCACTATCTGAGAACCATGCAGAACTTTGCAAAGAAGAGAACCCGAACTTAATCCAGGAAGATGCATATGTCAACGATCGACCTGCGACAACAATAGGTGAAGCTCCGGTTGTAGGAGAATTTGAAGAGCTTCTGACAATGACAGGCGAGTCATATGAAAGAGTTGCGGTAAGTGAATTAGACCAACGAAACTGTGACATGTCTAAATATTGAAGCAAAATGCCATCTAGTCTACGGTGTCCAGAACTGACCTTGCATGTAAATGCAGAGTCTGACTTCCATGCACTGGATTCACAAACAGATGAAATTACAATAAGTGAGGTGGACAAACTTGTTGCACCAAACCCTAATCCAAACAATGTGACCGACATACTACCAGACAGCGGAATATTTGTGAGCAGTGCCGCAGATATTGCTGGCGTACCGAATGTAAGCACATAAGACACAAATCTCGATTGCAATCCAACTGAAACAAATATTGTGGCTGCTTCATTTCCACCGGAAACTTTTGAAGTGATGGCAGAAAAAGATGCCCAACAGGAACGAAGGGAAGACGTAGCAGCTATTCTAGAACTAGAAGACACAGAAAAAACTCCGAAACCCGTGCCAATAACCGACATTGAGGAGCCGCCAGTCACAGGAGCAGTTGCCAAAAGTGTGCTTGAAGGGATCGGAGGACCAAATGACAAAACCTGTGACACGAAGCCCAAAAGACGAGATGTAGAAATCCAAACCGATTGTAATTTACCAACGCCCAAATCAGCCTTGACAAAAACAGAAGAATCCGACAACCAATTCGAAAAAGAAGCCACACTATCCCCTAACTTGGCTCTCAAGGTGACATCGCTTTTTCCGACGAAGGATCCGAACAAAGAAACAATCGCAGTTCCTGAGACTGGAACAGCAACTGAATGAATGAGCGACACACCAGGATTGCAGAATGACATATGATGGAGAGATGAAGACGATTGTACTGCGAGGGAGGCAACAACAAAACCACTAGTTGACGGCCCTGATGTCGACTTGCATAGTGTCACACTGTCAGATACCCACAAGGAATTTTCACAAGATGTACGTCCAACTCGCAACCACAGAGAGTTATCGTGATAACGAAAGTTCGATCCGGATGAAGTCAGGAAAATACTTCCAGAGGAAGGCACGAGCGGGACGGAATTGAAAACAACAATCGCATCGTAGGTGACTGACGTTGAAATCATGGCTGCAGTGGAGCTTATAGACAAACGAAAACTATTTGAACGTGTACCACTTGCAGGAACTTTGCATCTAACACTGGAATCTGCAAACCATGGTGATGTCTCGCAACTAGTTGACCCTTGGTTTTGGACAGAAATCCGGGCCAAAACAGAGACTGAGTTCATGGAAAAAAATGCACCTAATGCGGTAATAATGACACTCCCACTGATTGGCGAGTTCGTCCGTTTTATTGAGCTGACAATATGAAAATTGTAGGTAAATGCAAAAGTTATTGATGACCGAGTTGACACTGAAACCATCACGTACACATTAGTTCCCATTCCTGCGGATAACTTGGATGTCATAAACGAATCACTCGACCAAATCGTTGAAGATGCTATCGATGAACCAAATCCGACTGCAGGAGTCAAATTCACAACGCCGAAATTGGCACCAATAATTGCCATAGACAATGATCCAGTGGAAGGAAAATTGCGACTGGATACAGACATGGGAATTGGAGAGTCATAAGTGAACGCTCTAGTCAATGTTGACTGCTGCGATGACGCTGAGACAGTAACAGACAACGCGCTGCCGGCACCTGCTTTGATGGATACCTTGATGCTAGAATCCGAAATTTTGGTGATTGTTTCAGCAGACGATGCACCAAAAGAAATGCCAATTTCATCTCCAGGAACTCGACCGAAATTTTGTCCGTAGATAGTAATACTTGGGCAATTCAATAGTGTCGGAGGACATCCGAAAGTTTGCAAACCGCTGACTCTGGGAGCATGGTAAGAAAACTTTAGTACATCTTCAGCAACCTGCCCTGTTGAAGATAGCGTGACGCCAAGATTCAGCCCACTTCCACCACGATCAGAACCATAAACGCTTGAATCAGATGTCCAAATCACAGAAACTACATTAGTGACTCCGATTTGAATAATGATAAATGGATTGTTTGATATTGAAAATCCAGAACCTGAAAGCAAAATGGTATTCCCTCCAGAAGATAGGCCGACAAAAGGTGCTATTGAAGCCAATCTGGGTCTGTTGTAAGAGAATACTAGGAACATTCTGTCATTCCTGCCCTCAATGGACACAAAAACATCTCGATATATGTTTACGCCGCTACGAATCCTGCAAATTATGGAAGATTCGCTAGTCCAGACTGATGCTTTGCAAGCAGAGCCACCAACGCGGGATTCTACGGTGGGAAAAGCGATTCCGAGATGCTGTCCAAAAATAGAGACAGAAATGTCTCCCGTGGTAGGAATATTGAAATTGGTTGCACCACTGACAACATTGGTTGAATAAAATACACTTGTGGAAGCAGAACCCACGTTTGAATGCGCTGATACGCGTAAAACACCACGTCTGGAGAAACCAGATGGAATCAGACTGGAAATGCTCGTGTCTGAATGCCAAACAGTGCATGATGTAGATGATTGCATAACACGAATTTGCTGAGAAAATGATAGTCTACCAAATGAATCTCCGTAAACAGTCAATGTTGAAGAACCCGTAGTAGCAGCACAGGATGGAGTCCAAGCTGAAACAATGGGAAATGCATAAGAGGCTGAAAATGAAGCACTTCCTACGAGAGACGTTGCAGTGACTGATACGGACAGAAAAATTCCTGCACCACTGATAAACAAGCCAGAGATGCTGGAATCTGATGTCCAAAGAGAATTAGAAGTCGACGAGGCGGATATTCTTAGTGCAGGGCTCTGCTGAATTAGAGCAAAATTCAAACCGATAACAGGGACATAAACAGAACCCGATGCAGGTGGTCTCTGAACGGCTCTGACAACATATGGGGTATTGTAACTGAGCAACATATTCATAGAGCCCAAATTCGAAGAAATGGATGTGACGAGACTGGATTGCCTTGATCTGCCAGCAGGAGTCTTGCACAAAATGGAGCTTTCAGACTTCCAAATGGATGTCAGGCAAGATGATGACCCAAATCTTAATAAGGCACAAGGCTGATGCAGGCCAAAGGACACACCAACGATTGAAAGTGATGCAGCTCCGGTAGATGGGGTGTTAAATTTTCCTGTGGCAATGACACTGACCACAGGGACATCGAAGCTTGCAATTTTTGAAACAGTTGAAAACCGTTGACCAACAGTTACACTTGTGCTTGCCTGGAATCCGCTTCCAGAGGCCACCTTACATACGATTGCAGAGTTGGCAATCCACTTGGATACCTCGCATGCTGTTCCACGAACAAATAATCTCCCACTGCATGAAAATTGCCCAAATTCTCGCCCAAAAACAGTTACAGAGGAAGATCCCGTCACTACCATGTTAAAAATTTGCAAGGAACTGATTTCAGGAATTCCAAATGACGCAAACAACTGGATAGGGGATATCTGCCCAGCCAAACTGATGAGAATTCCTCTAGAGATACCAATACCGGAGCAACTTTTTGTAAACACAGCAGATTCGGATATCCAAAGAGACATTATAGATGTAGTGAGCGAAATACGAATAAGTTGTGTAGCATCAACAACACCAAATTGACTGCCATGAACAAGGAGTGCCGTGGAACCAGATGCAGCAAAAGTTCTAGAATCCATTGATGTTGCAACAGGTCTATAATAACTGAGGCTTCCTATGGCTGAAGAACGTTGCAAACCGATCGAAACGACAGATTGCAAATTCAACCTCACACCCGATCCCAACAGAGCAGAAATAGCCGAATCTGACCTCCAAAAAGATGCCGAGCAAGCAGAGCCCCCAATTCCCGCAGTTTGAGATGCATGTCGCAGACCAATATGACCACCAACTATCGTCACAGAAAACACTCCACTAGTGCTCCAGGAAGTTGGACTCGACTGAAATAGTAAGGGTGCCAAAAAGGACAAAAGATCAGTACGGGAAGCTGATAGGCATCCTACTGACAATACCACACGAAGTTCTTTTCCAATTCCATTGACAATCCTCGATCTTATGGAAGTGTCGGAAAACCAGGAATGCCAAGCAGTAGCTGTGAAGCCCAACCTGGATTTGGCAGAATGTTGTGACTGGCTAATGCTAGCTCCAAAGAGAGTCAATTGAACGGTTGCAGTTGTAGGCTGAAAATTATTCAATACATTGGATGGAATTGGGGCATTGTAAGTGAAAGCATCAATGGATGATCCCGTTGTACCTCCAGATGTGACTCTTGCGATAAGCATGTACCCAACTCCGGGGGAAACTTTCAACGGCATGCTGCTGTCACTCAACCAATTTGAAGCTAGATGATTGGTGAAACCGAATCGAATCTTGCTTGAATGATGCATGATGCCGAATCCAACACCCAGGCAAGTTGAGCTCAGAGAACCTGACGCCGGAGAATTCGAAGTCACTACAAGTGAGAGAGCACTTGTATCAAAAGAAAATGACCTTGAAAATGAAAGACCGACTTGTCTACCATGCGATGTGATAATGCCCATGGTGTTGCCAACACCCGAAACTAATTTGCCGGAAATTGAAGAGTCGGATGTCCACTTTACAGAAGAACAAGAAGAAGTCCATGATATTCTAATATGATGCGAACGGTCTGAAAAGGAATGCTGGCCACCGAAAACTGTAACTGAAACAGATCCTGTGGTCGGACTGTTGTTTTTAAACAACGATGATACGAATGCTGGTTGATAGCCCGCGTATACAAAAGCAGGAGACAAGCTTCCTCTCCTATGTGAAGATGAAACCATAAAACTAAGAAACACTCCAGATCCGGACTGACTTCTGCACATGACGGAGCTCGCAGAGACCCAACCAGACGTTTCGCAGACAGATGAACCCGATTTAATGACCGCTGAAACATCTATTAAGCTGATCCCAATTCCGAATGCCGTAATAATGTTTGATCCGGTAGATATCACACTTTGTCTGATGCTTGAAATTGAAGGGAAATTGAATGTCAAAAAAAGAGGCGAATCGACTGAAGATGCTTGTAGGGAAACAGTGACAAACACAGGAGAGGAGCTACGACAACCAGAAGACACTTTAGCTACCAAAGAGCTCCATGAAATCCATGAGCTTGCTTCTGCTGAAGTTTTGGCTAGTGACATTTTTAATGATGATTTAAACCTACTTAAGTCACGCGCGGTCAAGGTCACAAAGAGTGCACCAGAAGCGGGCGAATTGTGTGCGATTGACAAAAGATACGGTAAGCTAAAGCTTAACAAACGAGTTGATGACCCGGATTGAGATTGAAGCGAAGCGTGTAATGAGAGCGCACCTCCAGAACCTGAAGCTGATAAAGCTGCAACACCAGAATCTGATAACCAAATTGTTGAATGACAAGATGATCGCCCAAGCCGGGCAGATACTGAATTGGGAATCAATTGCATGTTGAAACCAAAAACAGTGATGGAGAAACTGCCACTTGAAGATACAGCTACCGGATGTACTGAAGAAACCACCGCGGCATCAAATGCATTGCTATGTGCCAAAGATCCGATCAATCGTTGAACCGATACTTTGACATTCACAAAAATACCGTTTGCGTGAGGCGTTTTAGAAAAAATGTTTGAGTAACTTCTCCACACAGTGTACTGACTGATAGCATGATTGATCGATAGAGCGGGCGAATAATCGGATAATCCTGTACCTTGGCCAAAGACTGTCATCATGATGGCGCTGCTTGTGGGGCGATTGGAGGGAGAAAATGAGGATATTATTAGGCGGTTGTAAGAGAATACATTTGTAGAAAATCCATTTTGAGCTCCGATGGAAACCACCGCAAAGAGCAATGGGCCAACACCTTGAGAAACTCGGCAAACAATTGAAGAGCCAGATATCCATGAGGTTGAAACACATGTAGTGACCCCGATACTGACGGCTCGAGCGTCCAATGAAGAAACTCCGGCGTTTGCAGCCAAAACTGTGATGAACATATTTCCTGAACTCGGTGAATTGTTATTTTGCATTGACACACTTCTTGGCTCTTCATAAGAAAACGTTTGTGATAAAACATCGCTTGCAGAGTACAATGAAACCGTTGCAGAAAGACTTGCAAAAGATCCTTTGTCAACCTTGACAAAAGCAACAGAATCCGATCGCCATACAGAAGAAATTGAAACACTGTTGCCAATACGAGAACGAACGTTGCCGAGATTAAAACCGAATTTTTTTCCAAAAACCGTGGTGACAATATTTCCGGTTCCAGGACTTCTTAAGGACAACAAATTCGAAACTAAGACAGCGTCATAAGTACACATATTTGAGGTTGACCCACGAACCAATCCAATCGACACAATCACTAATTTGCGAGATTCTGACCCAGCTACACTCCTGGACATGACTGAAGATTGAGAAATCCAATTTGAGGCCGACAGAGCAGAATGTCCCACGTTGAATGTTGAAGTGCTCGAAAAAAGTCCGAGATTTGCTCCAACAACTGTTATGAATGAATGACCGCTCGTTGGCATATTCAACCCAATTGAAAGATTTGATTGAACAGCAGGCGCATTGTAAGATAAAACCAGAGAAAAAATGGTTGCCTTCAAATCCACATTAACTGCGAGTCCTTTTCCGATGCCTGAATTCACTTTTCCTGAAGAGACCGAATCAGAAAACCATGCAGTGGCTTCACAACGAGTGTTCTCAATAATGATGAGGGAGGAAGCAGATGAGCGGCCATAAGAGGAACCAAAAACACTAATTGATACTGCACCGGTTACAGGTGAATTGGATTCCTGTAGTAAACTCAGAACAGGAGTCGAAAAAGACAATGTTTGTGTCAAACTCCCAAAAAAACAATCCGACGACAGCGAAACTGCACGATTCCGTGAATTTCCGGAAAGAGCTTTGCATCTAACAACAGAATCTGCTACCCATAGGGAAAATTCGCAAACACTTGATGCGAGATTTGCACTAGGTGATTTCGATGAAACTGCAATAGAGCTACCTAAGACAGTCACAACAGATGCTCCAGATGCAGGAAGAACCGAAAGTTCAATTGACGAAACACGGGGACCATCATAAGACATGACATTGCTGACAAACGCAAAGCGATAGTCGGCCTGCAAGACAAAAGTGCCGATCTGCCCATCTGCGCCAGACATGGATTTGCATACTATGGCAGAAGAACTTACCCATAATGAGGCCTCGCATGTGCTCATACTAAGGGCAGATGATCCCAAACCTGCCTTGGAGCAAAAGTCATCATTTCCAAATCCAGTACCCAAAATCGACAATGAGACTGCTCCAGAAGTTGCGGCATTGAATGGTGAAGACTGAATGGGAATAATCGAATCAAATGTGAAAGTGATGTTAAATTCGGCATGTTCGGATGATAGAGAGATGGATAAGTGTTTTGATGACAAAAATCCAGAGGAGCTTTTGGCTTGGAGAGAAGAGTCTGACATCCAAATCGATGCCTCGCATGCAGTAATACTAATGAGCATGTTCAGGCAAAACGAGTTTAGCCCAAATTCATATCCATATACATGAAGCACTGAAGATCCACTAGCAGGTCCATTGAGCTCGGACGAACTTGACACTGCCGAAGGGATAAAGGAAAATGCATGTGACATAGACTTCACATTTCTTGCGACCGAAACGAAAATTCCTATATGACCACCCGTTCCCGGAGCAATTCTGCCACATGAACTAGAGTCGGATGTCCACTGCGTAGATGATGCGACGGTAGAAGACATCTTAAACCACAAGTTTGACTCAAAAGTTCCGAACTGCAAACCATACAAGGAAATAACATTTGCGCCTGTTGAACGGCCGTTCACTCGATCAACAGAACTTAGAACCGGGGAATCAAAAGAAAACACGTCAAGAACGTCGGATTGCGTGAGATCGACACTCAAATAAAACCCAATAAAAATGCCGAAACCAGGCCTAACTTTTGCAAGAATAGCGGAATCAGCTGTCCACGTGCTGTAATAACATATCGTTTGTTCAAAGCGGCTGGTCCCGAAAAGTATTTTAGGAGTGGTATCAGAAGGACCAAATTTGGATCCAAATACTGAGACCAAAAAATTGCCCGTTGTAGGACCATTCTTCAGAGACACTGAATTCATGATTGGAGAATCATAGGTAAAAACATTTGACTGCGAGTTGCTCTGGCCATCTATTGAAATCCTAAGTCCGATAGCACGTGAAAATCCTTGAGGAACTTTGCAACGAGCAAGTGAGTCAGATACCCACTCTGCAAATATGCAAACAGTACTCCCAAGCTGCAAACGAGGGGAGGTCTGAATAACACCGAAGTTCAGACCATACACATCAATCATAAACTGACCAGATGAAGGCCCATTTACATTCGCAAATGAACTCAAAATTGGAGCGCTATAGCTACTTATAATGTTTTGAATAGAAACTTGAGACATGACGGAAACTCGCAGAGAAAGGAATGTCCCTGATCCCTGTCTGATCTTGGCGAAAATTGCAGAATCTGAAATCCAAGACAGAGAACTTTTTTCACTACTCCCAAAACGAGCAGCCTGAGACAATTGAGAGACGGAGTATCCACGACCAAACACATTCAAACAAAAAGAACCTGTCGTTGCACGCCTTCCAAACTGGATGCTTGACACAGATGGCAAATCATACGAAACGGACAACGATGAGAATATCCCCGATTGCGTCATTAGGGACAGCAATAATGTGCCCCGTTGAGCAACTCCAGAAGCCAGAAGTCCTGTTACAGAAGAATCTGACATCCACGTTGTACTCAGCGATGATGTAAGAAGGACCCGAAAGCCAGCAGATGGATTCGACAAACCAAATTTTGAACCCCTACACTGTATTTGCAAATTTCCGGTCGACGGAAAATTTCCTGTGTGTGAATACATTGAAGCGATGTCGTATGATAAATGCACATTCGAGCCCGATGTTACTTGCTGTCCGAGTGAGACCATTACTGGCAAATTGTTTCGAAAGGCGTTGAAGCCCCCTTTCGCAATTTTGAGACAAGCACTTGAATCAGAAACCCAACCTGAAATTTCAGAGGAAGAACCAGCAACTCTATGAGAAAGCGAATAGCCTTGAACTCCAAAAGGAGATCCTTTGATCTGAACAAAAACAGAGCCTGTACAGGGTGAATTCGAAATTGAGTTGGACACTGATGATAGTTCATATGTAATCGCAAGAGTTAAAGAACTTTTAATTTTGTAGCCAGCGAGAGAAACGAATATTCCAAACTGAGAGGAGATTCCTGAGCCAGCTTTACATGCAACTTGGGATGTAGATCTCCAAGAAGAAGCAATGCAAGCAGAAAATCCGACAAGAACTTTGATTGAATTTGAAAATGAGCTCATCATGCTGCCAAGGACGCTTACGGAAATAGACCCAGAGGAAGGCAAAACAGCAGGAGCACCGATGGAGATTGTAACCGCATCGAATGAAAAAATACTAACGCTTCTGACAGACGCTAATTTTCCTAGAGAAAATATCAGTGATACGTCTGTCCCAAAACCAATTGGAGACTTCAGCGACAGGGAAGAATCTGCGGTCCAGACCAAACTTTGCCCGATGGTAATACCAACTCGAGAAGTTGCAGTATACGAGGAACTTCCAAAACATGCGCCTGTCACTAAAACGATTGAGCTCCCAGTCGACGGCTGGTTCGCGCGACTGGTGACATGTACCGCTGCAAGAAAATATGAAAAGCTGACGGTGCAAAGAGGGGCTGAATTTTGAAATGAAATGCGAATCGACAATACTTGTCCTGAACCGCGAGAAATTTTGCTGGAAAGAGAGGAGTCAGAGAGCCAAGTAGTTGATAATGCCGAGGAGAACAACAGGCGAGATTTTAGGGTTATATCTTGAAAAGCAAAATTATCTCCAAAAATATAAACAGAATGAACCCCAGTGGACTGAAACGATGCAGGGCTGCACGACGATATGACAGGAAGCCGATAAGAAATGGAATTAGAGAGGGATCCGATTTTTTGGAAAGACATGCTCGAAGCAGCAGAAACGACAGCATTGATGCTCGAAGATGGACCGGCCAAAGCAGTGCCCCTGGATCTTAAAGCGGAATCGGAAATCCACGTTGAACTACTAAACGAAGTTCTCCCAAATCTGTGAGCCAAAGACACGCCAAGTATCCCAAAATTCAAACCGTAAAATTCAACGATAACAGCACCGGAAGAAGGCAAAGTGGACTTAGATGAGGAACTCATCAATGGACCGTCAAAAGAAAAAGAGGCGGAAAGTGCGGGAGAAGACTGTGAAATGGATACGAGCAGGCTTAGACTACTTTGGACTGAGGAAGAAACCTTGCAAAGCACTGCAGAAGCAGAAGTCCAAGATGATGAGATGCAAGCCGACCAAGCCACTCTTGTGCTTGCTGAACGTTCACTTGATGAAAATTTGAAGCCAAAGAACGTAATGCTCGAGGACCCTGAACTTGGAGCATTTCGCCTGTTACTTGAGAGTACATGCGGAATATCGAAACAGAATTCCGATGACAATACTGAGCTCTGACTCGCCACAGAAGCAATCAGACCTAATGCTTTAGAATCCCCTGAGGCCACCTTGCATCTCACAGAGGTATCAGAAAGAAATATTGACGCTGCAAAGGCCGAAACGCTGAATCGAAACTTAGTTGAATGAGATGAAAATCCAAACGATTTGCCCAATATGGAAACGGATTGCATGCCAGTCGAAACCACGTTCGTTGGAAGAGATCCTGTGACTGTTGGAACTTCATAGCTGCAGCAATATGACAATTCCGATGTGGCAAAATTTGTGGTGAGAATAAATGTCAAGTGAAAAGCAACACCCTTAGCAACTTTAGAGATTGCCGATGAATCGCTGACCCAAGATGAGGACTCGCAAGCTGAATACCCAAATTTGGCACTGATACTCTGATCTGTACCAGATAACTTAGAACCTTCCACTGTTAGCTTTGTTGAGGAACTTGAGGGATGGTTCTGACTAAGTACATACCCAATTACCACAGGAGCATAAGACAGTGCCTGAGATATGAATCCAAATTGCTTACCAGCAGAAACCGAGACCAAAGAAATTGAGCGGGCACCGGACGATGCCTTGGATAGCAATGATGAATCACTAGACCATTGGGAAGCAGAAGAAGCAGAAAATCCGAGGAACGCTTTTGAAGAACTTGACAATGGAGAAAAAAAGGCCCCAAAAGAAGTAACCGAAACAGAACCACTGGATGGAGGAGATAAATGTGCGATGCTTGAAACCAAAGGAACATTGAAAGTCGCAAGATTCGTGGAGAACCCGTACTGTTGTTTCAAAGACAGTTGTGCATGAACTGTATAGGAAATTCCCGCGCACATTTTGCTGAGAACACTTGAGGACGAAATCCAGAATGTGGTGCTCGATGAGGTATGAAGAAGAACAAGACTTGGAGAAGCATGATTGCAACCAAAAAATCTTCCAGACAAGGAGACAGATAAGCTTCCCGATGTAGAAAAAGTATGAGAAAGCAAATGTGCTGGTTGAGGAAGGCCGTACGAAAGAGTCAAAAAAGAACTTTCTTGTTGAGACCTAGAAGAAACGACTGCAGAAATGTGCTTTCCGAAGCCCCAGGCAACTTTGGGAGTAACACTGCTGTCCGAATTCCACAAAGATGACGAAGCGACAGATCTACCTAACCTGACAAAAGGGGAAGCGAAATGGGTCCCAAATCCGATTCCTGTTAACGTGACAATTGCAGAGCCTGTGACTTGGAGAGAAATGGGAGACGCAGAAGAAACTAGTGTAGCAGCAAAAGATAATGCTGATATTAATGCGCTTGATGTTGTTCCATGAAACAAATTCATACTGATACCCTGACCAGTGCCTGAGGGGGCTTTGCATTGAATTTGACCGTCTGACACCCAAACTGATGCTTCGCATTGAGACAATCCAACCACAGCTAACACACAATAATCAACAGAGCCAAATCCGATTCCAAGAACAGATACACTAGAAGCTCCTGTGGAACTTAACTGAAAAGGGATGACACTGGTGATCAGGAAACCGTCATACGAGAACGCACAGGATAAAGACATTGACTGAACTCCCACAGAAACGACAACGTTGGTATCAAATATTCCACGATTCAAACCGGGTCCTACTTTGCATGATGTACACGAATCCGAAAGCCACAAGCTCCTAGTGCAAGCAGTATGACCAAGGCGAAGACTAGGAGAGGCTGAAATCGCTGCAAAAGATGATCCAGCTACTACAATATCTAAGTTGCCGTTCGCAGGACCATTCCCTGGAGATGCAGAGGTGACAATGGGAACTTCAAAGGAAAGACATTCAGAAAGTTTGTCGGAAAAAGGAAAAACAGAAACAGTTGCAGATAAATGTTTTTGGTGACCTAAGGGAGCTCTTCCAAATAGAGCAGTATCGGCAATCCACAAGCTCGCAATGGCAGCAGTGAATCCGGCTCTTAAGGTGTCACATTTGCCGAAAAATCCCAAATTTTGGCCATTTAGCAAAATCTTCGATGACCCAGAGGTGGGAACCCTTTCAGAAGTGTTGCAAGAAAATACAAAAGGCTGGGTGTAGCAAAAAATATTTGCAAGTGTGTTCCCAAAAACATTCCCGACAGTCAACGAAATTGAAAAAGCAACTGAAGTGCCAGAGGCAACTTTGCCGGATACTGAAGTGTCGGAAGTCCACATTGTCGAAAGAACCGAAGTTCCCCTTACAGGTGAGATACCAATGCGCATACGAATAGATTGGTCACTGGATAGTCCGAAATTTCCACCCAGAGCATGACCAATTACCAAAACATGAACGCTTCCAGATTTGGGGCTGCAATAAGGCAGTTGCGGAGGTTGGAGTTCGGAAGGGTATTCCAAATGGGGTCGTTTGTAGGAGAAGCGCTGGCTTACCGAGCCTGACTGCAACCCGACAGATATTAGAATTGTCAATCTGCTTGAAACTCCTGGAACATAACGACCTAACACACTAGATTGTGATATCCACTGTGTGTTCCAGCAAGATGAAAAACCGACTCTTAAGACAGGCGACACATTGGATTCGGCGAAATTGAGACCAACGACAGACATAGTGGGTTGAGAAAACTGATACAATGGATTGCTGTATAAATAAACAACAAGGTATACGCCGGGTTGATTATAAGAAAGCAAGTTGGTAAATGAACGAACTGCCCCCAAAACAGTCGTCACAAAATGAATGCTTGAATGTGAGCCCGAGTTCAGTTTAATTGAAATCTGTGTATCTGATGCCCAACGAGTATATTCACTGCGTGTGTTTTGAACAATAGAAGCAGGAGAATATCCCGTCATTCCCACAGAAAAGCCATATAATTGCAAACGAACAGCTCCAGAAGTGGGACTGTTAAAAATTGTTGAAGCAGTGACCAAGGGAGCCTTGTAAGATAATAAACTATTTTTCTGACCTTGAACGCGAAAAACGGACACTATAGCTGTCAAAGAAAGTGACGAACCAGTCGGAATTTTGTTAACTATATGAGATGAGGAAATCCACAAGTTGGCTGATGGAGAAGAATGACCCAATCTAGCAGCATGCGATGCAAGAAAAATACCAAAGTTGTGACCAATGATCGTGACACTGATGGTTCCAGATGAAGAAAACATTGATGGAAAAGCATCCAATATTGTAGAAGAATCAATGCTGAAAAGTTCATCAGAAGCGCCGATTTGATAGGCGACAGATACAGAAACTGCTAAATTGTTGCCAACGGAGGATGACGATCGACAACTCAGACTGCTTTCTGAATTCCACCAGCTGGATACACAAGTAGTAAAACCGAATTTCGAAGCAAGAGACACGCTCGATCCAAAAGAAGAACCGACGACAACGTGTGAAGAACTGCCCGATGATGGACCGTTCAATCGTGACTGATTGAAAAATAAACCAGGTATGCTGAATGAAATGAACTGTGATGTAGACGATGACTGCATGCCAACTGAGACAAAAACAGCAAGATTCTTCGCACTCCCTCGAGAACCACGACACAGCACGTGGCTTTCTGATACCCATAAAGAGTGTTCACATGAAGAAGATTGAATGGACGAAGACGCAGATATATGCGAAACACCCATATTCCAGCCCAACAGAGAGACAAAAGATGACCCAGAAACTGGGATGCCGCAGGATGAAGATGCTGAAGACACAGTTGGAACTAAAAACGAAACTGAGAGTGTCAAGGAACCTGTCACAAGAGAGGTTGTCATGAACAGCGGCAGGTGTTTCCAAATACCCGGGCCCGATTTGCAAGCAACAAATGAGTCTGAAAGCCATGATGAAACAGGGGATATCGAAAAACTCGCTTGCGTAGTCAGACAGTAAAGATGCATGCCGAATGATTTACCCAATACCACATATTCAGAGGAACCCGTTGATGGACGACTGCCAGGTATGATCGACGAAAGCGCGGGGGCGTTTGAAGAAACATACATTCCAGAAATTGCACCCTGAACACCGACTGATATACTCAAAGAAATACCTTGGCCCACAGATGAGGCGGTTTTTATGTTGATTGAGGAATCTCCAATCCAAACTGAGGCTGAAACTATGGTGTGACCAAAGACCCCTCGAGGAGTAAAATGATTTAGTCCAAAATTTGAACCCAGGAAAGAAATGCATTCTGCACCAGAAGAAGCAAGATTTGTCATTGTTGCCGATGTAATGCTTGGTACACAAAAGGAAAACAGAGACGTCGCAGAGCCTTCGACTCTTGCAATCGTGACACGAAATGGAATGTTTGCAGGGCGATTCACTCCTGAGACTAATTTACACGCAATAGATGAATCAGAAATCCAATGCGAATGAAGGCATGCGCTTCTTGAAATTTGAGTAGAAATTGAGGTTCCGACAGCTGCATAAGCATTTCCATAGACGCTGACAGTCCGAGAACCTGTGGTGGCAGCTGATGCATCTATTGCAGAAACTTGAGCGGTGTTGTAAGTTTGCAGTTGCATAAAACTAAAAGTCCGACTTTGGCCAGAGATGATGAAAAGTAGGCTGGACCCAAACCCAGAAGCTACTTTTGTGACGATGGCAGTGTCGGATTTCCACACACAACTTGATGCAACAGATAAGCCTGCAGAAACCCTAATGGAACTATCCGAGAGTCCAAAGCCAATGCCATATGCAGTTATAAATGCTGACCCTGATAGAGGGAAATTTGTGGTTCGAACTAAATCAATGCGAGAACCGTCAAACGTCAATGAAACATTCCCATGAGAGGATGATGTAAGGACAGTTGCAGTTACTGAACAATGCCGCGATGAACCACTGGATACTTTGACTGATATAGATGAATCAGATTCCCAAAGCGAATATTGGCTAGCACTCGAACCAATTCGTACACTAGGACTATTGGAAGAAACGGCGGAATATTCAGCACCATTGATGGTTAAAAATAAACTGCCTGAAGATGGGGCATTCCAGAATGTAACAGATGAGACTGAGATACGGTCAAACGAAAATAAACGTGACGCACTTGATGGTTGAAAATTAACTGTTACAAAAATCCCCAAATTTGAACCAGATGCGGGACAATTTTTGATAGTCACACTGGAATCTGCAAGCCACCTGACGGAAGAAGAAGCGGTCATCGATTCCGAATGAACAGAGCTTAGTCTCGCTCTAGAAGAACCTATGAAGGTTGAAAATGAAGCACCAAAAACAGTCAAAGAGTAAGACGATGTTGCAGCTCCATCGTTGGAAATTAATGCTCTCAATGTAGGGCTGTTGTAGCAAAAAGAAACAGTAAGAGAACCGAGTTGCATGCCAACGGTCAGTTGCGTAGTCTTTCTATTCCCTGAACCTGAAACAACTTTGAGCATAAATGCACTGTCGGAAACCCAATCAGAAGAAAAAGAAGATGATGGCACCAAAGATGCGCTCGGGGTCGATTGATGAAACCCAAAATATTTGCCAAAGGCTGTAATCGAAATGCATCCAGTGGAAGGAGAATTTGTTGTCATTAATGACGAAATTTGAACGCGAAAGTAAGAGAACATCTGGGATAACGTGGAATGCTGAGATGCTGCTGAAACAGCAATTGCCAATCGAGAACCAACACCTGAAATGGATCTTGTCCTCAAACTAGTATCTGAAAAGAAAATCATCCAATTCGTGTTGCTCTGTCCGATGCGAACGATGTCAGAATAGTCGATTGCACCAAAATGCCTGCCCAATACTGTTATACTTGATTGTCCTGAAGTAGGACTAAATATTGGGGATATTCTGGAAACAAGAGGAATCATGTATTGAAATGCGCCAAAAACTTCGGTATTCTCAGTGCCAACAACATTAACCTTGATGCTGAGAGAGCTTCCTACACCCCGGGGAATCCCACATAGTACAATTGTATCAAGACCAAAAATAGTGAGCGTCTGAGAAGTGCACGTTGTTGAACCAATAAAAACGGTTATCAAAGAAGAGTCAGATCCAAAGTTGCGTCCAGTAATAAAAAGGTTAGCCCCTGCAGTCGCCGGTGCTATGGTAGGACTGACACTGATAACATAAGGCCCGTCGTATGAAAAGAACCGAGAAGCAGAACCAGACAACCCATGTGAAGTTATCACAACAGTCTTGCTGCCCCCGATTCCAAAACTCAATTTTCCTACAACACTGGAATCAGATTGCCATTCACCATTCATCATGGCAGTTCCACCGAGACGAATTTTGATTGTTGGATCAATAATTCCAAAATTGAAGCCGAAAATGGTGATTGATGCAAGCGATTGAGATGCTGCATGGATTGGATCAATACTTGATAAAACTGGTTGTTGATATGAGAAAGCGGCCGACAGAGAACCAGAAAAGATAACATGAATGTTTCCGACAGCCAGTTGAGGAACTTTGCACCTGAACGAAGAGTCTGCGACCCATTCACTTGCTTCACAACTCCTGTTTCCAAAAGAGGCAACGATGGTCCCGGAATGAAGCCCAAATTGAGAGCCAAAAATAGTGGTGCTAAAAGCCCCACTCGTGGGAGCCTCAAACACCAATATGCTACTCAATGACGGAGAACTGAACGAAAACTTCATAGAGACGGAAGAATACGCGATATTGAAAGAAACATGAACTGTTGAAGCTGATTCACCGGCACTGATTCTGGATTTGACACTGGAGTCTGAAGTCCATGTAGAGAACACCGACGCGGTTGCCCCAAATCTCGAGAGAAGAGCTGTTGGATCGTGAGATCCAAATTTGCTTGCCAAAACTGTGATTGACGATGCCCCGGTAGTAGCAGCAAAGCGGGGAGACGCATCCAATGCAACTACAACGTTGAACGATATCGCAGAGGAAATGACTGATGCAGAGCGACCAACTGATATAGATACATGATTGAAGAAGATGGCAGCTGATGGAGTTTTGGAGGTAATGCAAGAATCGGCAATCCATTCTGAAGAAAGAGAAGAAGTACCCGCTATACGCGAAGTACCGGAATACGCATGCACACCATACAAATACCCAACCGCATCAACCCTGATCGAACCGGTGGCCGGAATGTTGGCATTGGCCATATACAAAGACACAATAGAAGAGTATGTCAGAATCTCACCAGAAGCCGAACGCCTTCCGCTGGATATCGAGATGATCCTGCCGTGGCCAATTCCAGAAGGCGCACGACACTGAAGGCAGGAGTCCGATGTCCAAGATGAGGACATGCAGGAACTGCTGGAAATAATAACTTTTTGGCTGTGACCGAAACCTACATTCGAACCAAAAACTGTGATATGTGCTGATCCTGTTGATGCTATTGTAACACTAGTAACAGAACTTTGAATTGGGAGGCTGTAGGATAAGCCTCGAGATAGAGAACCTGTGCCTGATGAAACAGAAATTACAAAAGGGGAATCAAAAGTACCGCTCACAGGTCGACAACGAATCATAGTGTCAGAAAACCACTCTATGAGAGCGGTTGCGCTTCCAAACGAGGTTTTGGGTGTCAAATCAGCATAGGAGAATCCGGAGCCAAGTACTGACACGACTAGCGATCCTGATGTGGGAACATGCATGGGTTGTACATGGGATACATCAGGACCTTTGAAATCGACAACTTGGACGAAGGTTCCGACGATGAGATTGACAGAAACCACAACGGAATGGCGCTGACCGGTACCCGGGGGCACTTTGCACAAAAACGATGAGTCCGCGGTCCAAACAGTTGATAAGCATGAACTGAAGCCAACTTTGACAACACCGGAATAGTCGGAACAAGCATAATTGACGCCAAAAACTGAAAGAGGCACATTTCCAGACGTTGCAAACAGGTTCGGAAAAATTGAAGATGATTGAGCAACTGAATACGTATATGCGACATAGCCAACAACTCGATCGTTGTTTTGGGAAATTAACACGTTCAAACCAAGAGAAGAACCACGATTTGAGAGAGACTTGAGAGACGTGTCTGACAGCCAAAAGGTCGCTTCTGATGCCGAAATCCCGATACGGGTGCGCAAAGAATACTGCACATGCCCATAATTTGAACCAAACAAATTGACTATTTGACATCCAGATGTATGAAATGTGAATGCCTGCGTCGATGAAAGAATCGGCGAGTGATAAGAAAAACGCAATGCTGACTCAGCGCTTTGTTGAGCAACAGTGATAGAAACTGAGAGATTCGTGCCAATTCCCGGAGGTGGGGTGAGGCCACGAAGTGTGTGGGACATCCACGAACCTACAGTTGCAAACGTTTTTCCTATGACGGCTTCGAATGAATCAGCAGCCGTGCCAAAATTGAAACCGAAAACAGTCAGCGTACCTACGGCAACAGCAGGTGATGACATAGGCGAAAATGAAGAAATTGACGGCTTTATATAACTAAAGCTGGATGGGAAACTATAACTTTGACCCGAAACAGTTAAACTGGCGGAAACTGAACCTCCTCCTCCAGCAGGCACTTCTAGAGCAATGCAGGAGTCTGAAGTGTGATATTGATGGATGACAAGGGTGTTGCCTAGATTCGCATTTGAAACTACAGGATGCATACCAAAGTGCTTGCCGAAGAGAGAAAGGATACTTCCACCGACAGTTGAATGTGAGATTGGGGCAGACGATGATATGATTGGAGCAGATGATGAAAACTGATTGTCGAGAATACAAGATTGGCTCGCTACTGTGAAACCAACTGACAAACTCGGACCAATCACTTGAGCAATCATTGACTTTACTGATGTATCAGATAGCCACGAAGTTGATGCAGAAGCTGTTGAATTAATGGTGACACGGAGTCCAGACGAAACCTGTGCAAATCCGACAGATGTACCGGAAACAGTGACAGTAGTAAATCCGGAAGACGGAACGGAATTTGGAAAAATTGAAGACGCTGTTGGTGCTTGAAAACTCAACAAGCCAGACAACAATTGCACTTGCCGACTTACGGAGACTGATAGAGACAAAAGCTTGCCGACACCGAATCCCACTTTGCATAGAATAAAGGAATCTGAAATCCACATAACCGAATTGCAAGCGGTGGAAGAAATTCTAACATGCAAAGAGGCTGAGAACTGGCCAAAGCCGTAGCCTGAAACAGACAGACTAGGGAATCCTGAAGTCGGAACAGATACTGGAGTAAAGGAGGCTATGCTGGGCTTATGAAAGGAGATTGAATCCGTTTTGGAACCTGTACGTTGTGAAAACGTTACGGAAGCAATTAAATTGCAGCCTGATCCCGAGGAAACTTTCACGATCAAAGTTGTATCCGAGCTCCAGTGAGTGAATTCGGAAGCAGATGAAGCGGTTTTAAAAACAATTTGGGAATAATCCAATGTTGCGAGATTAGAACCGAAGATGGAGGCAACAGTCGCACCCGTACACGGCAAGAAACCAGATGCAAAAGAAATAGATGAAACTTGGGCCGAATCGTAAGAAAAATGCATGGAAAGGTGTGATGATTGATTGACAACATTAAACAAAAGAACAGGGCTGATGCCATAACCTCCACGAGGTTTGATGACTATTGAAGTATGGCTCTGCCAACTCGTAACGAATGCGCTGGTGGAACCAACGACAACAACTGGAGAATCTTCGGCAAGCCCGAAGTTAGCTCCAATGACGGTCATGAGAAAACCTCCAGCAGGAGGAGAGTTGGATCCTCCATAAAAGGATGTCAAGCGAGGAGGAATGTATGAAAAAATGCTGTCAAGTGCGCCTTTGGTCCCAGCAACATCTATCTCGATTCTCAATCCCTGTCCAGTACCAGAATTCAGTACGCACCTTAAGATGGTGTTTGAGTTGATGAACGAGACACTGTCACATGAAGTGTGACCAACTTTAGCAGTGACACCAGCGAATGAGTCCCCCATATTCGAACCAGAAATAGATATAGTAGTTGAACCACTCTGATAAGATGAAGAAAAAATTGGATTGACAGAAAGCAGTTCAGGTGCTGAATATGAAAAAGCAGCTGCTTGTGCACGAACTTGATTGCCAACAATGACCGTAACGTCGAATCCTTGACCGTAACCACTGACTGCGTCACAACCAATCGAAGAATCGCTAGTCCATGCAACTCTGTTGCAGGGCGTGCTGCCAATTTTGGCACCAACACTGATGCCACTGGTTCCGAAGTTTTTGCCCCAAAGAAGGGCGACAGGGATCGCTCCTGAATTAGAGCGAGTGACAGAAGATATGTCGGGGGCCAAATACGAAAATGACATGGAAAGAACTCCAACTTGCTCTGACACTGAAACTGAAGACGTGAGATTTTCAGAAATTCCCGGCGCAATTTTGCACAGTACTGAGGTCCCAGAAACATGCAGTACAGTTGAACAAGCAGTGGAACCAATGAAAGATGAAGGATTGTAGTTGTTGCCTGAGAATCCAAAATTTGAGCCGCTCAAAGATACGCTTACGGCACCAGTTGTCAGACTTGCAACAGGACTGACGCTAGATAAATCGGGAGCATTGTAGCTCCATGCCCTTGTTAAGGAAATAAGTTGGCTCTCAACATCAACGATGACATGATGTCCTCTACCAACACCAGAGGAAACTCGGCAGAGTATGCTTGTAGCAGACACCCACTCAGAACTGCAACGAGTTATCCCCAACGTAACAGTGGGAGTTTCCATATGTCCAGCAAAATTCGTTCCGAACAATGTCATGGTAGTTAAACCAGACGTAGGATTGTTACCAGGCGCCACGCTTGATATTGAGGGTGCAAAATAACTGAAGAGAGCCAAACTGGATCCAATAAGGTTTGCGATTGATACTCTGATAGCCTTGCCCAAACCTCTGCCGGCGGGAACGATGGCTAATAAACTCGAATCTGAGACCAAAACAGTGTGGGATGAAGTGGTATCACCTATGTTAACACGTGAAGACAGGTCTGAGATGCCAAAATCAGCTCCAAAAATTGTCAATGTTGAGCCACCGGTTGTCCCTTGAGAGCCTGGCAGCAATGAAGAAACAGAAGGAGCTCGGTACGAGAAGGCATTTACGTAAGTTGCCATTTGGTTTCCAACAGTAACAACAACAGTTAGTGAGCTCCCGCTGTTTGGTTTCAAAAGCAACTCAACTTGAGTATCTGAGACATACTTGATCCCAGGTGCAGCAAGGACTGCGGAATTCTGTAACACAGATGCACTCAAAGTGCTATCGTATATTCCAAAATTGCTGCCTCTGACAGTAAGGGTAGCCAAAACTTGAGAAACAGCAGCTGGAACGACGGCCAATATTGATGGAGGAAGATACGAGAAGAAATTCGAAACGGAAGAGGAACCGTCACTGTTAGAAGCTGATACTGAAATCGAACCACCAACTCCCGGTGGAATGGACTCACAAGAAAAAACCGTAGATGCAATGTATTCATGGCTAGCACAAGTAGTTGCACCGATAACGGCTGCAGTGGTAACACTCAAATCAGAACCATAAATAAACATGGCACTGCCACCAGATGGAGCTGATCTCACGGGGTTGATGCGAGTGACGACAGGTGCGTTACCAGTTAATAGTGATCTTTTGGTTGACAAAAGCGATCGCGATGAAATCATTGAAGCTGAAACGCCGCGTTTTTCGCAAGATGATTGACTGAAACAAAAGGAAAGAGCGCTGTGAAGAATAAAATCGCGATTGCCAATTGCAAGGGTGACGTCAAGCAACGAGCCTCGACTAGACAATTGGTTTAGAAATTCTCCTTCAATAATCACCATAACAACTGCGCTACTGCGATGCACGACCTGACCAACAGAAACACCACCGACGTAAACAGCAGCATAAGGTGAACTGTGCGCTTCACCGAGGTTACGTCCGTCGATGGATAAAAGAACCTTCTCTGGAGCAGGAATAGCAATGATGCTTGGGGAAATACCAGTGACTGTTGGTGTCAGAAACCTGATACTTTTGGGCGCAAGGCCCCAAGCAACACGAGAGTCGGTCAGGTCATCGTAAAAATCCACTCGCAGATCAGCAGAGCCGAATCCTGGAGGAGTCTCGCAACCGATGCTGGCGGAGATCTTGACAGATCGCACGCTCTCAACTATCCAGTATGTGCGGCTGCATACATGGCCTCCAATGCTGACTGCAGGACGAAAGTTCAACAAGTCCAAAAATTTGCCTTGGACGGTGACAGTGGCACCCCCATCCGTGGGCAAATGCGCAGATTGCAATGCCACGATTTCAACTTTGGAGATTGGGCGGGATGCTCGATCTATTGATAAAACAGGAACCACGTAAGGATTCAATGTAGCTAGAATGAGCAACACGGCAAAAGCACGAGTGGGAATCATGACTGCGAATCGTCAACAGATGTTTTCTAGGGCAATGCTGGATCACAACACTTCACAAAAACATGGAGATAAGTGAATATCAGAAATAGGCTGAAA
>Ga0256363_1000015_pt1 | contig 16792 bp, 14 predicted proteins | sample MistaT_4_FD_189988 | JGI IMG/M metagenome (GOLD analysis project Ga0256363, IMG submission 189988) | Metatranscriptome of freshwater microbial communities from Mississippi River, Louisiana, United States - Miss_Atlam_RepB_8d (Metagenome... | ecosystem: Environmental > Aquatic > Freshwater >...
ATTTTTCCGCAACGTGGCGCGCGCCCAGATCACGGGCGATGAAGTCGGCATGTTGAAGATCATCTTCCACTTCGACACGCTGGAGGTGCTGGGCATACACTGTTTCGGTGACCAGGCATCCGAAATCGTCCACATCGGTCAGGCCGTCATGAAGCAGCAGAATGGCGGAAATTCGCTGCGCTATTTCCTTAACACGACCTTCAACTATCCGACCATGGCCGAGGCCTACAAGGTTGCCGCGCTCGACGGCATCAATCGCGTGTTTTGATGAGATTCGAGCCGGAAAATTACTTGATGCCCTGCGGGTGAAAGTGTAGATTGCCGGTCCGTTTGATGCAGGCACTGATTCAGTTCCTCACCTGATTTTTCGGGGTCGCGCCGCCTCTTGGCACCCAGCCGAGACAGCCGATCCGGAAGGTCCGGCCTGACAGACGGCGACGCTGGCAAGCTCAGTCACTGTTCTGCCTCAATCCTTGCATGAAGCAAGTAGCCACCCACTGGATTTTCGCAGACAGGAATCGGGCGTGAATATCGACCTCTGGCCTTTACTGCTTTACACCGTCCTCGTAATTGTCGTCATCAGCGCCCTGCTCGTCGTGTCATCCCTGCTTGGGCAGAGACGCCAGGACCACGCTACCCACGATGTGTATGAATCCGGCGTCGTGTCCACGGGGTCGGCGCAAATTAAGATCGCCGTCCCTTTCTACCTGACGGCCATTCTCTTCATCATTTTCGATCTGGAAGTTGCCTTCCTTTTTGCTTGGGCTATTTCCATTCGGGAGTCAGGCTGGCTTGGCTTCGTGGAGGTACTCGTATTCATTACCATTTTGTTGGCCGGCCTGTTGTACCTGTGGAAGGCGGGCGCACTGGAATGGCGCACGTTGCGCCAACAACGTGACCTCGCCAATTTGAAGGGTGAGGGCGGCGTCATCAACGTAGGCCCACAGGCGGCCGCCCGCCACGACAACCATCACGACCACCATGACGAGCACCATGGCCATGACGCGCACGTCGCCCACGGTCACGGGGGAGCACACTGATGAGCTGGGAACTAGTCAAACCCGAGCAAGCCTATTCGCCAAGCCCGGGCATGAACCAGTTCGATGATTACGTTCGCAAGAACGTGATCATGACGACGCTGGAAGACATGCTCGCGTGGAGTCGCAAGAATTCACTCTGGCCCTTCAACTTCGGGCTTTCCTGCTGTTACGTCGAGGCCGCCACGGCCATCTCCAGTCGTCACGACATCGCCCGTTTCGGAGCCGAGGTGTTCCGTGCCACGCCCCGTCAGGCCGACATGATCATCATCGCCGGCACGGTCTTCCGCAAGATGGCGCCCGTCGTGCAACGGTTGTATGAGCAGATGATGGAGCCTCGCTATGTGATCTGTATGGGCTCCTGTGCCAATTCGGGGGGCATGTACGACATCTATTCGGTGGTGCAGGGTGTAGACAAATTCCTGCCGGTGGATGTGTACGTGTCGGGTTGCCCACCACGTCCGGAAGCCTTGCTGCAGGGCCTCAACCTGCTGCAGGACTCGATCGGCAAGCAGCGGCGTCCTGTTTCCTGGGTCATCAACGATCAGGGCGTTCACATGCGTGAGAAGAATGTGGTGCAGCGGGAATTGCGCGGGCCCGATCGCATCGCTGCACGCGAGTTGCGCAGCCCGGATGAGGTGTAAACCATGAACGCAGCAGTACGTCCCGAAGCCGAACTGCCCGCCATCATCAAGGCGCTGTACGAAAAATTCGGTGAGTCCACCTTTGTTCGCCAGCATACGGCGGAGGCCATGCCGACCCTGTGGGTGGGTCGTGACAAAGTCATGGCCGTCCTTCGGTATCTGCGTGACGAGGCCAGCCCCCGCTATGAAATGCTGCTGGACCTGACCGCCATCGACGAGCGTATGCGTGTGCACCGTGAGGGGCAACCCGCCAGCGACTTCACCGTGGTCTATCACCCAACGTCCTTCTCCGGCAATTGTGACATCCGTATCAAGGTCGCTCTGCGGATGGGTGATCTATCGATCCCCACTGCCATACCGCTCTGGTCCAGCGCCAACTGGCAGGAGCGTGAGTGCTGGGATCTGTTCGGCATCGTTTTCACGGGTCATCCGAATCTCACGCGCATCCTGTGCCCACCGACGTGGAAGGGGCATGCTCTGCGCAAGGATCATCCGGCGCGCGCCACCGAAATGGATCCTTATCGCATGAGTGACGAGATCCAGGATCGCGAGCAGGAAGCACTGCGCTTCCGCCCAGAAGAGTGGGGTCTCGCCCGCAAGTCCGATACGTCGGAGTTCATGTTTCTGAACTTCGGTCCAAACCACCCGGCTGCCCACGGTGTGATTCGTTTCGCCTTGCAACTCGATGGCGAGAACGTGCTCGATGTCGTGCCCGATGTCGGTTACCACCACCGTGGCGCCGAAAAAATGGCAGAGCGCCAGACGTGGCATACCTTCATCCCTTACACGGATCGCATCGACTATCTGGGTGGTGTGATGAACAACCTCCCCTACGTCATGGCGGTCGAGAAGATGGCGGGCATTCAGGTGCCAGAGCGCGTGAAGGTCATCCGCGTCATGCTGGCTGAATTCTTCCGTATTTGTTCACACCTCTTGTTCTACGGTACCTGGGCTGTGGATCTTGGTCAGCTGTCGCCGTTGTTCTATTGCTTCGTAGACCGCGAGAAGGCCTTCAACATCATCGAATCGATCTGTGGTGCCCGCATGCATCCGGGCTGGTTCCGCATCGGTGGTGTGGCCCAGGATCTGCCAAAGGGTTGGGATAAGCTGATCCGTGAATTTGTCGAATACTTTCCCAAGCGTCTTGCCGAATACGACAGGATGGTCATGGCCAACTCCGTCATTCGGCAGCGCACCCGCGGCGTTGGTGTGATTGATACGGCAGGGGCCTTTGACTGGGCCATGACCGGACCGGCCCTGCGTGCCACCGGGCTCGAGTGGGATTACCGCAAGAACCGTCCCTACAGCGGCTACGAAAACTTCGAGTTCGAGGTACCGGTTGGTGCCAATGGCGATTGCTACGATCGCGCAGCGGTGCGGGTGGAAGAAATGCGTCAGAGCTGCCGCATCATCAAACAGTGTCTGGAAAACATGCCGGAAGGCCCCTACAAGTCCGACCATCCACTGGCCACGCCGCCGTTGAAGGAAAAGAGCCGGCTAGACATCGAAACACTCATCAACCACTTCCTCGGCGTCAGCTGGGGGCCGGTGATGGACCCGACGGAAGTGACGATGACCATCGAGGCGACCAAAGGGCTCAACATGTACTACATGGTCAACGATGGGGGTATCGGTTCTTACCGGACACGTATCCGTACGCCGTCGTTCATCCACATCCAGGCCATTCCCTTCCTCAGCCGTGGCTTGATGCTGGCCGACTTCACCGCCGTCGTTGCTACCACGGACTTCGTGATGGCGGATGTAGACCGCTGAGTTCGCCCAGGAACGGAACGCCGAGAATTCGAGAATCGCCATGAGCAATCTGATCGCCAGCACAGCCCCCAAAGCGCGCAAACTGACGCCGGAAGAAATTCATGACATCGAGCATGAAAAGACCCATTACCCCTATGCGCAGGCTGTGGGACTGGAGGCGCTGAAGATCGTGCAGAAGTACCAAGGTTGGGTGTCCGACGAGAGCTTGCTCGCCGTTGCCGATTACCTGGAGCTTCCTCCGGACGAACTGGAGGGTGTGGCAACCTTCTTCAACATGATTTTCCGTCGTCCTGTAGGAAAAAACGTGATTCTCCTCTGCGACAGCGTGGCCTGCTGGATGCTCGGCTGCGACAGTCTCAAGGACCATATCACCAAGCGACTCGGTATCGAATACGGGCAGACGACCGCCGACAACCTCTTTACGCTGATTCCGGTTCCCTGCCTCGGGGCCTGCGACAAGGCGCCCGTCATGATGATCGGCAATGACACCCACCGTAACCTGACGCCGGCCAAGATCGATGCCCTGCTTGATGCTTGCAAGGCGCGTGGCTGATACGGGACTGATGCGATGACAACTCTGACCAATAAACCCCTCACCAAGAATATCGAGATCGGGCGCGCGCCGTTCACCTTCGCCCAGTATCAGGCCGCCGGTGGCTACCAGAGTGTCGGCAAGGCGCTTGCCATGAAGCCGCGTGACCTCATGAAGTTGGTGCAGGACAGCGGTCTTGGTGGACGAGGGGGTGCTGGTTTCAACACGGGCCTGAAGTGGAGCTTTATTCCCGAACCAGATGGTGGTCCGCGCTACCTTGTGGTGAATGCTGATGAGATGGAGCCTGGAACGTTCAAGGACAGGCTGCTCATGGAGCATGATCCGCACTTGCTGGTCGAAGGCATGATCACCGCATCCATCGCGCTGCAGGCGACGATGTCCTACATCTTCCTGCGCGGCGAATACAAGGAAGCGGAAGCGGCCTTGCTCAAGGCCATTGCCGAGGCCTACGAAGCCGGCATGCTCGGTCAAAACATCGCTGGCTCGACCTTCAGTCTCGACATGGCGGTGCACACTTCGGCCGGCCGTTATATCTGCGGCGAGGAGACGGCACTGATCAATGCCCTCGAGGGTAAGCGCGCCAATCCTCGCTTCAAGCCACCGTTCCCGCAGGTGAGCGGGCTGTGGGGGCGTCCGACACTCGTGAACAATGTCGAAACCATCTGCAATATCCCTGGCATCGTCAGCCATGGCGTGGACTGGTTCAAGGCCCTGGGGATCAACGGCCAAAGCGGGACGCGCATCAGTGGCGTCAGTGGACGCGTGAAGCATCCTGGCTGCTGGGAGATGCCGGTCGGGACCACTTTCCGTACTGTCATCGAGGAGTACGCCGGCGGTATGCAGGATGGCTATGCCCTCAAGGCCTTCCTGCCGGGTGGCGGCTCAACCGACTTCCTGATGCCAGAGCATCTGGATCTGCCCATGATTCCCGGAGACGTGGCCAAGGCTGGCAGTCGTCTGGGCACCTCGTTGTTGATGGTACTGGACGACAAGACCTGTCCGATCGGCTGCGTCCACAACCTCATCAAGTTCTTCGCGCATGAGAGCTGCGGCTGGTGCACGCCTTGCCGTGACGGATTGCCTTGGGTAGAGCACATCCTGCTGAAACTGGAGCGCGGTGAAGGAACGCTCAAGGACATCGACATTCTCAAGGAAGCCTGCGGTTACATGGGGCCCGGCAACACGTTCTGTGCCCTGGCGCCAGGCGCCGCCGAGCCGCTGCAGAGCGCGCTCAAGTACTTCATGGATGAGTTCGTGGAACACGTGAACCACGGCTGCAAGTACCAACGGCACTGAGAATTTACTTTAAAAGCGATTTCTAGATAAGTTTCACAAGTATCTGAATTTAAATAATTAGATACAGCGAACTGGGCACAAGAAAATGGCAAAGATTACTGTTGATGGCAAGGTCTTCGAAGTAGACCCCAACAACAATCTGCTCGAAGAAATCCTGTCGAATCAACAGGATCTGCCGTATTTCTGTTGGCATCCGAGCATGGGTTCGGTGGGGTCCTGCCGGCAGTGCGCGATGATCGAGTACGCCAATGACGACGACCAGCGGGGTCGCCAGATCATGGCCTGCATGACCTCTCCGCGGGATGGGGCCCGCTACTCCATCGACAAGGCTGCACAGTTCCGCGCCCAAGCCATTGAAAGCATCATGACAAGCCATCCCCACGACTGCCCGGTCTGTGAGGAGGGAGGCGAGTGCCACCTGCAGGACATGACGGTGATGTCCGGCCATACCTACCGGCGCTACGACGGCAAGAAGGCGACACACACCAATCAGGATCTCGGGCCCTTCATCGGTCACGAGATGAATCGATGCATAACGTGCTACCGCTGTGTCCGCTACTACAAAGACTATGCCGGCGGTACGGACTTTGGCCCTCAGGCGTCCCACAACCACACCTACTTTGGTCGGTTCCAGGATGGCGCGTTGGAAAGCGAATTCTCCGGCAACCTTGCCGAGGTGTGCCCGACCGGCGTCTTCACCGACAAGGTGTTCAGCAAGCATTACGCCCGCAAGTGGGACCTTCAGACGTCACCCAGTGTCTGCGCCGCCTGCGGCGTGGGTTGCAACATCAACCCCGGCGAGCGTTATGGCACCCTGCGCCGCGTCGTGAACCGGCTCAATGATCAGGTGAATGGTTACTTTTTGTGCGACAAGGGCCGCTTCGGCACTGGTTACGTGAACAGCAGCGAGCGGTTGCGCCTCAACATGGTCCGCAGTGCGCATGATGGACGCCCGTCCGAGATAAGCCCCTCCGAGGCGAAGAGCCGACTGCTCGCCCTGAAGGGCAAGGCCATCGGAATCGGTTCTCCGCGCGCCTCGCTGGAAGCCAATTTCGCTCTTCGCCAGCTGGTGGGCAAAGAAAACTTCTATGCTGGCGTCAGCGAGGTCGAATTCGGCTTGCTGGGTCAGATCATCGAGATCTACAAGAGCCGTCCGGTACAGGCGGCATCCATTCGTGACATCGAACTCTGCGACGCCGTCGTCGTTCTGGGTGAGGATGTGACCAACACGGCAGCGCGCATCGCTCTGGCCCTGCGGCAGTCCGTCAAGAATCTCGGGCGCGAGCTGGCTGCAAAAATGAAACTGCCCCAGTGGCACGATGCAGCAATCCGCAATCTCGCCCAGGGTCGCAAGAGTCCGCTTTACATCATCGGACCTGCGGCCTCCCGTCTCGACGACATCGCCAAGCAGGTCCATATCGCGAGTCCGGCAGACACCGCGCGTATCGGCTTCGCTATTGCGCATGCCCTGGACAGCACGGCACCTGCAGTGACGGACCTGTCCGCTGCTGAACAGGCGTTGGTGGCCAGCATTGCCGCCGACCTGAAAGGAGCCAAGAAGCCCCTGGTCGTTTCGGGCACCTCGCTGCTCGAGCCGTCCCTACTCCAGGCCGCGGCCAACATCGCCACCGCGTGCAGCAGCGATTCCGGCCCTGGTCGCATCGTACTGACGGTTCCCGAGGTCAATAGTCTCGGCCTCATGCTGCTCATGGATGGCTCGCAAAACAGCTTGGGGAAAGCCATGCAGAGTGGGGCGCCTGCCGCCATCGTCCTGGAAAACGACCTCTATCGCCGTGCGCCTGCCGCAACTGTTGGCAAGTTCCTGTCCCGACTCGAGCAGCTCGCCGTGCTCGATCATCTCCAGAACCGGACTGGCGAAGCCGCGAATCTGGTGCTGGCGGCTGGTACCTTTGCGGAGACCAGCGGCACCTTCGTGAACTACGAAGGCCGCGCGCAGCACTTCTATGCAACGTTCAAACCGGCTCCCGAAATTCGCTCCAGCGCCAAGTGGCTGTGCGACACGGAGTTCGGGGCGGAACCACGGATCCACGTGCTCACTGGCGGGGCCGCTGCGCTGCTGCCCAATGGCTACAAGTTGCAGAAGCTCACCCCGGGCGCCGACTGGAACTTTGCCGGTGCCCGCGCACCGCGCCAGCACCATCGTTATAGCGGTCGCACCGCACTGCGCGCCCATCTCAACGTTCATGAACCCAAGCAGGAGCAGGATGAGGACGGGATCATGAATTATTCGATGGAAGGTGTGCCGCCGCTCAAGGATTCGACCATCTTCTCGTCCCCGTGGGCACCCGGCTGGAATTCCAATCAGAGCGTGTTCAAGTTCCAGAAACACACCGGTGGCGAGTTGTTGCAGTCTGGTCATGGCGAGTTGTTGTTGGATGTGCCTGCTGCTGGCAAGAGCTGGTTTGCGGCAGTAGTGCAAAAGCCGGCCGTGGAGGGTTTTGCGCTGTTTCCGCTCTACCACCTCTTTGGCAGCGAGGAACTCACCGCACGCAGCGAGGCGATCCAGGCCAAGGCCACGGGCGCCTACGTGGCCTTGAATCCGGCCGATGTAGAGCGCCTCGGCTTGGCGGCCAGTGATGGCGTTCAAGTGCAGCACAATGGGGCCGTTCCCTATCTGGCGCGGACATCGATAGCACCCGGTACCGTCGGTATTCCGGTTGGGCTCAGCGGGCTGAATTTCCAGGATCTCGTCACGCCGGGCCTTGCCTTGAACAAGGCCAGCAATTGGCAGAACCCCAAGGATTGGCGGGCCAGCAACATCATCGTCAGTGACGCCGGCAGCACCACGGCCTACGGCCGCGGCGTGCAGGGTCGTTAGGAGAAGCATCTGCCATGTTCGAATTAACTGTCGGGTCTCTCTTCAACATTGTCGCCATGCTGGCGGCGGTAGCGGTAATCGCCGCTCTGCTGATCTGGATCGAGCGCCGCGTATTGGGCTTCCTGAACGAGCGGCTAGGCCCTAACCGTGTGGGTCCCTTCGGTATCCTGCAGTCCGTTGCCGACGTGTTGAAACTGATCACGAAAGAGGACTGGGTTCCGCCGTTTTCCGACAAATTGACTTTCGTGGTGGCACCGCTGATCGTGCCCATCGCCATGCTGCTCAGCTTCGGTGTCCTGCCCATAGCCCCCGGCGTTGGCGTGATGGATTTGAACATCGGTTTGCTGTGGGTGTTTGCCATGGCCGGGCTCGGTGCCTACTCCGCCATGCTCGGTGGCCTTGCTTCCAATAACAAATTCGCCCTGCTCGGCGGCCTGAGAGCTGCTGGCCAGATGATCAGCTACGAAGTTTTCATGGGAGTGTCCATCCTCGGTGTCGTCATCCTCGGCGACAGTTTCAACTTGCGCGAGATCGTCGAGGCCCAAAAGGACGGTTGGTTCGTCTTTCCGCAGTTCGTTGGCTTCGTGGTGTTCGTGATCGCCGGGCTTGCCGAAACCAAGCGCTGGCCCTTTGACCTCGCAGAGGGAGAGTCCGAAATCATCTCCGGCTTCAACACGGAGTACTCCGGCATGAAGTTCGGCCTGTTCTTCGTGGGCGAGTACATCGGCATGCTGCTGCTTTCTGCCCTGATTCCCGTGCTGTTCTTCGGTGGATGGTATGCACCCTGGGGTCTTGAGCTGCCGAACCCGGTGATCTCCGGACTTTTCTGGATGTTCATCAAGACCTCTTTCTGGATTTTCTTCTTTATTCTGGTTCGCGCAGCGCTGGTGCGGCCGCGCTACGACCAGTTGATGAACTACGGGTGGCTGGTGATGCTGCCGCTGTCCTTGCTGAATTTGTTGATCACAGGCGCCGTGGTTCTGGCGCAGGGGAACTGAGCAATGTGGAATTTCCTCAAACAACAACTTTATGTCCTGTGGTCGAACGTGGTCACGCTGTGGCTCGTGTTCACCCATCTGTTCAAAAAGAAAGACACGGTCGAATACCCGGATGTGCAGCCGTACATGTTCCCGCGCTGGCGTGGGCGTATCATCCTCAGCCGTGATCCGGATGGGGAGGAGCGTTGTGTCGCGTGCAACCTCTGTGCCGTCGCCTGTCCCGTGGACTGCATTGCGCTACAGAAGACCGAAGACGAGAGCGGGCGCTGGTACCCGGAGTTCTTCAGGATCAACTTTTCCCGTTGCATCATGTGCGGCTTCTGCGAGGAGGCCTGCCCTACGCATGCCATCCAGCTGACTCCCGACTTCGAGATGGCGGAATACGTGCGCCAGGACATGGTCTGGGAGAAGAAGGATCTGCTGATCAGCGGAACCGGCAAGTACCACGACTACAACTTCTACAAGATCGCCGGTAAAGCCATAGGCGGCAAAGGCAAGGGCGAAGCCCGTCACGAGTTGCCCCCCATCGACCGCAGGAGCCTCTTGCCATGAGCCTGTTGTTTTATACCGCTGCTGCGATCAGCGTGCTGTCTACCCTTGTGGCCATCACTCGTGTGAACGTGACACACGCGCTGCTGTACTTCATCGTTTCTCTCATTTCCCTCGCCATCATCTTCTACACGATCGGCGCCCACTTCGCTGCGGCCCTCGAGGTCATCGTGTATGCAGGCGCCATCATGGTCATGTACGTATTCGTTGCCATGATGCTGAACCTGGGGCAGGCGACGGTGGAGCAGGAGCGTGCCTGGCTCAAGCCATCCATCTGGATCGGTCCGGTGCTCATGGCCGCGCCGCTGCTGGTGGAGCTGCTGTTCGTGTTGCGCGAGACTGGCGCTACCGACATGGCACACACGGTGCTGGCGGCAAAGGAGGTGGGGATCTCGCTGTTTGGTCCCTACGTGCTCGCGGTGGAGCTGGCTTCCATGCTGCTGCTGGCGGGTCTGGTGGGCGCCTATCACCTGGCGCGCAAGTAGGCGAACGCAACGGCGCAGTTCCAAGATGACGAGGAAAAGAATCTAGTCCCATGACAATGCCATCCGTCTTAATGCAAGCGATTCCCATGGAGCACGGCCTGTTGCTGGCCGCCATCCTGTTTGCGCTTGGTCTCATCGGTGTGCTCACCCGCCGCAACATGGTGTTCGTGTTGATGTCACTGGAAATCATGCTCAACGCCGCCGCGCTGGCGTTCGTGGTTGCCGGTGCAAAGTGGGGTGAGACGGATGGGCAGATCATGTTCCTGATGATCATCAGTCTGGCGGCTGCAGAAGTCGCAGTCGGTCTGGCACTGGTGTTGCAGATGTTCCATCGCTTCAAGACTCTGGACCTCGATGTCCTGAGCAAGTTGAAAGGCTAGGGGAGACGACATGCTGGATTTACTGTGGCTGGTGCCGACGATCCCCCTGATCGGGTCCCTCATACTCATCCTCACCCAGGGCAAACTGCCTGAGGTCCCTGCCGCCATCGTCGGTGCTGGCTCGATTGGTCTTGCCTTCCTGGTCTCGGTCCTGGTGGGTCTCGACTTTCTCGGCTCGGACCTGCCGTCGTTTTCTCAGCGTTTGTGGACCTGGATGCGCGTCGGCAACTTCGACGCGGGCTTCTCGCTTTATCTCGACGGCATCTCGCTGGTCATGATGTTCGTAATCACCGGGATCGGCTTCCTGATCCATGTCTATGCCACCGGCTACATGCACGACGACCCGGGTTTCGCGCGCTTCTTCTCCTACATGAACCTCTTCGTCTCGGCCATGCTCATCCTCGTGTTGGGAGACAACCTGCTGCTGCTGTTCATGGGCTGGGAAGGTGTGGGCCTGTGCTCTTACCTGTTGATCGGGTTCTGGTACACCGATTCCTACAACGGCTACTGCGCGCGCAAGGCCTTCGTCATCACCCGTGTTGGTGACGCCTCGATGGCACTGGGTTTGTTTCTGCTCTTCCAGAGCCTCGGTACGATCAATATCCAGGACTCCATGCAACTGGCACAGACGCAGTGGCCGCAGGGCGGTGGCATGGCTACCGCCGTCACGTTGCTATTGCTCGGGGGAGCAGTCGGCAAATCGGCGCAGTTGCCGCTGCAGACCTGGTTGCCGGATGCCATGGCCGGACCTACACCCATTTCGGCCCTCATCCATGCGGCAACCATGGTGACCGCCGGCGTGTACCTGATTGCCCGCACCCACGCGCTGTATCTGCTGGCACCGGAGGTGCAGTATCTGGTGGGCATCATCGGCGCGATCACCCTGCTGATGGCCGGTTTCACGGCACTGACGCAGAGCGACATCAAAAAAGTACTGGCCTTCTCGACGATGAGTCAGATCGGCTACATGTTCCTCGCCCTCGGCGTGGGAGCCTGGTCCAGCGCGATTTTCCATTTGATGACCCATGCCTTCTTCAAGGCACTGCTATTCCTCACGGCCGGCTCCATCATTCTCGGCATGCATCACGAGCAAAACATCTTCAAGATGGGTGGGCTCCGCAAGGATCTGCCTTGGTCTCACGCGCTCTTTCTCATTGGCACGCTGGGTCTGGTGGCGTTCCCCGGTTTCTCCGGCTTCTTCAGCAAGGAAGAAATCCTGGCTACTGCGCTGGAGAATCATGACGGCGGCTTCATTCTTTTCCTCGCGGGGCTGGCGGGCGCTGTCATGACCTATTTGTACAGCTTCCGGCTGTACTTCCTCGTGTTCTACGGCAAGAAGACCCATGACGGGCATGAAGTCATGGGGCTGCACCTGCAGGGCCCGCTGGTGGTACTCGCCGTCCTGTCCGTTTTCGGTGGCTTCATCCAGATCCCCGTTCACGACTTGTTCCCGGCCGTTGCCGAGCATCATCCGTCGGTGGGCTCCCAGGCCCTGATGATCCTCCTGCCCATGCTCGGTGGCGTGGTGGCCTGGTGGGTCTTCATCAAGGGTGGCATCAATACGGACAAGCTGACGGAAGGTGGTATCGGTAGAGCGCTGCACCGCTTCTGGTTCACCCAGTGGGGTATGGACTGGCTGTATGACCGCCTGTTCGTCGTCCCCTACGTTGGGCTTGCCAAGCTCAACAGGCGTGACTTCATCGACGCCTTCTACAACGGCACCGCCACGGTGGCTCTGGCCCTGCACGGGCTGGTCAGCGACACACAGACGGGCCAATTGCGCTGGTATGCCCTGACCATGATCAGTGGCGTGCTGCTGCTGGTCAGCATCGGAGTACTCCTATGATTTTGGTCTGGTTGATGGTGATTCTCTTTGCAGGAGGCGTGGGCGCCTGGCTGGCGGAGAGTAGCGGGGCGGAGCACCCGCGCGCGGTGGCACTGGCAGCCCTCCTGCTGGATCTGTTTCTGGTGGTGCTGATGCTGGTTGCACCCGACAGCATGGGATTGGGTGCAGTCGATACCGTGGCCCAACTCGGTCAGCGTGGCGACTGGCTGGTCTTGTTCCAATCCGACTGGATTCCACGTTTCGGTGTCAGCTTCATCTTCGGCGTCGATGGCCTCGGACTCATGTTGGTAGCCCTCACGGTGTTCCTGGGACTCATGGCGCTCGGCGCTGCCTGGGGCGAGATTCATGAACGCAGTGGTTTCTTTTACTTCAATCTGCTGTGGACGCTCGCGGGCGTGATCGGCGTCTTCACTGCCCTCGACCTGTTCCTGTTTTTCTTCTTCTGGGAAATCATGCTGATTCCCATGTATTTCATCATCGCCATCTGGGGCCACGAAAACAAGGAATACGCTGCGATGAAGTTCTTCATCTTCACGCAGGTGTCGGGCTTGCTGATGCTGCTGTCGATCCTGTTGCTGGTGTACTTCCACTACACCAGCACCAACGTTCTCACCTTCAGCTACTTTCAGTTGCTGGGTACCCAGCTTCCCGCCAGCCTTGGCTATTGGGTCATGCTCGGTTTCTTCATCGCTTTCGCGACCAAGCTGCCGGCTGTACCCGTGCACAACTGGTTGCCCGATGCCCACTCGCAGGCACCGACGGCGGGCTCGGTCATCTTGGCTGGCGTGCTGTTGAAGACGGGGGCCTACGGCTTGATCCGTTTCACCATCCCGCTGTTTCCGGACGCGAGCGCCCAATTTGCACCCATCGCCATGACGCTGGGTGCCATCAGCATCCTCTACACCGCCAAGGTGGCCTTTGGTCAAAGTGATCTCAAGCGCCTGATCGCCTACACCTCGGTCAGCCACATGGGCTTCGTGCTGCTGGGCGTATACGCCTGGAATGCCCAGGCTCTGCAAGGGGCCGTGATGACCATGCTGGCGCACGGCTTCAGCGCGGCAGCGCTGTTCATGTTGGCGGGGGGTCTGCAGCATCGGATCCATACGCGTGACATGGATCAGATGGGTGGTTTCTGGGGTGTGGCGCCGCAAATGGCTTTCATGGCGATGTTTTTCACCGTTGCCGCCGTGGGCATGCCGGGGCTCGGCAACTTCGTCGGTGAATTCCTGGTGCTGCTCGGCAGTTTTCAGGTCAACCACACCATCACGGCCTTTGCGGCCTTGGGCCTCGTGGTGGCGGCAGTGTACTCGTTGATCGTGATCCAGAAGGTCTTCTTCGGAAAGAACCGGCACAACCATCGCATGGCGGATCTGAGCGGCATGGAGTTTCTGTGCTTTTCGCTGATGATGATCGGCCTCATCTGGATGGGCATGTATCCGCAGACCATGCTCGACATGGCGCAACCCACGCTTGAAAGCCTCAACGTGGCATTCAATCCCTAACGCAGTCCAAGACGCGAGCAACAGGCATACCCATGAGTTCCGCAGCCCTTATCGATTTACTCCAGCTGATCCTGCTGACGGTCACCACGGTCGTGGTGATGGTGGTTGCCGGCTTCAAGCGCGATCACGGTCTCGTCAACGCACTGACGCAGTGCGGTCTCGTGGCGGCACTATTCGTCTTCGTGTTCATCGAGCCCACGACCCCGCTGCAGGTGACGCCGCTGCTTATTTTCGACGAGTACAGTCTGTTCTTTGCCAATCTCAGCATCATCGGCGGCATCGGGGTCAGTGCCATGGCCTATCCGTACTTCGAGAAGCATCACCAGTACAACGAAGAATTCTACTTGCTGGTTCTCTGCGGCACGCTCGGTGGCGTGGTGATGGCGGCGAGCAATCACTTCGTTTCGTTCTTCATCGGCATGGAGCTGGTGAGCATCAGTCTTTACGCCCTCATCGCCTACCCGCTGCACAGTACCCGCCCGGCCAAGGCCCCGCTGGAGGCAGCCGTCAAATACCTGATCATGAGTGGCATTGCCTCGGCGGTGTTGTTGTTCGGCATGGCCTTGGTATACGCCATGGCAGGCAGTTTCGAATTCCGGGCGCTAGCCGCGGCTACCTCGTCAGTCGAGGCCGGCTATCAACCGGTAATTCTGGTGGGGTACCTGCTGATGCTGGCTGGCGTGGCCTTCAAGCTTTCGCTGGTGCCGTTCCACATGTGGACACCCGACGTCTACGAGGGGGCGCCGCTGCCGGTGACGGCCTTCCTGGCCACGGTTTCCAAGGCCGGAATGATCGCCGTGTCGATGCGGTTGCTGTTGAATGCACAAGCCTTCAATTTTGGGGAGATCACCGTGGTGCTGTCTCTGCTCGCGGCTGCCTCCATGCTGTTCGGCAACCTGTTGGCACTGATGCAGAGCAATATCAAGCGCATGCTCGCCTATTCTTCCATTGCCCACCTTGGCTACTTGTTGGTCGTGGTGATCGCCGCCGCCGCCGTGCCGGATCTTCTGAGCGTGGAGGGTATGAGCTACTACATGGCAGCCTACTTTCTGATGTCGCTCGGTGGCTTCGCCGTGGTGAGCGCGTTGTCGACAGCAGACAAGGAACTCGATCATCTGCTCGACTTCCAGGGTCTGTTCTGGCGTAACCCCTGGCTGGCGGCAGTCATGATCACGGTATTGCTCTCATTGGCCGGCATTCCGCTGACGGCCGGCTTCATCGGCAAGTTCTACATCTTCACGACCGGCGTCGAAGGCCAGCTGTGGTTCTTGTTGACGATGCTGATCATCGGATCTGCCATCGGTCTCTACTACTACCTTCGACTCATTTACACCATGTTGCAGGATCCCAACCCCGCCTTGCGTGATGATCCCGCGAAGCAGTCCCTTCCTGCCGGATTGAACCTCGTGATGGCTGCCATGGTGCTTGCCATCCTTTATCTGGGCGTCTACCCAACCCCCTTCATCGAAACCCTGCAGAGTCTGGCCGGGGCGTTCTGACGGACTCGGTCCGGGGGCAGTAGGCTGCCACGTAGTCAGCCGTTAGCTGCGGCCACAGGTTGCCAAACGAGAAAAAGGCCGAAGTTGGCATAAATTGGCTTGCCTAGCCAAAACTGACCTGAGTAGAATCCCGCCCCCGATCGCTAATTGTGCAGGCAGAGACACATCGCGATGACCCTCCCGGAAGGGTTCATGTGGGTGGGCTGCAAACTGCATTAGCAATTAAACGTAACCAATTGATCCTGAACGTTAAAGAGGCGACTCTCATGGCGGTCTACAGCTACGCGCGCACCTCGGAAGTGGAAGTCAATGAGCTGGGAACCCAGCTTGACGAGCTGCTCGAAAAAGAGAGCTTGCGCTTGCATACCTACGCCCTGCGGGTGGGGCTGCGGGTCAACCAAAACGTGGTCGAAACGGGTGTCAGCTGGTCTGTAGACCTCATCGATCGGCCAGTCTGGCAGGCTTTGCTGGCCAAGCTGGAAAACGGTGACATCGTCATGACCTGCACGCTGGAGCGTATGTTCAGCAGTTGCGAAGACATGGTCGACACCCTCCGCGCCCTGCGTAAACGTAAGGTGCGGCTGTTCGTGGTGGATCTGGAGGGTGAGCTTACCTCTGCCCAGTTCGCCCTGCCGTTCGACAAGTCTCTGCGGGTATTTCATGGGCTTGAACGTCGCCGCTCCACCGAGCGCATCAAGACCGTCAAGCAAAAGCAGCGCAGCAAGGGGCGCTTCCTCGGCGGAAGCCGGCCCTTCGGTTATCTCATCCACACCAACGGGAGGCTGGTCGAGAACCCGATGGAGCAGAAGGTGCTGAAGCAGATTCTCCGGATGAACGAGCAGGGCAAGTCGCTGCGCGCCATCTCAGCTGAGGTCAGCACGCCGGTCATGCCCATCAGCTTCAAGACCGTGCAGCGCCTGCTCAAGCGGCATCAACAGCAAAACCGCCTCGGTGGTGAAATGGGCGCGTCGGCTGAGGCTTGATGAGCGGCCGCAGACTGCCGGCGCTGTTCATTGGCCTACGCTACCTGCTGGCAAAGCGTGACAACCGCTTCATTGCATTCACTTCGCTGATTTCGATGGCTGGCTTGACCCTCGGCGTACTCGCCTTGGTGCTCGTGCTCTCCGTGTTCAATGGATCTCATGAAGTGATGCGCGAGCGCGCACTGATCACTGTTCCGCACGCCGACATCGAAGCCAAGCCGCGGTTCACGGACTGGCGGCGCGCGCAGCAGCTCGTGGCCTCCGTGCCCGGTATCATGGCGACCGCTCCCTACACCGAAATCGAAGCCTTGTTGAGCGGGCAGGGCTATCACCAAGTGACGCGGGTACGTGGTATCGACCCCGTGCTGGAAAGTCAGGTCAGCCGACTGGACGAGAGTCTGCTCGAGG
>Ga0256363_1000019_pt1 | contig 16036 bp, 1 predicted proteins | sample MistaT_4_FD_189988 | JGI IMG/M metagenome (GOLD analysis project Ga0256363, IMG submission 189988) | Metatranscriptome of freshwater microbial communities from Mississippi River, Louisiana, United States - Miss_Atlam_RepB_8d (Metagenome... | ecosystem: Environmental > Aquatic > Freshwater > River...
AAAAAGTTGCGTTCAACCAACTTACTTGAATAGTTGTCTTTTTTTCCTGTTTTTTTGCATACGAGACTCTCGATGACGGATTCGGGTCCAGCATGGCTCTGTTACGGTGACTACGTCTGTTTGTCAACTCTTGCTGGCAAAGATGCGAAAGAACGAAAGTACATTATCGGCCACTCGTCACCGCTGATGCAGCTGAAAAAACTGCAAACATCACCTTCTGATTTCGCATCTATCATTTTGGCTGAAAACCCCGCGACCATTGCATTTTCTTCTGTTGAATCTGGCAAAAATCAAGTTCTTGATATGGTGACCAACGCGAGCGATTATTGGTTTGAAATTCTTCCACGAACTGATTATGACATGAGCACTCAACTTGGTCGCTTGAAAAAAGATCGTGGTGACCTAATTAGAAAAAAGCAGCAGCTCGAAGATAAACTCTCTAAAACTGAGAAGTCAAATGCTGTCATTACCAGCAGTCCATCTGACACTCTCAGTGTCGCTTTGAACGTCAAAGATGACATACACATGAGCTCTCAACCTCCCACAGACGCCATGATCACTGTCGGCAGTGATGCAGTGTCCCTGGAAATGCAGCCGTTGAATTCTTCTTCCAATCCAAATTCTGCAGTACCTGCTGCCGATCCTAAGAATCCTACTGCCACATCCTTTTTCAGCGAACGTCGGAGAAAATCGCTTTTTCGTGAAAAGAAAGTCGATGATGCAAGCGCTGCTCTCAGGCAAGAAATCGAGACTGTAGCTTTGGCCATCGCAAATTGCGACAAAAGATACGATGAATATAAAAAGAAGGTGACTTCAGAACAGAAAGGAAATGCTGGAACTATTCAGCGTTCTCACGGAGAACCCGTGTTGTTTGGTGCCGTCATTCAGTTGCGCCATGTGTTCTCCAAACGACTGATTGCCATTTCGAAGCAAGTTGATCGTCCAGTTGAACTTGCCGAGTATGGAAGCAGTGGCTCTTTGTTTTACATCGAACGCGTGAGTACCGGTGTTGCGGGAGGCATGACCAAGGTTCCGGCATCAGAAAATATTTCTATTCGTCTCAGATCCTTCAGTTCAGCATCTCAGTTTTTGCGCTTGGAGCCAAACATTTCTGTAATCCCTGGCACCAAGTTTCCGGTTTCTCTTGACGTTGAACTTGATGGTATTTTCAACGCAGATCAGTGCTTTCAACTTGGCACTGGTTCTTCTGCGCCTGGGGACAATAGAGTCGAGTGGGTTATTGAAAGATGCAGAACACACACTTCTATTGCTTCTGACGATTCATCCGAAGCAGATTCACCATCTGATGATGTCGAAGATGAAGGAGTTAGTGCCACGGAAGTTTTGTCGGGATGCCAAATAATTCGGTTGTATCATCGCGCTTCTGAAAGTTACATTTGTGCATTTCCCACAAAAGTAGACCGGGGTAAAGTTTTTTTCTCCCACAAATCAGAAAGCGACCCATCTCAAGGTTCAGGAAAGATTTCAAATTCTTACTGGATGGTGATTGATGGCGATGGTGATATGGAAGGATCTGGAGAAGATATGACCACCGACAAGGCCATCATTCTACAGCATGTCATATCTGGCATGGTTCTTGTTGGTATCAGGCATTTACCCGCTATTGATTCAAATAGGGCAACGAATGATGAGGATTATTTGTCCGATGATGATTCCGCTGCAGATTTTGAATCCGAAGAAAAAGCCTTGATCGATAAACAACAAAAGCTTTCGGGATGGATTAAAACATTTTTAAAATCTATTGAGAACGCGCTTGAGTATTTCCACCTTCCCGTTCATTATGGACTTACAGTCTCTATGTATTTAGACGCAAATGATATCGCAGATAGCGCCTATGAACCGAAGCAGCGGTCGTTTGAAGATGATGAAGAAACACCGACAAAACCTGGAAAATGCGTCATGGTCGAGAAATGGCTAACCGGCGGTACATCCATCCAGAGCTTTCTTAATCAAGCAAGAGACTTCATTTCCAATATCGACGAAATTACTGTTCAAGAATTGGATACAAAAGCAATCGAAATTGAGTACGAAATTGAGAAATGGATAATGTCAACCTTGTATCAATCACCCTCCGGCCGAAAGTACAACGCAGCTGATGTTTTAGATCATATTTTATCCGAAGCCTCCTCAGATCAGCAAGCTGACAATCAGAGTCGAAGTGGTCGGAGTGGCATGGATGCCAGTGCCAGTGGTCAAAGTTTAAGACTCCCAAAAGACGGTCAAAGTCAGGGCATGCATGCAGCAGCCGCATCAAGTGTCAGAGATACTTCTAGCGTGAACGGTACCGAATTTGAGTCCGCATCTCACTCAGGTCACTTTGGCAAGCGAGAAACTCATCCTCTTCATGCATTGGAAAAGCACTTGGCTAATTTCAAGAATCGCCTTCAGAAAAGCAAAAAAGCGGCGGAAGGTACATCACAAAATCCGTGGACTTTTCACATAATGACCCCCAAGCGCATCCACAAGTACCGCTCTAGAATCAGCGATTTACTCAAGCACGATCTGTGTGCACCTTTTCTCATTTCTTGTAGATGGAGTTTCAGCACGAAGCACGAGAAGATCCGCCGCGAATCTTCAATAACGAACACGACTCTCTTTGGACTCGAAGTATATGATTTATCAAAAGATCACCTGTTCCTCATAGGAAATCAGCCAGCTCGAACTTCTGAGAGCAATTCTTCAGTTTCGAAGAGCAAACGTCAAATGGAACTGTCGATGTTCCCTCTTGGTCAAACATCAGGCAAAAATCTTGATCCCGATGTCCAGTCTCAAATGGAAATGCACTTGTTCAACATTGAGTTTGTCAATGCCAAGTCTGCTGAAACCATCAAGAGAGGCGCACAAGTGTCATCGATCATCAGAAATTTCTGTTTCCAGCTGAATACTGCAACAGAAAAGCGTGATCTTGAATTCTACCTTTCATTTCTGCGCCGGTATCACAGCCGCCTTTCCGAAGCTTTTGATGTTGTAACCCGATCGTGCGTTGTCAATGGATTCGATCGAGACTGCAACATCAACAGTGCTGATGTTGATCGCCAAGGTCAGCTATTTTTTGGCTCTCTTGGAATCGTGGAGCTGGCATTCAGTGTTATCCAACCTTTTACCGAGCAACTTGGATGGCAAATTGAAGAAGAACCTCCTTTTTTTACTGACTGGAATGTGCGGGAGCATTGGGCTCCCGTATTGCACTTTACTCTCTCAGCCATATCAGCCACAACAATGACTCTCCCTCCGAACAAGGCTGATGAATTCTTCAAACTCTGGAGGCGAAAAGACGACTCAGGCAAATCCTGGGGGGATGGCCAAATGCTCAGAGTTAGTGAGCGTGATCAGCATCACATTCTTGAGGAAATGGGTTTTCCCTCTTCACATGATGAAAAGGGCGCCTGGAAACCGATGGTTGCCCACGACTTGTTCCGCCTCTTTGCTCTTGCGAATAGTATTCAAGGAGACAAGCGATGTGCTTGGGATCGTGAATATTCAGAACTTGGCAATCGAAGTCCGCAGAAGTATGTTGAAGACGTGATGAAACAAAGTTTTCCGAAACTAGCAAAGGAAGGTTTCACAAAAAAAGTAAAAGATGTTCAACGTTTCTTCAAGATGGCTTTTTCTCAATCTGAAGATGACGATGTAGTTGAAGATTCTAGCGATAAAAATGAAGAACTCTTGGACGTCTTGACGTATGCGATGAAGCCATCTGAATTCAACTACTTTTTCAACAAGCATCTCAACACACATACAACATCCTCACTCTTGTCTTTCAAAGCCGTGGTATCACCAGCGCTAGCTTCCCGTATCAACCGTTTGGTTTCCGAAGAGGACTCGTTGTTGTCAGTTCCTGTCGGAGAGCATACGTTCTATCTCACTATTGAGGAGTTTGCGAACTTCTTTAAACCAGCAAAAGATCAGCTTTTGTCTGAAATTGTCGACAACAGCAGCGTTACCCAAGTCGTAGCGCCATGGGTATCGGGCTTGCCGTGTCTGCCAATGATTCCGAAACGAATATCTTTGCCAAATAGCAGTTTCAACACCGCAAAATATTCAAGCGTTGAACGTTGTTGGTGTTTGATGTACAAGAAATCTCAAGGACATCTGGCCAAAATTCTCAAGAATGTGGCTCTTGACTCTGAAAATTTTGACTCGCCGTGGAATACTCTACCGATCGTCTTCAATTTCAAAGACCCAGTTCGTTACGAATCGATTCGTCCGATCATCATTGAAATCATAAGGAAGTCTTTGAATTGCTTGACACTCCTCTGCAAGTATTGCCCAAAAAATCAATCTAAGTTAACTGGTTCACAAATGTTTTATGTGGTGAAAAATTTGTTCCCAAAATCGGCTCAAAATCAACTGAATGTTGGATCCATGCTGAAGAGCACTCTTCAAGGAAACTTTTCGGTGATTGATCGGATGTACACAGATGCTGTTTATAGCTCTCTTCTTCAAATCATGCATGACTCCCGGGTTCCTGCTGTACCTCAAGTTCTCGAATCTTTGATGGTCGACCGAAATGGTGCCACTGACTATGGACAGCAGATGCGTGTGCTGAAATATGCGTTCAAAATCCCTTATCAAAGTGGCAAAATATTGATCCCGCGCCTAGAAAGCACTAGAAAGAATGGTGAAATTCAGAGTCTCAAGCTCATCTTTGATTCCACTTTCGCCCTCAACAAGCAAAAAGCCAAGCCAACTCCCAAGGACCATCCGTTCGCCTTCATCCGACCTCCACAAGGTTTAAACTGGGCTATTGGTGCAGATGGTCAAAAGCGAGGGTTTATTGAGCCCTGGGATGTTCTCGTACCAGCCACCGAGCGTACAGGATTTCAACTCCAGCGCTACGGCAAATGGTGTCCCGAAACTTCCTTCGAGCTCAAAATTTTTGCACAAGAATATGATGTTCTCGAAGATTTTGCATACTTTTCATCCTTGAAATCGATCGAAGAGCAGTGGAATTCTTTTCAAATCGATAACCAGAATATCACTGATCAAGATCGTTTGAATGTGGAACGTGATTTGAAGAGAGACTGGTGGTATTGCACCATGCTATTTCAATTACAGTACGTCTGTTCCTGCTATTCTCTGGTGGCGAAACTATGCGCAAACAGAAATATTCAAGCCTGGAACTTTTTCTTCGAAAAACAGAAGCAAACGAAGAATGATTTCTTCGTTCAAACTTGGGGTTCGCGTCCTCAACAATCAATCATTACTCACGAAGGAGACCTTTGGGATGATGTTGAAACTCATTGCACCTTCGTGGATTTCAATTCTGATTCTTTTTCTACGGTGGCTGCAGTATCAAACATCAAGCCGGGTAACCCTTCATGCGCTTATGAAAATCAGTTTCCTACCCGAAAGTTTATGTACTACGAAGTTTCCATCGAATCCGAACCAGATGAAAAATCGATGTTGCAGATCGGCTGGACAGTTGCTAGCAGAGAAAGAAATGCCGATCATGCCTCAGATGGTGATGGCACTGGAGATTTCCCACACTCCTGGGGCATTGACTGCATTCGATCAATTTCTTATGATTCTGCAGAGAAATTGTTGGAATCCTATGACAACGTCATCTCAGTCGAACAAAATAAGCTTGCAACTCTGATACCAGCAGCCAAAGATTTTCTACAGGCTCAAGTCAAGGAAATTCGAGAAAATCGCAGGAAACAAATTGAGTTCACAGAAATTGACAGGTTATGGAATGAAGTTTCTGTATCCATGAAAAATGATGGTAGAGGCGATCAGTCAAAATCGATTGAGGAAGCTGTCGAATGTGCCAAGCTTCTGTTGCGCACCAAGATTTCTCTGAGAAGAAGTTTGATTGCTCATATGAGGGCTGCGAAAACCAAGTTTGAGAAGGAGCAGACTGGATTAAAGTTTGAATCTTGGAAGAAAGGCTCTTATGTGGACAGAGGGCTGTTGTGTTTTCACAGCCCCGATCCCTCATTGATTCCAGATAGTACAAGTTCATACATGTCAGATGACATTGAGAGACAACTCAATAGTGACAAACCACCAAGTCTTCGCTGGGGTCTCAAAAAGGTCATTGGTGTTTGGATTGATATGGATGCGATGGAGATTGGAATTGTACGACCAGATATCCTCGGTGGAAAACAGACATTGTTTCGCAGATCGGACACTTCTTACTTTGAGGATAAAAATGACATGAAATGGAAGGAGTCTGACATTGTACCGTGCATTAGCGGAAGAGGCATCAAAATCAAAGTTAATTTGGGCATCTTAGAAGGAAAGAGTAATGACTTCCAATTTTTTGACGAAGAGAAACTCAATTTTTGCTCAAACAAAGATTTTGATGCAAAAACTCGTCCGATTGCCAGTGTCAAAAATGGAAAGTTTTCTACGCCTGAAGCTCACTCATTGAAGCACAACCAGTTCATCCGCCTGGAGTTTCCTGAAAAAAAAACAATTGAACCTCAACAAGAAGATGATGGCAGTTACTCTTTGGAGAACCATGGCCTGAAGCAAAATGAATTTGTGCACTTTGATTATCAAAGTGTATGGAATGGTATTGAAGAAGGTGATGCTTACGTGGTTCAACTTGTCGACGGAGATGATAATCGCTTTCGCTTGTTGAAATGCAGTCTGAAAGAGAAAGAGCCATACCGAGTGAAGCTCGAAAATGGAAATTCAAATCAATTTGAGGTATTGCCCGCTTCACTTCCCGATGCTGTCTACTGCTCCGATTCAATCATGCATCCGAGAGTAATTTTGAAGGGTGAAGTGGGTCGTGCTGATTGGGGGCCCTATGGAGAGAATCCTGTGGATGTAACAGATATTTACAATAATATGTATGCATCTGGTATTCGCCAGTTTGGATATGTTGAGGTCGTGAAAGAGGATGGCTCCATTACGGAAATTTCTGGTGGCCTCAAACATTTTTTCCAGCCCAAAGATGCTAATGGCAAAGTCCTCTTTGAAGGCATGGTTTGCTATCTTCGTATCTTCTCAGCTATCAAAATTCCTGACATCGATATTGTCGATATGAGTTACGCCTCGTGCACAGGATTTGTTGCTCCAACTCGTGTTTCTGCCAAAGAAATTGCTAATTTTGCATTTGCAGATGGATCGCCAGTAATACCCAACTACCAGATGTTGTCAGATATCATATTTTGTTCGAGTTTGCCGGTCTGCCTGCGGTCATCATGCGCAGAATTGTTAAGGTCATGTTTCATCGATCAAGAGCCTTGGTTTTTGACTCCTCCAGTCAACACTCTTCGTGCAATTCAAGCACCTGGTCACAGCAGCCCCCCTGCAGTCCGATGTGGAGCGTACGATGAAACCAAGTTTGTTGCATTCGGATATATTCCTAGGACGCCAACAGAAGATGATGCGGAAGCTGACCAAGACTTTTTCAAAGACCTTCACAAAGAAAGTGATGAAAAGTTTTGTTTTTACAATGAATTTGATGATAAATTTTTTATCGATTTATACAACGCTGCCAGAACAATCGGTTCACAAAACAATGACGCCGCAAGCAAATTTCTTCTACGCGGTTACAAGTACCCACCAGGCCCGTTCCAACTTTCAACGCGCGATGTTGTCATATTTTGGGGTCGCGCAACCTGTCAACTTTGGGATACAAATCTGAAGGAAAAATTCATTTCCAAGAAGAACCAAGACTGCAAAATTTTTTTCAAGAACATCATTCTTTGTTTGCTGGACACACTTCTCTTTGAATTTGATGAATCGTGGACAGGAGTAATTGCAGTTCGAAGTCTTGTTGTTAAGGACCTTGAGCTGTGCATTCTGAGTTACTTCCAGCAGATAGATGTTGCTCAAAGTATCGCTGACAACATCAAGCAGCAAAACAGTCACAGACCTTCGGACACTCCTGGAGGGAGCGCAGATTTTTCTTTTTTGGCAAAGTTGGTGTCATGTTTTCGACATGATTTGCAGTCAACAGATGACAATTTTGTCGATGCATTACAGAATAGGTCAATGGACGACGCTGTGTACACCAGTCGTGTCCCCGAAGCTGTGAGGCAGTCTGCACTGTATGTGGATGATAAACTTCTTGAAGAAATGGCCAAGTTAAAGCCAGAAGATCGTATCTTGCTCGCTAAAGCGAAAAAAATTTGGATGACATTGAATGAATCAACTGGGTCAGTCGTCGAGAGCAAATCTTCAAAATTACTAACTCTGCCGTCGGACATTCTGCAGAAAGAAGCTGACTCACTTAAGGAGTACACTGAATACTCCATCAAGAATGGGAATTTCCGCTTTGGATCAAACCCCGGTTCATTCGGTTATATTGAATGGCCTCTTCAAGTTGTGTCTCCCGGTCTTCAGCTAACACGATTTTCTCACAGCGAATTGAAAAGCATTTTCAAAGAAGCGTCTGGCTCCATGTTGTTAGCTCTTTGCAATATTTTGGAAGTCTGTTGGCAAGTCATGATCGATGACAAAATATCAGATTTCATCAGAATTTGCACTGATCTTCAGAGAAAATTTAAAGCAGTTGGCTCTGAACTCAGGTTAGGAGCTCCATCAACTAGACAGCTACAACAGCAACAATCGCAACTCAAAGCAATTGAAAGCACGACATTAAAGACCGCCTTGAAAGAATTCTTCGAGAAGGAAAAATCAAATGAGACCAAATTGAACTGCAAATTCGTCAATGAGGACAATCAGGTTTTGGAACAGCCCATTGATTGGTTTGATGTCATTCCTTGTCTCTCTCAAGTTTCAAGAGCTGAAGTTCGCAACATGGCGTCAAAACTTACCATACAGCTTCATTCATTTCCCAAAGTTTTATTTGAAAGCTTAACCAAAACGGAAATCGTCATTGACCGTGAAAGCGAAATTCTAAATGACTTGCAGAGCGAATTGGGATGTCTGCGCCTCGCCAAAGATTCGATTCGTATGTGTTTTTTCTCTGAAAACGATATGCTGGAATCATATGAGATTCCCAATGAAGTTTCTTGCAATCTCGGTACAGCTTGGATGGCGGTTGAGCGTTTGATCGCTCAACTGTCAAGAAAGGAGGATTACGAAAGGTCACTTGCAGAAGTTCAGTCTTGGGTTGAACCAAGTGTAGCTCGAATTTTTGTTCCTTTGGATGAATATGATGATTTATATGACGAAGCAATGAGAATTGTCGGTGATTCAGGAGGTATTCCTGATTGGGAGCAGTCGATAGAGTTTATTGACATGTTACAAGAAGCTCTTGCTGATGTCAAGTTTTGCCCCGTTAACCAGAGAAATTGGCAAGACAAACCCGACGAAAGCCCTTATTTCATGGTCAATGCTAGACCGAACCTTCATGAAAACGGCAGGAGCCAAATTTGTTGGAACAAAATGCAAGTCTATTCGAAAAAACTTGATGTCGAAGACTCAAGTGACAACGATAACTCACCGGCAATCAGAGAATACACGTGTTGTATTTGCAATGAAGAAGGCAACGGGTACTGTTTTTGCTTTCCTGATGATCCCGATTATGAATGGTCAGATTTGAGTTTCGTGCATCCAAACTGTGTTTATAAATTTTCTATGGCTGGTCCAAAGGACAACTTTTTCCACGGACTAGACCCGCCAGTTATTCCCTCAGAAATCTCATCCCGATTCCGAGATGTATACGACAGCAACAAAGCTGATCAAGATGTTACGCGGGCCACCCAACGCAAAAAATTCGTCATTGATCAAGTGAAACAATCAATACCAGAAGAATATTACCTCGACCATGTAGCCAAAGGTGACGACGCAGAAAATTCTAAACTACGATCCAAGAAGGTCACGCAGTTGAAGAAAGCCATGACGCAGCTTGGCATCATTCGCCAGCTCATGGATATTGTTAAGTTACCGTTTCCGAAAAAGTTCACTCAGGCACAGTGTGACCAATACAATCGAAAGATGCAGAGGAGAATGGATTCGCGAAGAATCCCATACTTGTATGAAAACAATTCAGCTACGTATGAGCGAGTTACTGTGATTGAAAATCTTGACCGTCGCATTTTTGGTCTACTTGCCATTGCTGCGACGAATTATACTGACATCCAAGATCTTCTTTACGAAGACATAAGCTTCTTATTTACCAAAGCGCTTGAGCCTACCGTCAACGATGCGGCTTTGTGCATTTCAAAACTAGAAGGCAACATAAAAAATGCTGCCGATGTTTCGGTTGATCTTCTCTCGAGCATGGTAAAAGTTGCTCAGGATGGCCAAAATCCTGATGACATTTTACTCTTGAAGCCGTTCCTGGCTCAGGGTGACAAGAATATCTCCATCAATCAACGAGAAATTCTCGAACTATTGCTGCCCTCTGAGTTGTCCAACATCGACGATTGCATGTTTGTGCTCGACAGCGATTATCCTTCGGAATCTGTCGACCTGGAATCATACGAAAAGTGGAAAAGAAGACTGCAAGCAAGCCACATACCTCCCTCCCTTAGAGGGAATCTCCTTCCTTGGCCTAAAGATCACAATTGGAAGCATTTGTTCAGGGTTGCCAGCGACATAGTTCATGGTGGTTTTGCGTCCGTGTCCGAGCCCTGCAGGTCCGCATTTCACATGGCCTTTATTCAAACTCTGATTTCGAGCGCTTTCAATAATTCTGACGAGCGTCAGAACATCGTTTTGAGGCTTCCTTTCGATCAGGTTCTGCACATTATCAACACTGTCTGCAGAACTGTGTTTCACAGGATATGGGGTCAGTCGTTTCTGAACCGGGTGAAGTTGCTGTCAGGGGATCCTCAATTTTCAGACATCAGCAACACAACTTTCAATCGAGATCCTCGATTGGATTTCTTGAATTTCGACAAGTTGCTCAAATTCAACTCAAACGAGTTCAAGCAGTTAGAGATACTGCCCGTGCTTGGTGTGCTCAAGTTTGTCAACATCTACATGGATTTGGTGTTCAATGTGCATTTCTTCAGCGAGGCTTCAGATGATCTTGTTCGTCGCACCCCACAAGGTCTTCCTTTGATTACCTCAAGCGACAAAGGCTTCATTACTTGGATGGAGATAATCCTTCAAAGCGTCATCCGCATCTTCTCGTTCAAGAATTCTAGTGAACTTTCTGAAGTTGATTTAACACAAGAATCCTCTGGTGCTGGTGTATCTGGCGCTTTAACAGGCTCTGCACAACCTTCCATGGGTGAAATATGCAGTTCTCCTTCATCATTTGTGCCTCGTTCTTTCAAAGACATTGATTCAGACTGGTACCGTGTTAACGGTGATGTTTCTGTTGAAGATTTTGATCTCGAAGTTTCGCATCATTTCATCAGCGTTTGTTTGAATCAGATTTGGACCAACATTTTTGGTTTGGAAGTCGATTATGAAACGAAGGTCATGCAGGGCAAAAAAATGGCAGATGAGGTAGCCAATGATTCAAGAAAAAAAGACCTATTTGTGTCCAAGAAATTCTGCCGGCCTTTTTGGCGATGCCCAATCAGCCACTCGCATTTTACAAAAGAAAATAATTGCGTATTGGCGATGGCGGTCAACAGCATTTTATTTGATTCAGTTTCCATGGATTGGAAAAGCAAAGACCCCAAAAAAATGGAGCCTGAAAAGAAACCATCAATTTTGGGTGCGCTGAACAAAAGCCCCATGGGATATGCATCCAGTACCAGCAGTGCAGCTCCCGCTTTTAGACCCAATTGTGACGACATTGCTGAGGCGAACTGTTTTATACTTGCAATTGAGCTTCTCATTCAAGAGATGTACCAACAGCAACCGGGGATTGATATCAAGCCATTAGATGTAGTTAAAATGGTTACTGACGAATACAGCTCTGTTTTAAGTTGGAGTTCTTTTGCAAGTCGCTCGGCCCAATTCGTTAAGCATCTCCAAGATGACGATGCTTCTACTTCATGGCCTATAAAACTCAGACAGTCAAGTAATCAAACTGCTGCGATCTTGTTGATCGAGAAAAAGATTTCTCAGTGGAACATCATCCGTCTCTTCGACAAACCCTCTTCCAGCGATAGCACATTATACAGGCGATTCTCAGCCATTCAGCGACCTGTTATCCGGCGTTGTTTTGAGTTTGCCGTTTCCAATTGGGGTGGTTGGGGAGGTCTTGGCAGTGAGATTTCGTTGTCTGTTTTGTCTGAAATTACTGATTCTATCGGATTTGCACTCAAAGACATATGTCAAATAACTCTTGATAAGTTTCCTCTGTTCATTCAGCAGTTGTTTCTCAGATATGAGGCTCCAAAATCTGGAAGCAAAGAGGCCCTTGAATACAGAAGTGTCGGTGAAGCGTTCCAAAGATTGGCTGCTGTCCTCGAAAAAGATCAATGTCCTAGCATCACAAAATTTTGCAATCTTGTTAGAGAAACTCACAATGTCTCCCCTCTTGAATATCTCAAGCACGTTGGCGATATGCTTCAGAAGGCCCCGAACGCCTGGAGCTCCATCGAGGTGTACTTGAAACCGAAGAAAAAAACTACTGCTCCAGGGCTCAAATCGAACAACCAAGATTCCAGTTCCAAGTCTGATGATTTGTCTAACGTTGATCTTGTTTTATCAGACATCTCGGTTCCAAATGCTGCCAAGCTGATACTTTCAGATAAGAAAATCGATGAAGTTGTCAGATTAACTTTGGATAAGAATGCAGAAGAAATGATGTTTCGTTTTCTGGCTATCGATACTTCAGTTTTAGTGAATCCGGTTGACGATGACGAGAAACCATTTTGTTTCTTTAGCCAAACTGACCTCATCAGAAGCACCAACCGCGACAGGTTCCCTCAGTATTTGACCAAGATGGTGTACAATACGTTGAATGTATTCAGCACCGCGAATCGTCTGCCTCGAGGAGAAGACACCAATAAGTTCCTGGAAACATGTCTGCGCGTCATGATTCAAACACTGTATGTTGGTGCATGCGTGAACATGGATGAAGCAAAGTGCCAATTAGCAAAACTTGCAAAGAATAAGCTGGTGGTTGATGAGACAGATTCCGATTCATTATTAGCTCGAGTTGTTCATTTGCAAGAATGCATCGCCGGCCTTCGCTGGCTTTCGGCAGACGAGCTTCAAGAGCTGCGATCGAACTCGAAGTCCTTTGCAGTCCAAAGTTTGTGTAATCCAACTCCAGTCACCGATCCCTCTTATACGGTCGCTTTGAAATCGTTACAATGTATCGCCAAACTCATCACTTCTTCCGCACCAACCGTTGAGGTTCAAATACTAGCAATGCAAGTTCTCTCATGCCTATTGGATCACTGCAGCACTTCTGTGTTAGACAGGTTGTTCGACTCTAAAGACACTCAAGTTATTCATTCTCCATCGAATGTTTATGCTCGAAGTCTCAAGCAATTCATCAAAGACTATGAGGACTTTCAAGATCGAGACGACGACTTGAGCTATAGTCTTGAACAATTCAAGTTGACACATGGTGAAGGCGGTTCCGATGATGAATTTATTCTCAAGCTCATTGAGTTTGAAACCACCGACTGGAATGGAGAGGCTAATGCTGCGAGAGAGCAGAAACGTGAGCCCAAATTTCCCGAAGAAATCATCAAGGAGGCATACGAAAAATTTTGCAGCAAGGGTTTCCATGCATGTTTGTACAGTCTTCGTTTGATTTGTCAGATGTGTGTACAATCTGGAAAAATGACTCGCTCTTCTTATGCCACTGGGCAAAAATATATGATGCTGCAGTCTAATAGCGACCCTGCATCGATTGTCAGTTTTCCGTCCGTCCTCAATTCGTTGGGTGCTGAAATTGCAGGCCGACTTCGTTTGGGCAACGCCAACATTTTTGATATCCGTGTTCTATGCCGGCTGTTCAAATCACTTAATGCCATTGTTTTTGGTCAGTCCTCTTCTGACACGATAGACTTGCTTTCGGCTGAAACGTTCAATTTGATCAACAAATGTGTATCAGGTCTGTCGCAGAGAATCGACGATTTTGATTCTCCATTTTTTCCAGGCAATCATCCCATTTATGTGCTCGAGCAAATGCTCATGTATTTGCTTTCATTTGCATTGTCGGATATTGACGGCCAATTGTGTCTATCTTTGAGCAAAGGCATATCCTGGATAAATTTCTTCAATCTCATTTTTCAAATTTACTCCGCTGCTGGAAAATCCTCAGCAGCCTCGTCCACCCAATCCAAACTTTTCCAGATACCTGCAAAGGAGTATCGTTCTGTTGCTTGTCGTGTTTGCGACTCTGCGTACATTCTATACTCTGCTGTGAAACGCCGCGATATTGAGAAAAGTGCTCAGCTTGAAAAGGATTGGATTGCCGCAGGTTTGGAAGGGCTTGCTTCAGAATGCCAGCGGCGAGTCAGTTGTGTGGAAATTGTGCGCACTCCCGGTTATGCAGAGCTTTGCTTTTTTACCAATCCTGACAACCTGGGCGAAGTCGGTGATAACACGCAGACAACATTGCTGTGCCTGGAAGAATCCAGACAGCTCTCCTTACGCAAAAACTTGGTCATTTGCGAGCAGCTACGCAATAGAAAGATTTCCAACTCTGGCACTGCAGCTCGTGTCTTCAAAATTTTGCGCAACGTTCCCCTCATCATCACAACATTGATCAATCTGCTGCTGTTGGGCTGGCTTAATTTGCCCATCGATTTCAGCCAAGCTAGTGAGGGATGGAAATGGCCTCAAGATGAACTATTATGGGAGCGATTGGTGCCGAAAATAACTTCTGAAGATGGCTCCTACAGCTATGAAGAATTTCAAAACGAAGTGTTGCCTAACGTGTTGCCTTTGTTTGTGCCAGACGATCACCCTGACGCAACCAACTACCGCAATGGCATTAACATGACGTTCCTTCTTCTAGCAGGTGCTAACATACTTATTTGTTTTGTCAATCTCTTAGGTTGGTTGAAGAGAAATGCAAGCATAGAAGTTTACGAATACCTGCTGACTATGGCGTACGATGAATTTTCTTCCAACAAAAAGAAAAAAGTAAGTCTTGAAGAGTTGCAAGCAAAAGCAGGTGGCAGCAGTTTCTTCATGATCTTGCGGCTTCCTGCATTTTGGGGTCGCCTCATGATGTTCGTTTGTTCGCTGTGTATCCTTCTCGTTTCCCCTCTGTTCTCAATTCTCTTTGTTTGTGACGGCTTCCGATTTCCTGGAATTTCTTACATCTTCGGCGCTTTTTCTTCCAAGAGCAAAGAATTCTTGACGCTTGGATACTTGACAGCCAGCATTATTTTCATTAACGCTGTGATCGGATTAGTTTTCTTTTGGGACATAATGGCGCCAGGGGACGGGGAGGAAAGTTCGAGCGAATGCACCAGTTTGTTTCAATGCACACTATCGTTCTTGGTTCTAGGATGGCAAGGTGGAGGCCTTTCTGATTTGCTTCAAGCGACCAAAAATTTACCGCAAGGCACTCCACGTGAAGTCGGCAATCCAAGTCCCGATTCTTATCGGCTCATCATAGCACTCATGTGGCAACTCCTGTACTTTATTGTTGTGCCTACTTGTTTGGTCTCAACCGTTGTCGGAATCATATCAGACAGCTTCGGCGATGCCAGGCAACAGAAAGCTGACTGGAAGCAAACCATGGCTGATGAATGCTTTGTTTGCGGCAGAACTGCTGCAGATTTTCGCGACGCCGCACTTTTTGCTGGTTTGCCAGAAGAGTCCATCGTGACTTTCGAAGAACACGTGACCACAGAACACTCCGTCAAAGATTACTTCAAACTCTTTATGGGGGTCAAAGGCTTTAAGAATCCTGATTTGCTGACTGCTCAAGAGCACTTTGTCCTTCAAAAAATCAACTCGCTTGACGAATCCTTTTTCCCTATGGACCTCTCTATTTCTCTCGATGCAATGAAGAGTTTCGCAGAATCTGAGAGCTCCACCGCAGAGAAGCAAGAAAAGCGATTGAACGGAATTGAGCAGGACATTGGCAAGTTATCTTCGAAATTTTCAGAGAAAATCGACGAAGTACAGTCGTCGCTGCTCAAGCTTCTCAACCATCAAGAAAGCATGAATTAGTGACGATCATCAGAATTTGTTTTCATTTAAGGTTTATTTTGAATTGAACCTACATACAACCTGTTTCAGCTATCCGTAAATCTAAATCATC
>Ga0256363_1000034_pt1 | contig 14406 bp, 21 predicted proteins | sample MistaT_4_FD_189988 | JGI IMG/M metagenome (GOLD analysis project Ga0256363, IMG submission 189988) | Metatranscriptome of freshwater microbial communities from Mississippi River, Louisiana, United States - Miss_Atlam_RepB_8d (Metagenome... | ecosystem: Environmental > Aquatic > Freshwater >...
CGCCGCCCAGCACCTCTCGCGTCCAACTGCTGCCGCGCTCGGTGATCCGGAAATAACGCGTCCACATCGGCGAGTGCTCCTGGCCTGCGGCTTTACCACGGAGACATCTGAGGTTTCCGCGTCAACCACGGAGACCACGGAGCAGTCAGCGGGAAAACTCAGCCGGTCGCTCCCTTGCGGCGGACTTCCTCCACCGCCGTCAGGATTCGCTGGAAGACTTCGTCGGGCGTGCCCATGGCCTCGATCTCGTACACGATGCCCTGGCGTCGGTAGTGCTCGATCAGCGGCGAGGTCAGTTCGTCGTAGATGCCCAGGCGATGGCGGATGGTTTCTGGCGTGTCGTCTGCGCGGCTCTCCTTGGAAGCTCGGCCCAGCAGGCGTCGCAGCAGTTCGTCGCGTTCGACCTTGAGTGCCAGGACGATGTCCACGCGGCGATCCTGCTCGGCCAGCATCTGGTCCAGTGAGCGGGCTTGCGACAGCGTGCGAGGGAAACCGTCCAGCAAGCAGCCGCGATCGCAGGTTTCCCGGCTGAGATGGCCGCAGATCAGGTCAACGACGACTCGGTCGGGAACCAGCAGGCCTTGGTTGATGTAGCCGCGGGCGACTTCGCCCAGCCCCGTGCCTGCATCGACGGCGGCGCGGAGCAGTTCTCCGGTGGAGAGGTGGAGCAGGTGTTGGGAAGAGACCAGACGTTTCGCCTGGGTACCCTTGCCCGCTCCCGGGGGTCCGACGAAGACGACCAGCATATGCGGGACCCCGGGGTAGTATCAGGTAAGGAAAGGGATGGCGTGAAATCCTTCTCCCACCCAAACAACTCAGGACTCAAGCAACCCCGGGTAGTTCCGCATGACCAGATGGCTGTCGATCTTCTGAACCAGATCAAACGCCACGCTCACGGCGATCAGCAAGCCGGTGCCTCCGTAGAAGCTGGCCACCGTCGGACTGACGCCTAGCGAACCGGAAACCATGGTCGGAATGATGGCGACCAGGGCAAGGAACCCGGCGCCCACATAGGTGATCCGCACCATGACACGCTCCAAGTAGTCCGCCGTCCGCTTGCCAGGACGGTAACCACGGATGAACGTGCCATAGTTCTTGAGGTTCTCGGCCATATCCTTCGGGTTGAACGTGATGGCCGTCCAGAAGTAGTAGAAGAAGTAGATCATTACCACATACAGGAGGTTGTAGAGGAACGAGCCGCTGCTGAAGGCGTTTGCGGCCACCGAGAACGATGGCCAGATGCGGCTGAGCCAGTCGAGGGCAATGTGCGGGAACATGAGCAAGCTGCTGGCGAAGATGATCGGCATCACGCCCGACTGGTTGATTCGCAGGGGCAGGTACTGGCGGGAGCCACCAACGACGCGGCGACCGCGGACGTGCTTGGCGCTGTAGGTCGGGATGCGACGCTGGCCCAGCGTGATGAACACAACACCAAACACCACGGCCACGAACAGGCAGGCGAGCACCACCAGCGTCTCCACGCCGATCTGTCCGCTGTCGAAGCCCGTCAGGCGTCGAGCGGAGTTGGACCAGAGGTCAACGGCCGCTCCCGGCATCTGGGCCAGAATGCCGGCCATGATCAGCAGGCTGATGCCGTTGCCGATCCCGTACTCGTCGATCTGTTCCCCGAGCCACATCAGGAAGATGGTGCCGCAGGTCATGGTGAGTACGGAGGCGATCTGCCAACCGAGGTGCAGGTTGCCCGTGGCGCCGATAAATTCAGGATTCACCAGCTGAGGGGTATTGGTTGAGGGATCGACGCCCATCACATAGAGCTTGACGTAGAACCAACTCTGGATGAGGCACAGGATCACGGTCACATAGCGCGTATACTCGTTGATCTTCTTGCGGCCAGCTTCGCCCTCCTTCTGCAAGTCCTCGATCGGCTTCCAGACGCTGCCGAGCAGCTGGAAGATGATGGAGGCAGAGATGTAGGGCATGATGCCGAGGCCGAAGATGGTAGCCTGCTGCAGGTTGCTGGCGCTGAAGACGGCCGCATACTGGATCATGCTGCCGAAGCCGCCGGTGGCCGCGTTATTGCCGTGCACGGCGGCTTGGTTGATCACGGGTAGCGAGATCATCCAGCCGACGCGGTAGATCGCCAGCAACAGCAAAGTGAGCAGGATCTTCTGCCGCAGTTCCGGAATCGAGAAAACGATACGCAGCTTTTCCCACATGGCGTGAAGTCCCTTACTGGCGGTGCGGCCTGCTGCGAACGCTGGAATTTGACTGGAGGAGACTTCGGGCCTGGCATGGTATCCAGCTCAGCCCCTTCCGTCCTTGCTCTTACCCGCGAGGCGCTGCCGTGGGCAGCTGTCCGAGGGAGTCACCGAGCGTCGCGAATTGCCTCCTTGCAAAAGCCAAGGACCGCGGCATCCCTGAACCCCTTGGCAGGCGTTCAGGGATGCCGCGGTCGGCTGTTTCCTAACCCTTCGCTTCCTTCTTCTTCTGCTCAACCGGCTTCGGTCCTTCGAGGCGAACGACCTTGCCGCCCGCCTTCTCGATCTTCTCGACGGCGGACTGGCTGAAGCGATGAGCGGAAACCGTGAAGCTCTTCGAGATCTCGCCATCGCCGAGGATCTTGAGTTCGTCGAAGCGATGGCCGATCAGGGTATCGCTGAGCAGTTCCGGTGTGATCTCGGTACCGGCGTCGAAGGCAGCGTCGAGCGCCGACACGTTGACGACGGCGACTTCGCGAGCCCAGCGGTTGTTGAAACCACGCTTCGGCACGCGACGGACCAGAGGCATCATACCGCCCTGGAAGGTCGGATGCTGCGAGTTGCCCGCGCGGGAGCCAGCGCCCTTGTGACCACGACCGGCGGTCTTGCCCTGGCCGGAGCCGGGACCGCGACCGATGCGCTTGCGCTTCTTGTTCTTGTGAATGCCGGAGTTGACGTCGTGCAGTTTCATTACAGGGTTACTCCCCGGAGAATCTCCGTTTCCTGGCGGGTGCGCAGCTGCTCGATGGCGTCCATGGTCGCCTTCACCAGCAGGATGGGGTTGGTGGAGCCGAGGCTCTTGGTGAGGATGTCCTTGATGCCCGCTGCTTCGCAGACGGCGCGGACGGCATCGCCAGCGATGACGCCCGTACCGGGTCGGGCGGGGATCAACAGCACCTTGGCGGCGCCGTCATGACCCTTGACCGGATGCGGGATGGTGCCTTCCTGGATCGGTACCGTGATCATGTTGCGGGTGGCCTGCTTCACGGCCTTCTCCACGCTGGGCGGCACTTCGTTGGCCTTGCCATAACCCCAGCCGACGCGGCCTTGGCGGTCACCGACGACCACCATGGCGGCAAAACTGAAGCGACGACCGCCCTTGACCACCGCGGCGCACCGCTTGATCTTTACGACGCGCTCTTCGTACGCGCCGCCGGACTTCTCGCCGTCCCCAACATATGATCCCTTCGCGTGTGACACGTTGGATGCTCCGATCTGTTACTCGAACTGAATGTCTCTGTCTGTTGGACTAGCGGCCGGCTGTGGATCACGAACGACAAGCTGACTTGCGGCGCTCCCAGTCTAAACCATTCCGGGGAGCAGCGGTATGCTTGATTTCGCGAGCGGCAGCCCCGTTTCCGGGCGCCGGGTCGACGACTCTAGACCTGAATCCCCGCCTCACGGATGGCATCCGTCAGGGCGGCCAGGCGTCCATGATACTTGTAGGGTCCGCGGTCGATGCACATGGCACCCACGCCGATAGCCTTCGCCTGCTGGGCGATCGCGGTGCCGATCACCTTGGCCGCTTCGCAGTTGCCGCCGTTCTTGTTGGGCAGCTGGCTGCGGAGGTCCTTGTCGGCCGTGCTGGCCGATGCGATGGTCTTGCCCTGGCTATCATCGATCAGCTGGCAATAAATGTGCTTGGCGCTGCGGAAGATCGTCAAACGAGGACGCTCGGGCGTACCCTTCAACTTCTTGCGAACCCGAAACGCTCGACGCACCCGCTGCTGGTAGAGTGCCTTCTCGTGGAACACGGTTTCAACTCCTCACTTGGCTTGGTACAGGCAACTCGGGCTCCGCGCCCTGTCACGCCGCCTGGCGGTCCAATAATGGCTGCTCGGTATCGGCAAAACACACGAGCCGTTTGGGTACTATTTCGACGCCGACTTGCCGGCCTTCAGCTTGATCTGCTCGCCCTCGTAACGCACGCCCTTGCCCTTGTATGGCTCCGGCTTGCGGACCGAGCGGACTTCGGCAGCGAACTGACCGACACGCTGGCGGTTGCAGCCCTGGATGACGACGTGCGTCTGGTCGGGGCAGGTCACCTTCAGGTCGGCCGGAATCTTCTTGTGGACTTCGTTGGCGTAGCCGACGCGGAGCTGCAGGGTGTCGCCCTGAATGGCGGCCAGGTAGCCGACGCCCACGATGTGCAGTCGCTTCTCGTAGCCCTTGACGACCCCGTCGACCATGTTTTGCAGCAGGGCGCGGGTGAGTCCGTGCAGGGCCTTCGAGACGCGGTCCACTTCCGGCGTCGAGACACGCAGCTGCATGGAGGCTTCATCGAAGGCGACCTGCACCTCCGGCTTGAAGGTTTCCTCGAGCTTGCCCTTCGGTCCCTCGATGGTAACCGTTTGACCGCTGACCGCCACCTTGACGTTGGCGGGCACGGCGACGGGGATCTTTCCAATGCGTGACATGGTCCGTTACTTCTTTCTCAAACGACAACGTTTTCTTACGGCAACGTCGATTCGGCTTGGATTCGGGTTGTTCGCGTTCACCGCGTTCCGGGCAGGAAGGCGGATCGTTTGGTATCGGCGGGTGTCTCGAGTCGGCGTCGTGGTCCTGTGGCGATTCGCGGCGGGTTGCGGGACCCGCGGAGTCGAGCAGGGGACGACTACCAGACCTGGCAGATCACTTCGCCACCCAGGTTGCGCTGGCGGGCTTCGCGGTCGCTGACCACGCCATGGCTGGTGCTGATCACGGAAATCCCCAGCCCGTTCAGGATGGGGCGGAGATCCTTGGCGCGGGAGAACACTCGACGTCCCGGCTTGCTGATGCGGCGGATCGTCCGGATCAACTGCTCGCCATTCGGGCCGTACTTCAGTTCCAGCCGCAAGTGGGCCACCGGTTCGGACTCAACTTCCTTCCAGTCCCAGATGTAGCCTTCGCGCTTCAGCACGTCGGCGACACCACGCTTGACCTTGGAAATCGGCACATCGACATGCGGCTTCTCAACGCGTACCGCGTTGCGGATGCGGGTCAACATGTCGGCGATAGGGTCGGTCATCATAACAGTCTGTGTCCCTCTACCAACTCGCCTTGCGAACGCCAGGAATTAGCCCTTGATCTGCCATCTTGCGGAAACAAATCCGGCAGATCCCAAACTTGCGATACACGGCCCGCGGGCGACCACAGAGTCCGCAGCGACGGACGAGTCGCGACGAGAACTTGGGTTCCCGCTTGGCCATTGCGATTTTTGATTTACTTGCCACCGTTCGGTTCTCACCCTAGGTTTGCGACGGACGCCAGGCGGCCGGCCGCTCGAAACTCTTATTGCGGAGCCTGCCGGTCAGGCCGCCGCGTCCGTATCTCGCTTGAACGGCATGCCCAGAAGAGTCAGCATCAGGCGAGCTTCGTCGTTGCTGGGCGTGCTGGTCACAAAACAGATGTTCATGCCCTGGACGCGGAGGAACTTGTCCGGATTCAATTCCGGAAAGACAAGCTGCTCGGCGAGGCCCAGGCTGTAGTTCCCCTGGCCGTCGAAGGCGTTGGGGTTCAAACCGCGGAAGTCGCGCACGCGGGGAATGGCCAGCGAGATCAGCCGGTCCAGGAACTCCCACATGCGGGCCTTGCGGAGCGTCACCTTGCAGCCGATGCCCAGGTTCTCACGCAGGCGGAATCCGGCGATGGCCTTGCGGGACAGAGTCACGACCGGCTTCTGGCCGGAGATCTGCCGCAGCGCGTCGACCGCTTCTTCCAAGTGCTTCTTCTCGCTGACCGCGGTGCCGACGCCCATGTTGATCACGATCTTCTCAAGGGCGGGCAAGGCCATGCGGTTCTCGCGGCCCAGTTCCTTGCGGAGGGCCGGGAGCACTTCGTTCTCGAACTTTTCCTGCAGACGGGAGGTCATGGTTTCGATCTTCGTGTTACCGGTTGTGGGATGTCAGTCAGGCCGCCAGTTGTGTGCCCGGCGTGCTCCAGCTGCCGGGTAACCTCCGGCAAGGGCCGTGGGGTCGTCCTTGCGATCCTCCCCGGCATGAGACTGGCGTGGCTTGCCAGCCGTCTTGTTCTTCTTCGTGCGGCTCGATCGTGGCTCGTATGCTGTCAGGCTACCGCCACGTGGGCAGCAAGCCGATTCCTGGGACTACTTCTGGGCGTGTGCTTCGCGGGGCGGAGCGATCTGGCCCATCGTCTTGCCACACTTCTTGCAGTACCGTTCCTTCGATCCGTCCGCCAGGAAGCGTGCTCCACTGCGAGTCGCCTTGCCGCAGGAGCCGCAAACCAGCAACACGTTCGAGATCTGGATCGGCATCTCCTTGGAAAGCCGGCCGCCCTGCGGATTCCGCTGGCTGCGACGCACGTGCTTGTACACGCGGTTCATCCCCTCGACGATCAGCTTGCCCACCTCGCGGTCGACACTCAGGACCTTGCCCCGCTTGCCGCGGTCATCGCCGGTCAGTACTTCCACCTGGTCATTCACGCGGATATGCATGTTACACCACCTCACTTGCGAGGCTGACAATCTTCATGAAATTCCGTTCCCGCAGTTCGCGGGCGACGGCGCCGAAAATACGCGTGCCGCGCGGGTTTCCTTCGCCGTCCACCAGCACCACCGCATTGCTGTCGAAGCGGATGTAGCTTCCGTCGTTGCGGCGAGTCGGCTGCTTGCAGCGGACGATGACCGCCCGGACCACCGCCTTCTTTTTCACATCGCTGCCGGGAATGGTGCTGCGCACACTGCAGATGATGATGTCTCCGAGCCCGGCGAACCGGCGGCGGGAGCCTCCCAGCACCTTGATGCACAGCACTTCCTTCGCTCCCGTGTTGTCCGCCACGGCGAGTCGCGTTTCCTGTTGAATCATGACCCCGAACCTTTAAGTACGAATTGTCCCGGCTGGCTTGGTGAGTCTCATGCGGCACGGCGGCCCCCCGGGGGCCAACCGGCAGGGCGACTACGACGAGGCCGTCTCGTCGTTCGCAGCCCGCATCGCGGCCAGGTCGACAGCGGTGCTCTTACGCACCACCTTGACCAGATCCCACCGCTTCAGCTTCGACATCGGTCGGGATTCGATGATCTCCACCTCGTCGCCCGCAGCCGACTGGTTCTGCTCGTCGTGGACATAGCAGACGGTGCGCCGCCGAATGTACTTGCCGTACTTGGGGTGCTTCACCAGCCGCGGAATCTCCACGCGCCGGGTCTTCTGCATCTTGTCACCGGTCACAATACCAACCACTACTCGCTTGGGCATCTTTCCCGATCCTGCTTCAAAACCGATTGAATCGCTCGTCGCTTGTATCTTTTTGTCCCGCCGCCTAGCCGGAGCCGGCGTCTTCGTCGGTTGCTCTCCTGGAGCCGCTTGTGGCAGTCCCAGGAGTTGCCCGTCCGAGGTCACTGATTCGATGGTTCGCTCAGCACCCAGGATCTACCAGCCGCACCACGGCGACCGGGCGGGAGTCGTTACTTCTTGGTCAGCTCGCGCTGACGCTGGATCGTCTTCAGGCGGGCGATGAGCCGGCGGTGCCGACGCAGCTCGCTCGGCGCGTCCAGCCGTTCCGTCTGGGCCTGCACTCGCATCTTGAAATAGTTGTCCGCGGTCTCCTTGAGCGTCAGTTCCAACTGCTCGTCGCTCATGTCCCGCGCTTCGCTGGCCTTCATGGATTCTCTTCCTCTGTCGTCTCTCTGGGACAGCCGTCTTGCCAGCTGTCGGTTTGCCCCGTGCGGGGGCCTCTGGGCAGTGACCCCGGGATCGTGGTTCAGCGGTCCGCCTCCCATCCCCCAGGTCGCCTGGGATGACTGGTTGGCGATCCACCGTTATCCGCGAACGAGACCCTCTTCACCAGTAGGGCCCCCGTCGATCTCCTCGGGATTCCAACCGTTCGCATGGGGTCGAGCCGGTTGGTTAAACTCTGACTTGCAAGCCACCGACCGCCGGAGCCTCCGCTGGACCGAGCCGCGTTTCCACGGTCTGCGATCTCACGGCGGACCATACGTCCGGTTGCGTGGCGTCTGCTTATTCGACCGGACGACGTCGCACGAAGCGAACGCGCACCGGCATCTTGTGGGCCAAACGAGCGAAGCAAATCTTGGCCTGCGCCTCGGTCACTCCACCCAGCTCAAAAAGCACCGTACCTGGCTTCACAACGGCCGCCCAGAAGTCGGGTTCACCCTTACCCTTACCCATGCGGGTTTCGAGCGGGGTGGACGTGACCGACTTGTGGGGGAACATGCGGACGTAGAGGCGACCTTCACCGCGGATGTACTGCTGAGCGGCAATACGCCCGGCCTCGATGGTCTGGGCCTTGATCCAGCCGCCCTGCAGGGCTTGCAGACCGAAGTCACCGAACACGACCTTGTTCCCGCGGGTCGCGTTACCTTTTATACGTCCTCTTTGGCTTTTGCGATGCTTGACCCGCTTCGGCATCATCGCCATAGCTGTCGTCCCCTTTGTAAAAACCCTGGTTGACCCAAACTTTGATGCCGATGTTGCCCTGGGGCGTGGCGGCTTCAAAGAAGCCGTAGTCGATCTTGGCTCGCAGGGTGCTGAGCGGGATCGAACCCGCCGCCGCCTTCTCGCAACGTGCCATTTCGGCTCCACCCAAGCGACCGGCCAGCTGGATCTTGATGCCCTTGGCACCCGCCTCCATGGTCTGGTCCATCGCCCGCTTCATCGTCCGGCGGAAACTGGAACGCTTCTTCAACTGCTCGGCGATGTCCTCGGCGATCAGCTGGGCACTCAGTTCCGGCCGACTCAACTCCTCCACCTTCAGGTTGACACGCCGACCGATCAGGTTCTGGATGTCGAGCTGAAGCTGTTCGATGTCCTGGCCCTTCTTGCCGATGATCTGGCCAGGCCGCGCGACCGCCAAGACGACCTTCACTTCGTCCCGCGTCCGCTCGATCTCAATGACGTTGATGCCCGCGTTGCGATGGCCGCCTCGCGTCGGACGTTGGCCGCCGACATCGGCGTCCGATCCGTGAAGCTTCTTGATGAAGTCCCGGATCTTCTTGTCCTCCAGAAGCAGCGACGCGAACTCCGCTTTCGGGGCGTACCAGCGACTCTTCCAGCCGATCATGACGCCGGTTCGGAAGCCCACTGGATTAACTTTTTGACCCATCGCGATCATCTCCTTGGCGACTGCTGTGCTTGGCCCCGTCGCCGGGCCAGTTGTACGTAAGGCGGTGTGCTGCGCGGCCTCCGGTCAGGGCCGGCGAAGGGTTATTCGAGTTCCTGGAGCGTCACGTGGATGTGTGCGAATCGCTTCAGGATCATGAAGGCCATGCCGCGTGCGCGAGGTCGGACCCGCTTGAACATCGGACCGCCGTCGACCTGGGCATCGGACACGACCAGACCGCTGACATTCACCGAGCGGCCCTTGTTGTTCGGATGGTCGGGGTCCTGGGCGTTGCCCAGGGCACTCTTCAGCGTCTTCTCCAGCATGCGGGCACCCCGCTGAGGCTGGTAGGCGAGGATCTCGAGAGCCTCATCCGCGAACTTCCCGCGGATCATATCCGCCAGCGGGCGGACCTTGCGGGCACTGATGCGAGCGAATCGGTAGACTGCCTTGTATTCCATCGTGGACTCTCCAGAGTCTGCGGCCCGCGTACGGACCGGGCTGGTGGGCTCACCAACCGGGGACTCAATCGTTCTCTCTACTGGTTAGGCCTTGGTTCGTGGGATCAGTTCGCATCGCCAGGTCTTACGGCAACCTGACCTGTCAGCGGCGGAATTCCCGGTTCGTGTCGGACTTCGATCGGATGCAGGGATTCGCCCTGTCGGCCCCTGTCAGGCGAGTCAATGGAACGCGTCCAGACTCAGCCAGGCCGGGGCAGGCTGCTCGGGGGCGAACTACTTCTTGCCGCCCTTGCCGCCGTGGCCGCGGAAGGTCCGTGTCGGGGAGAACTCTCCCAGCTTGTGACCCACCATGTCCTCGGTGACCAACACCTTCAGGTGCTGCTTGCCGTTGTGCACCAGGAAGGTGACACCGACAAACTCAGGGACGATCGTGCACGACCGCGCCCAAGTCTTGATGGGCTCGGCGTTCCCCGATTCCTGCTGGCGTTGGACCTTGAGGTAAACCTTCGGATCCACATAGGGACCCTTCTTCAGTGATCTTCCCATCCTGTCGCTCGCAATTCGTCTGCGTTAAGTTCGGTCGAGTCTGGTAGCGGTCGCCGCTTGTCGTGGTGATCCGCGAGGGGACCAGTCTAGCAAGCGGAGCCAAATCGGGGAGTCCAGGGGATCCGGAATTCGGCAGTTTGTACGTTGGAGGCAGCGAGCGGCGTCGATGTGACGCCGGTCAACACCTATTTGATCTTCAGCTGGCCATTACGGCGGGATCGGCGGCGACGCACGAGCGACGAGTTCGACGGCTTGCGTCGCTTACGGGTCATGCCGCCCTTGGCGGGCTTACCCGTGGGGCTCACCGGATGGCGACCGCCCTTGGTGCGGCCTTCACCACCACCGTGCGGATGGTCGATCGGGTTCATCGCCGTACCGCGGACGTGCGGGCGCCAGCCCATCCAGCGGCGACGACCGGCCTTGCCGAGATTCAGGTTCATGTGCTCCGAATTGCCAACCTTGCCCACCGAGGCGCGGCAGGTGGATGGCACGCGGCGGATTTCACCGCTGGGCAGCGTCAGCTGGGCCCAACCGGACTCACGGGCCATCAGGACCGCACCGGAACCGGCACTGCGGCACATGGCCGCGCCCTTGCCGGGCTGGATCTCCACGTTGTGTACCGTGGTGCCGAGCGGAATTCGGCTCAGCGGCAGCGAGTTACCAGGGGTCGGCGGAGCGTCAGGACCACTCTCCACCTTCGCACCGGCCGTCAGGCCTTCCGGGGCAATGATGAAACGCTTCTCGCCGTCCACATAGTGGAGCAGGGCGATGCGGGCGTTGCGGTTCGGATCGTACTGGATCGAGTTCACGACCGCAGGAACGCCGTCCTTGTCCCGCTTGAAGTCGATCACTCGGTACTGCTGCTTGTGCCCACCGCCCCGATGACGAGCGGTGATCTTGCCCTGGTTGTTGCGTCCACCCTTCTTCGGCTTGGGGCGGAGCAGCGACTTGACGGGCACGGCACCCTTGGTCAGCTCCTTGAAGTCGCTGACGCTGGCATTTCGTCGCCCTGCAGAGGTCGGATTGTAGTTGCGAATTCCCATCGTCGTTTTCCTGTTGATCCCTCGCGGTTCCCCGGCTGCCTCTCTGGCAACTCAGCGATGCGTGGGCTGTGGAGTGCACCCGGTTGCGGTCGGGTTTCTAGCCAAGCAGGTTGGCGGCTGGACGCATGACGCCCAATCCGCTCCATGTCGGTTTAGAAGAATTCGATCTGGTCCTCGGCGCCCAACGTGACCAGAGCCTTCTTCCAGGTCTTGGTCATGCCGTAGCGGAAACGGTAGCGGCGAAACTTGCCCTTGCGATTCTGCGTCCGCACCTTGAGCACCGTGACGTTGAACAGCGTCTCAATCGCGCTCTTGATCTCTTCCTTGTCCGCCAGCGGATTCACTTCGAAGGCGTACTGGTTCAGCCGGGTGGACCGGTGAACGCCCTTCTCCGTGACCAGCGGACGCAGCACGATCTGGTGCGGTTCCAACTTCAGGCCTTCGGTCGACTCGGGTGTCGAGGCTGCCATGGTCGTTACTTTCCTTCGTCTTCGCGGTAGCCACCCGGAGTGAGGCTTCTTGGAGCCTTTGGCCGGATGGTGTGGTGTCTTGTCGTGCTGGCTGCGGACTGCGAATCAAACCGTGAGGCAATCGCCGAACGCGGCACGGTGGTTGTCGTCGGGACTAGGCATTGGTGGCCGGGGCTTTGGGGGCCGGAGCCTTGTGGCGGAGCTGGTCGAGTGCTTCGCGAGTTACGAGTACGCGGTGGGGCTTGAGCACCGTGAGGGCGTTCAGGTCCGAGATCGCGGTGACTTCGACGCCCTGGATATTGCGAGCACTCTTGTAGGTGTTCTGGTCGTAGCCGGTGGTGGCGATCAGGGTCGTGGTGCCACCGATGCCCAGAGCCTTCAAGATGCCCGCCATCTCCTTCGTCGACGGCTGCGAGAAGTTCAGCTGGTCGATGATCACCAGCTCCTGGTCTTCGATCTTGGAGGCCAGGGCCATGCGAGTGGCCAGCTGGAGCGCCTTCCGCGGCAGGCGATACGAGTAGTCGCGGGGTCGAATCGCCAGAATGTGACCGCCACCTCGGCGGATACCGCTGCGTCGCGAACCGGCTCGGGCGTTGCCCGTACCCTTCTGGCGATACATCTTCTTCGTCGATCCGGCCACCTCACCGCGCGTCTTCGTGCGGTGCGTACCCTGACGCTCGTTGGCCTGATACATCACCACTGCGTCGTGCAGCAGCTGCTTGTTGATCCTGGGAGCCAGATCCGTGGACGCGATTTCGTACGTGCCCACCGACTTACCTGCTCGGTCGTATACCGTGAAGCTTGCCATCGCTATGCCTTCATCCACTTGGGTGTGCCCTGGACCTTGCGGTTTCAGGCTCGCCAGGCGACCAGGTCGCCTCATCCGTTGGTGTCTTGGTTCGTATTGGGTTTCGCTTGTGTGCCGGCTGGTAGCCGGACGAATCGGGCCAACTTCCACCGGATCAAGCCGGCAGCTTACTGGCCCTCAAATGGGGACTATCGAAGCTTGTTGGTAGCCTTGATGATGACGTATCCACCATCGGGCCCCGGAATCGCTCCGCGAACGAGCAGCAGGTTGTTCTCGGCGTCGACACGCACCACCTTCAGGTTGCGAGCGGTGACCTGCGTGTTGCCATACTGGCCGGCCATCTTCAAGCCCTTGAACACATGGCTCGGATCGGCGCTGCAGCCGGTGCTACCCGGATGGCGGTGCACCTTCTTCACACCGTGCGTGGCTCGCTGGCCCGAGAAGCCGTGCCGCTTCATAACGCCCGAGAATCCACGCCCCTTGCTGGTGCCGATGACGTCGACCGCCTTGATGCCGTCCAGCACGTCCACCTTCAGCTCTTGGCCCACTTCGTAGCCCGCCGACTCGCCCCGCAGTTCGCGGACAAATCGCTTCGGCTCGCAGTTGGGTTTCGGCAGCAGCTGAACGCCAGCCGCGGACAGACGATCCGACCGCTTGCTCTTGAGATTGCCCACGCGACCACGGTCGCTGCGGGAGGACAGGCGGCGCGGCTTGTCGAGAAAGCCGATCTGGATCGCTTCGTAGCCGTCGCGATCCGCCGTGCGAACCTGCAGGACGTGGCAAGGACCTGCTTCAATTACCGTCACCGGAATGACTTTTCCACCTTCATCGTAGACTTGCGTCATGCCGACCTTGCGGCCGAGAATTCCCTTGCCCATCGTCATATTTCCTGCAGGTTTGTTGGCTTGGAGTTCCGGAACCAAAACGGTCCGGAGTTACCCAGCGAACTTCCAGTTCATAAGGTTATCAGTCTTGAGCTGACCAGCCTGGCATCCAACCTGGAGGGTCAATGCCCGCCTGGCCAGCTCGAGTGTCCTGAGGGTGTTCGTCGTGGTAGTGTAGGGAGTCGCGGAACAGAGGACTGCGCCGCCGTTCCCTCGATAATCCCGCTTGCGTCCCTCGCTCGCGGCCCTGATGTCCGGGTGAAGCTCGAATGAAGCTTCTCGGACGTTGTGATGACGAAAGGCCAGGGGCATCATTTCGTCACGTTGTGCTTATGCAGGTCAGCGGGCGTCTTGACGCCCGGCCGACACTAGCGAGACGAGGCCTTGATCTTGATATCCACGCCAGCCGGCAGGCTCAGCTTGTTCAAGGCCTCAATCGTCTTCGCAGTCGCCTGAACAATGTCGATCACTCGCTTGTGCGTGCGGATCTCGAACTGCTGGCGAGCCTTCTTGTCAATGTTCGGACCGGACAGCACCGTGTAACGCTCGATGCGCGTCGGCAACGGAATCGGCCCGTGAACTTCGGAATTCGTCCGCTTGGCCGTCTCCACAATATCCTTCGCACTCTGATCCAGGATCAGGTGATCGTAGGCTTCCATGCGGATGCGTATGACTTCGTGTGTCGGCGTGGCCACTCGGATCGCTCCCGGATAACTTGCCCAGCGCCTGCTGGGACGCTCAGCAAAAAACTATGATGTCGCTCGATCTAACGCTCTGGGTCGTCTGGGGTCTTGGGATTGGGCTGAGTTGGCAAGCCGGGTGAACCTTGCGGAGCCAGCCAGCCGGTCCCGAATCCCCAGGAGCCGCGAGGCTCTCTATACTGGTGTCTCGAAGACCCAGCAGGGAAGCTCCTCAATGTAAA
>Ga0256363_1000039_pt1 | contig 14087 bp, 19 predicted proteins | sample MistaT_4_FD_189988 | JGI IMG/M metagenome (GOLD analysis project Ga0256363, IMG submission 189988) | Metatranscriptome of freshwater microbial communities from Mississippi River, Louisiana, United States - Miss_Atlam_RepB_8d (Metagenome... | ecosystem: Environmental > Aquatic > Freshwater >...
AAAATATTTAATTTATAAAACAATAAAAAAAACATGAGCTCAGCTGTATGTACAAGCAAAAGGGCCGAATGGATGGGTTACACCGTTCAAGACTCCCTCGGCTGCAAAGACACTGTTTGGGATGACTGCCTCGCTATAGAATAAAATGCGGAAAGACTCGGATAGTTTTTATTAGGAGAAGGACCAAGCAAAATATTTTTCTACTATTAAATTTAAGAATAAATGTAATAAGATGACATCAAAGATGCTGGATAACAAGATCCTGTTTTATTTATCACCTATGGTGAATCTGAAAAAATCAAAGAAAAAGCAGTATGGTTTTTAAGAAATATGAATGAAAATTTGGTAAAAGCAACAAAAATAAGAACTGAAGAACCTACTGATAATGATATAATTTGGGGAGAAGTCACTCCTAATACCATCCCCCACTTAAACCATTTTATGGAATATATTTATTCACCTGCCATTGACAAACTCACCGAACCTATGGATGAACAATTTTGGTAATAATGTAATGAAGAAAGCAGAAGGGAATTTATGAGCATTACTTCTAAATTCTAAAAAGAAGTGAATGAAGCTATCACCTTGATCACCCCAGGACAAGAATTGTTTAAGCTCGACCCCGAAGAAATGGCAAAACACGAAACTGACGCAGGAAAAATTGAATACTACAGCAAAAAATTCACCTAATGGATCGAAAGAATTAAAAAAATGCTCAATGATGACTCTGAGTAGAGAAAAGACGACCCTAATGCCGGACCTAACACTGAGTTGGAGTACTGGAGATAAAGAATGCAAAAAATCACAAATTGGAACGAATAATTAAAATCCTAAGATTTCTAATTGGTAAAAAGAACTTTAATGTTATAAAATAAACACGAATCCCAATCCAGAAGAGGGGATGACTAGATTAACAACGCAATTTAAGAATATAACAGATTGGATCTCTAATTGACAGACAAATTGAATGAAGCAAAAGATAATGTAAAATACTTATCAACTTTGGAAAAATTCATTGAACCATTGGACAAAGGAACTCCTTAACAAATTATTGATTCTTTACCCGCTTTAATGAATGCAATTAAAATGGTCCACACTATTGCAAGATTTTACAACACTTCTGATAAAATGACTGGGTTATTCATGAAGATCACTAATTAAATGATTAAAAATTGTAAAGATAGAATTATGGGAGGAGCTAAAAAAGCCAGTGAATTGTGGAAAAGAGAACCTTCTCAACTTATTGATACCCTCCACTAATGTATAAAACTCTACAGAGAATATAAATAATGCTACAATGACACTAAAGAAAAAGTAGCTGATATGCCTAAAGGAAAATAATTCGATTTCTCTGAAACATAGATCTTCTAAAAATTCGAACATTTCGTAAGAAGATTAAATAAATTGATTGATATTTTCTTAAACATCCAATAATTCAACGCTTTGGCTAAACACAACTTGGAAGATATGGAATCTTTGACCTTGAAATTCAATGAAATCATCGACCAATTCAAAAAATCCCAACACGAATTGTTAGACACTACTAACATTACTTTCGATAGAGATTGGGTAGAATTCAACGTTAATATATCAAAACTCGACTAAGAATTACAAGCTTTCATTGACTCTAACTTTTCAAGATTCTCAGATATTGAATACTCTTTGAAATTGTTGAAAAAATTCGAGGCTACTATCAGAAGAGACCCCTTGAAACACAATTTGAAATAAAAATACTCTTCAATTTTACACAACTATGCTACTGAACTCGATACTATTTCCAGAGTATTCAAAGACGCTAGGGACAACCCTTAGACTCTTTAACACTTGATTGTGAGAAACATGCCTTCTGAAGCCGGAAAAATCGTGTGGGCTAAACATCTTTTCCAAAAAATCACAGGGCCTATTTCAATGTTCCCTGAAGATGTGATTCAATCTGGAGAAATCAAAAAATACTACGGAGCTTATAATGCTTTGGGTAAATCTTTGACCATCTATGAATTATGGTACAAATAAAACTGGATCAACGAAATCGAAAGATCTAAAGCTGCTTTGTAAGCTACCTTGATCGTAAGACATGAGAAATACGCTAAATTATGGGTAAATTTCGATTACGAAATTTTGTAGTTAATCAGAGAAGCAAAATGTTTGGATAGATAAGGAATCGACATACCCGAATCAGCCAGAATAATTCTTTTACAAGAAGAGAAATTCAAAATGTACAAAAATGAGTTGGAATACGCATTGAAAGAGTACGAAAGAATAAACTCTAAAATTAAACCCATCTGTAAAGAACTTTTGTAACCCCACTTGGATGACCTTGAACTTAAATTAAGACCTGGTATGGTTACCTTGACCTGGACCTCAATGAATATTGATTCTTACTTGTACCACGTTCACCAAGGACTCAAAAAATTGGAATAATTGATTATCAATGTGAATGATATCATTGAAAACCGAATCGAAATCAACTTAAAATAGGTATCTAAATTCATTTTGGTAGACTTACCCAATGACTCAAACCCTATGACTCTTGAACAATTCGTTTAAAACTAAGAATAGTTCATTTAAAATGAAACTAACAAATTGATTTCCAAGAATCTTGAAGTCGAGAGATCTGTAGATGACTTAATATAGACAATTTTGTTGTACCCTTTAGATCCCCACGTTGATGGTGTGAATGCTGACCAGACCAAAAAAATAAAGAGATATTATTTCTGGTACTTCTATCAAGCTTTGTTAAATGCGACCCAAAACTCTTTGAACGCTATGAAATACAGAGTTTGTGGTAAAAAACAATCAGGAATTTCTGCTTTGTAGAACTTGAAACCATTTTTCGAAGTTTAAGTCCAACTGTAAAGTAAAGAAGTAACTCTTTCTCCAAACTTAGATTAAATTCAAAAATCTATCAATAAAGCAGCTACTGCTGTTTTGAGATGTGCCAAAAAATTGTACAATTGGAACCAAAGCAACAAAGATAACGACAAAAAAGATACTTTCTATGATATGATTGCTTAGGATAAAGAAATTGTAAAAGTTATCTTGTTATTGACAGGTTCTATTCAAGGAACTAGAAATAAAGTGAACGAATTTTTGATGAACTTCAACAAATATGAATGGATTTTCAGAGACAACATTACTGATCACATTAAAGAATTCACTAAAAAGAACCCTTCTTTATAAGATTATGAAGATATTTTGAAAACCTTCACTTTAACTGAGGAGGAAATCGACAAATTTACCGAAAGTTACAAAATCGGAGCTATGGAACTGAAAACAAAAGATATTTGTGAATCTTTGAAATCTTGTGCAAAAGAGTGGAAATAACACTATTCTTAAGATTTACACAAAAGAGCCAGATAATAACTTGAGGTTTTGTCTGAATAAACTAAGACTTTACAGATCAGACTTTCAAAAGAAGTAAAAGATATCGACTCCTTAGGGTATGTGATGGAAACATTGGAAGAAATCAGAAAAAAACAGGCTGAAATAGACATGTAATTTAACCCTGTTTTGGAGATGTACTCCCTTTTGGACAACTATTTGACAGGAGGTATCACTGATAAAGATGAGTAAGATCAAAGATCTCTATTGAGAAAAAATTGGAACTAGCTGATTATTTAGGCAGAGACGAAGGGTAAATTGATGCAAGAACAACAAAAATCCCATTTAAAAACATTGAAAAACAATGTAAGGGAGTTCGTGAAAGAAGTACAAACATTCAGAAAAGACTATGAAGAAGACGGTCCAATGGTAGAAGGTATCAACCCCTAAGAAGCTATGGAAAGATTGAGAAGATTTGAGGACGAGTACTAAGTTAAGGACAAATTTTTCTAAATCTACAGAAAAGGAGAAGAATTATTCGGGTTATAGAAACAATCTTATGTTGAACTCGAGAAGACTGATGGTGAAATTAAGAATTTGAACAAACTTTACAATTTGTACGAAATTGTGATAAAATCGATGAACAATTTCAGAGAAAAAGCTTGGTCTGAAATAAAAAGAGAAGATTTGGTAAAAATGGAAGAAGATGCTTAAAAATACGGGGATATGTGTGTGAGACTGCCTTCAGATTTGAAGACTTGGTAAGCTTATAAAGAATTGAAATAAAAAATTGATGATTTGAAAAATGTGTTACCATTGATCATGGAGTTGAAAAAAGACAGTATTTTAGAAAGACATTGGATCTAGGTTTGCGATGTAACTAAACATAAACTAAACTATACAAATCCCGATCAAATGTTCATTGAAGATTTGGTAAATTGTAATCTTTTGGATTTCCAAGAAGATATCGTTGATATCACTGATTCAGCCGATAAATAGGAGAAAATTCAGAAAAATCTTAAGGAAATCGACGATTTCTGGGTATTGTGTGATTTCGAATTCGGAACTTGGGGAAAAAGAGAACAACCCTTGATGTTGGGAGGAGCTAAAGTTGCTATAATTTTGGAAAGACTGGAAGAAGACCAAATGAATCTTGCCAGTATCAACGCTGCTAGACACGTAGCTCCATTCAAACATGATGTTGAATAAAAAATCAGAATTTTCTCTGATGTTAATGAAACATTGGACTTATGGATTAAGGTGCAAAAATTATGGAGTTCTTTGGAACCAGTATTTACTGGAGGAGATATTGCCAGATAGATGCCTTTATAAGCGAAATAATTCCAGGGTATTGATAAAAATTGGATGAAGATTATGGAAAAATCTTTTGAAACAAAAAAAGTGATTTAAGCTTGTTAAAACGATATGCTGAAAGATTTCTTACCGGACTTGAGTTCTAAATTGGAAGATTGTTAAAAATCTTTGGATGATTATTTGGAAGGTAAAAGAAAATCTTTCCCAAGATTCTATTTCGTATCCGATCCCACTCTTTTAAAGATTCTGTCGTAAGGTTCCGAACCTACTTCTATTTAAGAAGATTTTGAAAAATTATTCGATGCCATCAACAGAGTAAACTTCGAAAAAGACACTGAGAAAAAAGGATCAAATTTGAAATTGATAACTGCTATTTCTATGGTGATGGGAAGAGATGAGGAAACGATTCCTCTGATTTCTGATGTAAGATGTGAAGGAAACATCGAATCTTGGTTATTGACATTGGAAAAAACTATGCAAGAGAGTTTACACGAAATTTGCAGAAAATCCACTTAACAAATTTTATAAACAAAAAATGCCGGTTTAAGAGAATTCTCACTCAATGAAGCCGCCTAAGTAGGTTTGATGGGTCTTTAAATTTTGTGGACCTAATACATGACTGAAGGTTTGGAAGGATTACAAAAAACCAAAGGTATTATGGAGGAAAAAAGACAGAAAATCAGTCAAATGATGGACATTTTGTCAGCTATGTGTTTGGAAGATTTACCCACTAACATTGTGAGAATGAAAGTAGAAACTTTGGTAACGATTTAAGTGCATCAATTTGATATTTCCCAAGAAGTGAAATCAAAAGACGTGAACGATTTCGAATGGTAAAAACAAACCAGAATGTATTGGAAACTCGAAGACGATAACTGTTGTGTTTCTATTACAGATTGGGACGCTCCATATTGTTACGAATATCTAGGAGCTAAAGAAAGACTTTGTGTCACACCTCTCACAGATAGATGCTATATCACCCTTGCTTAAGCTATGAGTATGTACTTCGGAGGAGCTCCCGCTGGACCCGCCGGAACAGGTAAAACTGAGACTGTAAAGGATTTAGGAAGAACTTTAGGTGTTTTCGTCGTTGTGACAAATTGTGGAGATCAACACAGATACAGAGATATGGCTAAAATTTTCAAAGGGTTGGTGTAATCCGGACTTTGGGGTTGTTTCGATGAGTTCAACAGAATTGATTTGGAAGTATTGTCTGTCGTTGCGATGCAAGTAGAAGCAATTACTTCAGGAAGAAAATAACACCTTACCCAATTCATGTTCCCAGAAGAACCAAAACCCATTGACTTGAACCAAGCTGTTTCTTATTTCATTACCATGAACCCAGGTTACGCTGGTAGACAAGAATTACCTGAAAATTTGAAAGTTTTGTTCAGAGGGGTAACTATGATGGTTCCCGATAGAGAAATCATCATGAAGGTAAAATTGGCTTCCGTGGGTTACTCTGAAAGAGGACCTTTGTCGAAAAAGTTCAATATTTTGTATAGATTGTGTGAGGAACAACTTTCAAAATAAAGACATTACGATTTCGGGCTCAGAAATATTTTGTCCGTGCTCAGAACTGCCGGTGCCTCTAAGAGACAAGAACTTACTGCCGCTGAAGAAATGCTTTTGATGAGATCTTTGAGAGATATGAATTTGTCTAAGTTGGTTGCTGATGATATTCCTTTGTTCTAAGGTTTGTTATAAGATATTTTCCCTAAATAACCTAACCCTCCTAAAAAAATGTATCCCGCCGTTGAGAAAGCTATTCCCGATGTAGTAAAGAATGATATTGGAACTATTGTTCAAACTGATTCTTTCAACTTGAAAATCATCCAATTGTACGAAACCTACTTGGTACGTCATGGTTATATGCTTGTAGGACCTACCGGATCAGGAAAAACCACTATTATGAAAATTTTGACTGAAAGTATTTCTAAAGTATAAGGTGTTCCCACCAGAATGGTAAGATTAAACCCTAAGGCTTTGACTTCTTAACAAATGTATGGGGTTAAAGATGAAATTTCTGGAGATTGGGTTGATGGAGTGTTCTCAACTATTTGGTCTAAATCCAATCAGAGAACAAACAAACACAATACTTGGATCGTTTGTGATGGTCCCGTGGATGCTATTTGGATCGAAAATCTTAATACAGTACTCGATGATAACAAGATTTTGACCTTAGCAAACGGAGAAAGAATTCTGATGACTGATAACTGTAAATTAGTATTTGAAGTCGAAAATCTTAACAATGCGTCTCCCGCTACTGTGTCTAGATGTGGGTAAGTGTACGTATCTGACACCGATTTGGGATGGGAAGCCGTGATTGAAGGGTGGTTACTTACTAAAAAAGACAGATAAAACAGAGGAGAAGAAGCAGCAAAATTGAAAGTTTTGATTGACAAATATTTCTTCAATTTCAATATTATGAACACCATTTACAAAAACTGTACCAGAGACCCTGTAATGGCAACGAGTGATACTTTATAAGTAACTAATTTCTTGAACATGTTGAATGGAGTGTTGATGCCTTTCGTTTAACAAAACAAATAACTCGAAGATATTCAATACGAAAAAATTGTAGTTTACTGTTTGGTTTGGGCTATAGGAGGTCTTTACGAAATGGAAGAAAGAACGTAGGTTCACGAAATTTTAAGAGAAAAAGGAGCCCCTGTGCCCTAGAAAAAGGAAAATGAAACTATTTTCGATTACTATATTTCTCCCGATTATTTAGACTGGAAATTATGTACTCCTGAAGAATGGGTACCCCCCTAAACTAAAGGACCCCTTAACTTTTCATAACTGTTGATGCCCACTTTGGACTCTTTCAGATGTTAACTCATGTTTAACTATATTTTCGGATAGGAAAGAAGACCGAAAACTGACAAAGAAGTAAACTTGATCTAATCATCCTTTTTACTCGTGGGAGGTAGTGGTACTGCCAAAACCTCATCCGTTTTGATGTACGCTAGAAAATTTGATGTTGAAAAAATGTTATTCAAGAGAGTAAATTTCTCATCAGCTACTACTCCTTTCATGTTCTAATAAACCATTGAAACTGAGTGTGACTTCAAAGTTGGTAAAGATTTTGCTCCTCCCTAAAACAAAAACATGTCCGTATTCATCGATGATATGTCAATGCCTTTCGTAAACAAGTGGGGTGATTAAATTACATTGGAAATCGTAAGACAATTAGTAGAATAAGGAGGGTTCTATGTTTTGGATAAAACTTCTATTGGTACCTTTAAAAACATCAAAAACTTGCAATACATCGGTGCCATGAATCATCCTGGAGGTGGTAGAAATGATATCCCAAATAGAATGAAAAGACAATGTTTCATTATTAATATGATTTTACCCGTTGATATAGCTCCTATCTATTTGCCCATCATCGCCCATACTTTCAATACAAAATATTTCAGTGACGAAGCTAATAAAGTCATCGCAAATTTTACCAAAGCTACCATTGAATTATGGAACAAAGTTAAAAATACTATGTTACCCACCCCTGCTAAATTCCACTATATGTTCAATATGAGAGAATTGTCAAGAATTTTCAAGGGAATTTTGGGAACTAGAAAGGACGTAATTAAATCCTGTTCTTAAATCGGAAGTTCATTCAAACCAGAGCTATTTTTAGTTGGTTTATGGAGACACGAATCGGAAAGAGTGTTTGTTGATAAAATGATCAACAACAAAGATAAAGATTAGATTTTGGGATATATCAACGAAATTTCTCTTGAGAATTTCTAATAATTAGACCAACAAATTCAAGAAAAATTCGCTCCTGATCAAGTATTTTTACTTTGCGACTTCTTAAAACTTGATGAAAGAAATGAAGACGGAATCGTCGAAGTAGAAGCTGAAAGAGTATATGAAGCCACAAACAACATGAAATTGTTGAGAGAAAGAGCTATGCAATAATTGGCGGACTATAACGTTAAATATTCTTCCAAAAAAATGGATTTGGTCTTGTTCGATGATGCCTTGAAACATTTAATAAGAATTAACAGAATTATTCAATAACCCAGATCTTCTGCTTTGTTAGTCGGAGTCGGAGGTTCTGGTAAATAATCTTTGACCAGATTAGCTGCTGAAATCGGAAGACACTCTTGTTAACAAATCATAATAAATAAATCTTATTCTGTGAAAGATTTAAAAGAAGATATTAAAATCGGGTTCGATAATGCGGGTAGATTAGGAAAATCCCACACATTTTTGATGACTGATGCGGAAGTCAAAAACGAAGATTTCTTGGAATTCATCAATATGATTTTATCTACAGGAGAAATTCCAGGACTTTTGGCTAAGGATGAAAGAGAAATCGCTTTGGCTGATTGCAGAAACGATTTAGTAAAACTGAAAAATTTGAAAGAAGACCCCAGTACTGCTGAATTATGGGCATTCTTCGTAGACAGAGTTAGAGACAACTTCCACATTGTGCTCGCTTTCTCCCCTGTAGGTCAAAAATTCAGAGACAGATCTAGAAAATTCCCCGCTCTGTTCAACGAGTGTACGATCGATTGGTTTTTGCCATGGCCCGAAGAAGCGTTGGTTTCTGTGTCTGAGACTTTCATTAAGAATTTCAAGGAATTGGACACAAAGTAAGAGACCAAACAGGAATTGATGAAACACATGGGTAATGTGCACTTGATGGTGAACAATGTGACTGATTTGTATTTCCAAAGTATGAGAAGACAGGTGTATGTAACTCCTAAATCCTATTTGTCATTTTTGAACTCCTATAAAGGGTTGTACTTGGAAAAATACTCTGCATTGGATAAATAGGAAAAATCTTTTAAAATCGGTTTAGAAAAAATTGAAGAAGCTACTTAAGCCATTAACAAGATGGAAGTCGTGCTAAAAGACGAAGAAGTGAAATTGAAAGAAGCTTAAGAAAAAACAGCTAATTTCATGGCCCATCTCGAAGTTGAGTAAAAGAAAGCCTAAATTAAAAATGAACAAGTATAGGTCACCACCAAATAATGTCAAGAATAGGCTGAAATGATCGCTAAAGAAAGAGCTTTGGCCGAAAAAGATTTGGAGGCCGCTATGCCTGCGCTCATGGCCGCTGAAAAAGCCGTCGCTTCTTTAAAAGCCTCTGATATTGTAGAAATGAAAACAAACAAAAATCCAGGAGATATCATTAAATATATTTTAGATTCAGTAACTATTTTCTTCTAAGGTAAACTTGCCCCTATTTCTATTGAAGAGAAAATCATGAACAAAAAAGAAGGAAAAGTGATTTTATTCTTGAAGGATTCTTTCGAAGAAGGAGGTAAAGCCACTTTGGGTAATATGAACTTGTTACAAGATCTTAAAAATTTCGAAAGAGATCAAATTAATGATGAAACTATGGAACTCTTAGAACCTTATCTTAACTAGAAGGAAGACTGGTTCAATTTCACATTGGCCAAAAATGCTTCCGTAGCCGCTGCCGGTATGTTGAACTGGGCCCTCGCTATTGCGGAATATCACTAGAAATCTAAAATCGTAAAACCCAAGAAAATTTTCTTGGCTATTCAAGAAGGTAAATTGGCTGTAGCTCAAAAAGAATTGGCTGCTGCTCAAACAGAATTGAAAAAAATTTAAGGAATTTTGAACGATTTGAAAGAAAATTATAGCAAATAAATGGCTGAAAAGAACGAATTAGAAGCCAAAGCCGCAAAAACCAAAAAGAAAATTAATACTGCCAGATAATTGATCTACTCCTTAGCAGGAGAAAAAGACAGATGGGGTATCGGAGCCAAAGATATTGGAGAATAGAAAAAGAGATTGGTCGGTAATGCTTCATTGTCCTGCGCCTTCATTTCATATTGTGGAGCCTTCAACGCTGAATTCAGACAAAAACTTGCCCAAGACTATTTCGAAAACGATATGAGAAAAAGAGGTATTCCTGTAACTCCTAAATTGGAGCTCACAAAATTCTTGGTTGATGAAGCCACAGTAGGAGAATGGAACATTTAAGGTTTACCTAAAGATGATTTGAGTATCTAAAACGGTATCATGGTGACAAATAGTTCTAGATTCTGTTTGTTCATCGATCCTTAAACCCAGGGTTAAAATTGGATCACTAAAAAGTATGAAGATTTCATTGACCCCAACAGATCAGTATGTTCTCAAACCCATCCTAAATTCAAAGACTTCTTCTTGAAATTCTGTCTCGAAAATGGAAAAACTTTGATTATCGAGAACATCGAAAACGAAGTTGACTCTATGTTGGACCCTGTATTAGAAAAATAATATATTAAAAAAGGTAAATCTTTATTGATTGACGTGGGAGGAACTTAATTCGACTACGATTAAGATTTCAGACTTTTCTTGACTTGTAGACTGGGTAACCCTGCTTTCTCTCCAGAACTTTCTGCAAAAGTCACAATTATCGATTTCACAGTAACTTAAGGAGGTTTAGAACAATAACTTTTGGGTAAAGTTATTTCAAAAGAATAAAAAGCTTTAGAAGACTCTTTGACTGCCTTGTTAGCCGGTGTTAACAAAAATACTAAAGATTTAGCTGTTTTGGATGCTAACCTTTTGCACAGACTTACTACTTCAACAGGTAACTTACTCGATGATACTGAGTTGATGGATGTGTTGAACAACACCAAAACCTAAGCTAAAGAAGTAGCAGCTAAATTGTTGGATGCTGAAATTAAAACCAAGGAAATTAACGAAAAGAGAGAATAATACAGACCTGTAGCCATTAGAGGTTCTGCCTTGTATTTCACTATGATTGAAGTAGCCGAAATTAACTGGATGTATAACAGTTCTTTGGGTCAATTCTTAGCCTTATTCAATGACAGTATTGATAACTCCGTAAAGGCTTAACTCCCCTCAAAGAGAGTAGAAAATATTATTGAGGAACTCACATATCACGTTTACTAATACGTAAACAGAGGTCTTTTCGAATGCGATAAAACCGCTTTCTTATTGATGATGGTTTTCAAAATCTAAACCACTGCTATGAAAATTACATCTTCTGATATTGGTCTATTCTTAAAGTCAGGAGCTTCATTAGATATTAAAAATGAAAGATCCAAACCTGTTTAATTCCTTTCTGATAAATAATGGCTGAACATTTTAGCATTATCAAGACACAATTTCGGACCTGCTAACGATTCTTCTGCTGTTTTCAGAGATTTACCTGATTCTATCGCTAAGAATGAATAATAATGGAAAGTCTGGATTGAGAAAAATGACCCTGAAAATTCTTATGGAAATATCCCTGATTTTGCTGAGAGAATAATGTAAGAAAAAGATATCGGGCCATTCATTTAACTATGTTTGGTCAGAGCTTTGAGAGAAGATAGAACAAGAGTTGCCGCGATTATTTACATCGGAGCTTGTTTGGGAACTAAATATACATCACCTATCTCATATCCAATTGAAGAAATTTGGAAAAATTCTACTAAATACGACCCAGTATTGTTCTTGTTGTCTGCCGGAGCGGATCCCACTACCACTATCGATGAGCTCGCTAAAAAGAAGAAAAAATTCCCTTGCGATAAAGTATCGATGGGAGAAGGTTAGGAAGTCGTAGCTAACAAATAAATTGAGAAATGCGCCGAGTAAGGAGGATGGATTATTTTGCAAAATTGTCACTTGGGGCTTAAATATATGGAGGAAATCGAAAATAATATCATTAATCCAGAAGCACCTAAATTCGTATTACACGAAGATTTCAGATTGTGGATTACTTGTGAAGCCCACAAAAAATTCCCCTTAGGTCTTTTGCAAAAAACTATTAAAGTGACTAACGAACCCCCTAAAGGGTTGCAAGCTGGTTTACACAAAACATTCCACACTATGATCACTTAAGAAACGATTGAAAAAGTGGAACATCCTAACTGGCACAGTTTAATTTTCACAACCTGTTTCTTACACAGTGTTGTGATCGAGAGAAGAAAATTCGGACCCTTGGGATGGTGCATTCCTTACGAATTTAACTATTCAGATTTGGAAGCAAGTTTGTTGTTTTTGGAGAAATATCTTACCAATTAAATGCAAACCCCCTCTTCTGACGGTAGATCTCTGTTGATTTCTATGCCAGTTATCAAATATATGGTTTGTGAAGTACAGTACGGAGGAAGAATTACTGATGATCTTGATAGAGAGCTTTTCAACGATTACGGTGAAAAATATTTGAAAGATGGTATTTTCTAACCAGAATACACATTCGACTCGATCCCTGTTGAAACTGCTGATGGAGAAAGAACTAAATTCGCTTATAAGATCCCCAGTTTAGGATAATCAGGAGAACTCAATGTTTGGTAGAAATACATCGCTACTATTCCCCCTAATGATAACCCTGAAGTATTTGGATTACACGCAAATGCCGATTTGACCTTCAGACTTAAAGAATCTTTAGAAATGATTAACACAATGATGGAAACCAGACCCAAAGAAGCTGCATCTGGAGGTGGAAAAACCAGAGAAGAAATTGTATAGGACAAAGCCAGAGAACTTTTGTCTAAATTACCTCCTGATTACAATATTGTGGACGTAAAAGAAACTGTAAAGAAACTACCTGGACCCAAATAACTATCTGATAAAGGTTTGAGTGTACCTCTGAACATTTTCTTGTATTAAGAATTACAAAGAATGTAGAGAGTCATATAATTGGTCAGAAAAGTTTTCGAAGATACCATCAATGCCATTGACGGACAAATTATCATGACCCCTGATATTTTAGACGCTATCAACTCAATTTTCGATGCAAAAGTACCCAACACTTGGTTGTACGATCCTTCTGGAGCCGAAATTTCTTGGCTTATGCCTTCTTTAGGATCTTGGTTCGCTTCCTTGATTGAAAGAAATAAATAACTTAATGATTGGATGAAGGCCAACAGACCACAGACTTTCTGGTTGACTGGATTCTTCAACCCTCAAGGTTTCTTGACTGGTATGAAATAAGAAGTAACAAGAATGCACAAAAAACCCGAAAAGGGTAAAGGAGAAGATTCTGCTTGGTCTCTTGATGACGTAGTCTACAAAACTGATGTGAAAGCAGACACCTTTGAAAATATTAGAGATATCTAGACTGAAGGAGTCTATATCCACGGGTTGTATTTGGAAGGATGTAAATGGTCAAAAACATAGTTAGAAGATGCGGAGCCTAAGAAAATGTTTTCGCCATTACCAATTTTATATGTGACAGCTATAAATAAAAAGAAAGGAGCTGGACAAGACAGAGAAACAAATTCATATAAATGTCCTGTATATAAATATCCGAGAAGAACTGATAAATATATAATCTTTAGAGTAGATTTGAATTGCGATTCTCCCCAAAAATGGAAACTTAGGGGTGTATCTTTGCTTTGTTCTACTGAGTGATTTTTTTTTGAAAAAATAAATAATTTACTCCTTTTATCTTAAATAAAATTATTAAAATAATTATTGTTTTTATACATTACAATTTATTAACGTTTCTTATATATATAATAAGTTAAGAC
>Ga0256363_1000044_pt1 | contig 13369 bp, 25 predicted proteins | sample MistaT_4_FD_189988 | JGI IMG/M metagenome (GOLD analysis project Ga0256363, IMG submission 189988) | Metatranscriptome of freshwater microbial communities from Mississippi River, Louisiana, United States - Miss_Atlam_RepB_8d (Metagenome... | ecosystem: Environmental > Aquatic > Freshwater >...
CAGGACACACAGCAGCACGTAAGCTGTTTGTAGATGTTAGTCCACTAATACCTAACATCAGTGCAGTGTTCAACCATCAGCCGAAGGAGATTGATCTGGATATATTAAAAGAAATGGAGTTGTAATGAGTTACGACATTGATCTGTTGGCAGTTACTAGTAACAAGGTAGACTACCAGCGATTCAAAGAACATGTTAAGAAGCACAACGTATCGCCAATTACGTTGGAGATTTTCAATGTGCTAGGAGAATATTGGGACAACTATCCTGCACGTACAACCATTGACTTCCGAGAGTTTCGCACATTCTTTTTCATTGTTAAGGGTAAGAAGATTAAAGACCCTGCAACATATGAAATTGCATTCGACAACTTGAAGGAGGCACTTGACAAGCCGCCACCAATCACAAAAGCACTGCTAGCTAAACTCATTGAGACAGATTATGCTACGCAGATTTACGATGTGTGTCTGAAGATTGGTACAGGTCATGGTGGTGACTTGCTATCTATTGAAGAGATGCTCAATCATTACAAGAAAGAAATTGGTGCAAGTGTTGAGAAAGACGAAGTATTTGTTAAGCCATCCCTTGACTATCTTTCTGGTGTCGTGGCTAGTGGGGGCTTATCTTGGAGGCTAAAGGAACTAAACGTAAGTCTAGGCCCACTACGCAAAGGTGATTTTGTCATCATTGCAGCACGACCTGAGACAGGCAAGACAACATTCACAGCTAGCGAAGCCAGCTACATGATGAGTCAGCTACAACCTGATGAGCATGTCATTTGGATCAACAACGAAGAGGCTAGCAACAAGGTTATGATGCGTGTCATTCAAGCCACGTCACAAGTTACTAGTAGCGAATTGCTAGCTGATCCTGCAACCTACGAAGCACTGTTCACAGCGGCTGGTGGTGACAGGTTTCTGATATTAGATGACGACAGCGGCATCAAGACCGTGAACAAGATAAGCATGTTGTTCAAAGAGTTTAAGCCCGGTCTAATTATTTTCGACCAACTTGACAAAGTACACGGATTCGATTATGAAGTTAGGGAAGACCTACGAATCGGTAAGCTGTATGAGTGGGCACGAGATGTTGCAAAGGAATATTGTCCAGTCATTGCTATTAGCCAAGTGGACGGCACAGGTGAGGGTGAGAAGTGGATTCAGATGAACCAACTACGAGGTAGTAAGACCGACAAGATTGGTGAAGCTGATGCCATTGTCACAATTGGCAAGAGTAATGAACCCGGCATGGATTTGCAACGATTCATTCACGTACCAAAGAACAAACTGTTCGGTGGGCCTGACACACTAGAGGCACACAGACATGGATGTTTCGAGGTAGAAATTGAACCTGCAAAGGCACGTTATGTTTCTAAATGGAAGACAAGATGAACCTAGTAATTGACCTTGAGACAACCATTCGGTGTCCAGTTGGCAACAACAGTGGCAATCCTATGTGGCGTGGTAACAAGGTCATTGCATGGGGTACACACGTTATTGGAGGTACATACGGCTATAATTACGACAAGGTAGGGCTAAACCTACTACCCTTGCAGACACTATGCGACACTGCTGATTTAGTCATTGGGCACAACGTTAAGTTTGACCTGCTGTACATCTATCGTGATACTAGTAACAAGCTGCCACGTATCTGGGATACACAGCTAGCTGCCTACTTACTCAGTGGTCAGAAGCACTTGTACGCTAGCTTGGACGAACTTACAGCCGAGTACATTGGCAAACACGCACTGAAGGATGACAAGATTAAAGCCTATTGGAAGGCTGGTGTACAAACTGAAGACATTCCTAAGGAGGAACTGCTAGACTATTTGAAGGGTGACGTAGAGAACACTGCTGCCATCTTTGAAGCACAGTGGGCAGAAGCAGAAGGTCTAGACATCTTGCCATTGATGTTCACACAGATGGATGCGTTACGTGCAACTATTGAGATGAACCGTAATGGTATGCGTGTAGATTGGAACTATGTAGAGAAACAGCGTGATGCATATGGTTTTGATCTACTCATGGCACAAACGAAAGTTGCCAGTGCAGAACCATTCTTAGACACAGCTAGCCCTAAGCAACTGTCTCTGTATTTCTTTGGTGGTCAAGAGAAGTGTGTGGTGCGTGAACTTGTTGGTAAGTATAAGAATGGTAAGGACAAGTACAAGAACGTAGAGAAGACGCGTGAGGTAAAAGGCAAGTACGAACCCATTGGTGAACTTGGTAAGAGTGGCTACTATTCAACAGACGACAGTGTATTGAAACAACTTGTAGACAAGGGTGATGACATTGCAAAAGAGTTATTGAAGATACGTGAGTACGCCAAGATCAAAGACACCTATTATGAAGGGCTGGTATCACTACGATTTCCAGATGACAACATCTATCCAAACCTTAACCATTGTGCAACCAAGACAGGACGGCTATCTTCAACCAACCCAAACCTGCAAAACCAAACAGACACAGGTGACGTTAAGCGAGCGTATGTGTCTCGTTATGGCAGTGACGGCAACATATTGGAACTTGACTACAGTCAGCTAGAGATGGTTGCACTGGCCTACCTTGCCAATGACCAACAACTCATTGACGATATTAATAACGGTAGGGACATGCACAGAGAGTTGTACAAGGAGATGTATGGTCGGTATCCAACTGACAAAGAACGGAAGCCCTTTAAACGATTTAGCTTTCTACTCGTTTACGGAGGCGGAGCGTCTACACTTATGGCGCAGAGTGGTTGTGATAGAGCAACTGCTAAGAGATTCATTAACACATTCTACAACCGATACAAAGGAGTCAAACGCTACCATGAAGAAATAGTGGCTAAAGCAGAGAAGGAAGCTGTTGTAAGTTATGATCCAGATAAAGCTGGCCCCCAGTACACTTACTTTCACAGCAGTCCTACAGGACGACATTACATCTTTAACAAGTATCCTAGCGAATACAAAGGTGGATTGTCATTCAGTCCTACAGAACTAAAGAACTGGCCCATTCAGGGCTTTGCTACTGGTGACGTTGTACCTATGATGGTTGGCATTCTGCTACGTAATTTAGAAGAAGCTGGCTACGCAGAGAAAGCGAAACTAGTAATGACTGTGCATGATTCTGTGGTACTTGACGTACCTAAAGATATGCTGTACAGTGTTGCAACACTAGCACGTAAGACGTTGGAGAGTGCTCCAGAACAACTCAAAGCAATCTTCAACATTGACTTTCCATGCAAGCTAGGTGTTGGCGTGGAAGCAGGAATTAACTGGCAAGACAAAGAGGAAATTGAAGCATGAGCTACATCATTGAAAACATCACAACTAAAGAAGTAACCACCAAGTTTGGCCCTAAGCCAGCGTACACCGTACATGCTGGTGGTGAGCGTTTCAGCTATGGATTCAAGAAGCCTACATTCAAGATTGGTGACACTGTAGATTTCCAATATACAGAGAACACCTACGGTAAGAACATTGACATGGCAAGCGTTCGACTGCTAGCTAAGGGTGAGGGTGCACCTGCACCAGTTGGTGCTGTTGCAGGCGGTTCTAAGCCCTCCTATAGCCCTCCTAGCAAGGTGTTCCCTATTCCTCCACTACACGGCGATCGAGCAATTGTGCGGCAGAACTCCATCACTAACGCTGTGAAAGCTACAGACAACTACTTACGTGGCGAGGATGTCACTCCGGGCAGCATTGAAGAGTACGCCGATTTTGTCATTGAGGTTGCTCGTAAGTTTGAAGCCTACTCCTGCGGTGATCTAGACCTAGCTGCTGCTGAGGAAATGACTAAGTGAAAACTGTAGATACACTGGTAGATGACATCTACAAGCTAGTGGAAGGGGGCACTAGCCCCTCCACTGCAAACAACCACGTGCATGTCAGCTATGACAAGTGGTTTAACAAGGAAGAGCGCACACGAGAAGACAAGGTGCTGTACTTCAGCGAGGTAGGTGATCCCTGCCCACGTCGTCTGTGGTATAAGTACAACATGCCTAGCGTTGGCGAGAAGCCTGATGGTCGCAGCCTACTCAAATTCTTTTATGGTGACATTCTAGAAGAGTTGGTGTTGAACGTAGCTGAGGATGCTGGTCACAGTGTTACTAGTAAGCAAGAGCGTGTGACATATGAGGTTGGTGATGGTTGGGTTGTACGAGGTCGCATTGATGCCATCATTGATGGTGTTCCTGTTGACGTAAAGAGTGTTACTAAATATTCTGAAGAAAAGTTTAAGAACAATCTAGTTGACGATCCATTCGGATATTACCAACAACTTAACGGCTATGCTACTACTCTTAACGCTGATAATGCTGGTTTTCTTACTATCCAGAAAGAACTCGGGCACGTAAACTACTACCCCATTGAAGTAAACAAAGGGCTGTTTAAGCTGCAAGCTGAACATGCTGTAGAGACTGTTAGTCTAGAGTCACTTAATTCGATTCAACGACTAGAACCCGTCCCTGCTAGCAAGACCAGCAAGAATAAGAAGCTGTGTACCAGTTGCAGCTATTGCAACTTTAAGAAGGAATGCTGGCCTGAAATGCGTACATTCTTGTATGCCTCTGGCCCAGAGTTTCTAGTTGAAGTGGTGGATGTTCCACGAGTTATGGAGGTTACAGATGCGAGTAGTTAAAGAAGCATGGCTACTGGAACATCAGGCAACAGGTGAGTTTATGTTAATGCAAAACACATCTACGCCTAAGTTGTATGTTTCAGAGAAGAGTGCTAAAAGTGCTGCTGAATATCATGGTGAGTACAGCAATGAAGGTGTAGTTGCATATAAACCAATCAAGGCATTTCTTGTAGTAGAAGATGACATTCCATTTTAAGGAGCATTGACATGACAAAACATTTTGAATTTCATTTCAGCGAGTCGCAACCAGAATCAGATTGCACATTCCCAGACGTTGAATATCCGCATGTGAAGGTTATTAATCACGCAGTTACGTTCAGTAGTGACACTGCATGGGATAACATCATCCTAGAGTTTGCACGATTCCTAGATTGTGTAGGTTATGTAGGTGTAAAAGAACGAGTGCAAGGTTACATTAACGGCTACTGGTCAAAGTTTGATAAACTTGCTGAGGAAGAAGATGAAGATACTGGTCATCCCGGATTGTCAGATTAAGGAAGGCGTACCTACAGATCATCTCACATGGGCTGGTAAAGCTATTATAGATTACCGGCCTGATGTTGTGGTGAACTTAGGTGACTTTGCTGACATGCCATCACTGTCTACGCATGACATTAAAGGTTCTAAATACTTTGAAGGATTGCGTTACAAGAAGGATGTAGAGGTAGTTAAGGAGGCTATGCAGAAACTGCTAGCCCCTCTACGTGAGTTGCAAGACAAGCAGAAGAAGAACAAAGAGAAAGTGTATAAGCCAGTTATGCACATGCTGTTAGGCAACCATGAGAATCGTATCAATAGAGCAGTGAACAACAACCCGACCCTTGAAGGACTCATCTCCACCAAGGATTTATGTTACGAAAAAGATTGGATTGTCCATGAATTCCTCCATCCTATTTTTATCAATGGCGTTGGTTTCAACCATTATTGGCCTGTTGGAGCTATGGGCAGGCCCGCTGGTACTGCTAGTGCTATTATTAGTAAGCTCCATATGTCTTGCATTGCTGGCCATCAACAAGGAAAACAAGTAGCCTATGGCAAACGTGCAGATGGTCAATCTATCTGTGCTATAATTGCAGGAAGCTACTATCTACATGACGAGAGTTACATGGATCAGCTTAGCAACAAACACTGGCGTGGGCTTGTTATGCTGAACGAAGTTAACGATGGTCACTTTGATGAGATGTTTCTATCAATTGAATATTTAGGAAAGCGTTATGGCGAAGTTTAAATATTACTCGCGTAAGTTTCTAAACAAGAAAGAAGGCATTGCTGCCATTGAATCAACAGTAGCTAGTTGGGACTTAGGTGACGGCATTGATGGTAACATCACCATTTCAGACTGTAATCGAAACGTCAGTCTAGACTTCAGTGTATATGATGTAGACGATTTGCCTACAAAATATATGAAGCTAGGTTTGCTGTTAGAAGAAGTGAAGAAGATGCACGACTACTACACAAACAATTATGAAGCTATGGCAGAAGATTTAAAACAATCTGAACTTAAACGTAAAGAGTGGAAGAAAAAGAAACAAGTAGTGAGGGTTGTTGAGGATGAACTATAATGACAAATTATGGAAGGTGAAGCAGTTTATTGAAGAGAACTTTGACGACCCTGTTGAACTCACTATTGCACTAGGACTATCTGTAGAAGACTTCATTCAGCTATTACCAGATGTTCTAGTTGCAAACTACAATAAGTTTTTTGAAGCGTATGACGACACAGAAGAAGACACAGTTGAAGACGAGCCGTTCGACTTTGGAACTGGAGAAGATTGGGAAGAATAGGCGGCGTGAAGTTATTAATAACGAGCGTACTAAAGATTGGCAACGACAACTGAAAGAATATGAGCAAAACAAAACTTATTTGGAGTACACCGGAAGGTGAGGAACTGGTAGCTTACATGGCACGTGTAAGCAATCCAGAAAATCAAGACAATAAGGCGACTGCATCTAAGCTAATCAAATATCTTGTCAACCATAAACACTGGTCGCCTCTAGACATGGTGGATATGTGTGTTGAAATTGAAACTACACGAGACATTGCACGACAAGTGTTACGTCATCGCAGTTTCTATTTCCAAGAGTTTAGCCAGCGTTATGCTGAGGTCAGTCAATTTGAAACCAGTGATGCACGACTACAAGACACTAAGAATAGGCAGAATAGTTTGGAAACAGACGACAGTATGCTTAAGTCGTGGTGGGAATATCAGCAGAGCAAAATTATTAGCGAGTGTTATAGTGTTTATTCACAAGCATTGGAACGTGGCATTGCTAAAGAAGTTGCACGTAAGGTGTTGCCAGAAGGACTAACCATGAGCCGCATGTACATGAAGGGTACACTACGCAATTGGCTACATTACATTGATGTTCGCACTGACCCATCTACTCAGAAAGAACATCGTGAGTTAGCTGAGCAATGCAAAACCATTCTGCTACAATGCTATCCATCTATGGAGATGATATGGACAAAGTAAAACCAGTAGTATATTTCCTAGGGCAACCTAGGTGGGATACAGAAATGTTTCCCGGCGCTGAAGTTGCACATGTATTTACACTAGATCATTATGTGTGGGGGCGAGAAGCTGTACGTACTAGTAGGGTAGTTAAAAAGAATGACGACGGCAGTTTTGAAACACTGAACACACGCTATGTTCCGTACAAAGATGAATAAAGAAGACATCAAGGAGTTTCTGAAATGAGTGGAGATCACAACGCCTATCAAAAGTGGCGTGAAAAAGAAGCTTATGTTGTGCCAATGACACCTGAAGGTGTTAAAAGTTCGCAAGAGAGGTGGCGAGGCTTTAATCAGGGTTATAAACAAGCCATAAAAGACTGTGTTGCTTTGTTAATGATTCAGCATGAAGCAGCAAACGGAGTACACAACTATTGGAAAGTTGCTGCAAATTTAATCCAAGCAGACTTAGCGAGTGACACATGAGTTGGATATTGACTGGTTTTGTTTCAGAGATGGGAAACCTTGTTCAGCATATAGTACCCACAGATGATCTGTATGAGCATGAATTACTTCCCACTTGTTGGTGCTGTCCTCAGATTGACGCTAAAGATTTTTTAGCCATTCACAACTCTGCAGATGAGCGAGAAAAGTTTGAAAGAGGTGAAAGGAAGCCATCGTGACAGTAGAACATTTGATCGTAGGTGCTACAGGTATTGGCTATCTCATCGTAGGTGTGCTACAATGGCTCAAAGGCGAGACTGCTAACGGCATGATATGGACAGGTTATGCCTTTGCACAAGTTGGTTTATGGTTAAACATTAAATGAGGAACACATGATTAATGAGCACGACATTGCAGACATGAAAGCTTTGTATGAACTGGAATATGGACAACATTTTAAACTTGCGCCGCAAGATGTTATTAGTGTACCTCCGGATAGTGAGGAATTTACAACTGGTGATGTATTCAAATTCTTGGGCATTGATGGAATGTACAGCAAATCTACTGACAGCAACGGCACTCGTCACTATTTCGCTGCTTGGACAAAAGTAATTCCGTGGGTGGTGTAACATGGCAATGATTGATGTTGGTGGTATAAAAGAAGAGTCTATTCAATATCGAGTAGAAGCTATCACAGCAATTATGAACCATGTAGCAGGAGATAGTGTTAAAGTGGCAGCACTACAAGCACTGGCTACAATGCTACAAGTTGGAAATACAACAATCTCAGATTGTACGTTTAATGCTGGTGATAGCGGTGGCCTCAAGTATCCGTAACGATGGGGAATGGACAGAAGGACGCTATCGAAGTTTCATTACTAGTACGCTACGTGGTGGAATGCGTAGATGGCCTCCTAAATGGAAAGCCCTCAAGGAAGCTGAAGTAGGTAGGAAGACAAACAAGAAGACAGGTAAGCTAGCAATGCACTACAAGTGCGCTAGCTGTGGTGAAGAGTTTACCTCCAAGGATGTTGAAGTAGATCATAAAGAACCAGTGGTTGAACTCACTGGTTTTGTTTCTTGGGATGTGTACATTGACCGTCTATTCTGTGAGAAATCTAACCTGCAAATATTGTGTAAGAGTTGCCACAAGGTAAAGACAAAGGAAGAAAAGAATGACGCTAAGCGAATATCAACAACTGGTGAAACAGTTTCTACTACCAGAGTCAAACAACCGAGAGTATCTGGTGTACGGTCTGGGAGCAGAAGCGGGGGAGGTACTGGACGTATTCGCAAAAGCAGTAAGGGACAATCAAGGACAAGTCCCGCTAGAGCCGCTAAAAAAAGAGCTAGGTGATGTGCTGTTCTTTGTAGCCATGCTTGCTGAGAAATACGGTATGTCCCTAGACGATGTTGCTATTAGTAATGTCAACAAACTGCGTAGCCGTAAGGAGCGTGGTGTTATTCAAGGAAGTGGTGATGAACGCTGAAGTGAATGAAGAGGAAGCATGGTTGCATCATGTAATTAAAGACTTTGATTACGTTGTGTGCAGTGGTAAATATGGGCCGTTGTTTTTCACTTGCTATCTGACCAAGCTAAGCTAGTGTTAAACAACATGTACAACTTAGAACAGAGAGGATGGGAAATCTCATGTCCATCGCAATCAGACTCTTGGCAGGTTTCACAGTAGGTTTTGAAGTAACACCTGCACCGGGTGTTTATTTCACTTTATATCTCGGCATTGCCGAAGTTGCATTTTATAACGAAGAGGAATTAGAAGATGAGTGAATTAGGTCTATACGAATCATTTATTGCTAAGAGCCGCTACTCACGTTTTCTTGATGACAAGAACCGTCGTGAACATTGGCCTGAAACTGTAGAGCGTTACATGAATTTCATTGACAAACATCTACAGAAGAAACACAGCTATGCTATGGCTATGGACTTGAAGAATGAGTTGTACAATGCCATTCTAAATCGTGAAGTCATGCCATCTATGCGAGCAGTTATGACTGCTGGTGAGGCACTAGAGCGTGACAACACTGCTGGCTACAACTGTAGCTACCTACCTGTAGACGATGTTAAATCCTTTGATGAAGCCATGTACATCCTGCTATGTGGCACTGGTGTTGGTTTCTCAGTAGAGAGTAAATATGTCAACAAGCTACCTGAAGTCCCTGCAAAGATGTTTACTAGCGACACTACTATTGTTGTGGCTGACAGCAAAGCAGGTTGGGCCAAAGCCCTACGTCAACTCATTGCCCTACTGTATTCAGGGGAAGTACCGAAATGGGACGTTAGCAAAGTCCGTCCGGCAGGGGCACGCCTTAAGACGTTTGGTGGTCGAGCTAGCGGCCCTAAACCCCTCACTGAACTCTTTGAATTTGTTACTAATAAATTTAAAGGTGCGTCAGGTCGGAAACTTACCAGCTTGGAATGCCATGACATTATGTGTAAGATTGGCGAGGTCGTGGTTGTTGGTGGGGTACGTCGGTCAGCGATGATTAGTTTGAGTGACTTAAGTGATGATAGGATGCGACATGCCAAAGCTGGTCAGTGGTGGGAGCGAGAAAGCCAACGAGCACTTGCAAACAATAGTGCAAGCTATAATGAACGACCCTCAGTTGGGGAATTTATGTCAGAGTGGTTGGCGCTGTATCAGTCATACTCTGGCGAGCGCGGCATCTTCTCACGAGAAGCAGCTAAATCTACAGTTGCAAAACACGGAAGGCGAGACAGCAGCTATGATTTTGGGACTAATCCATGCTCCGAAATCATCTTACGTCCGTATCAGTTTTGTAACCTTACGGAAGTTGTCGCCCGAGACAATGATAATGGAGAAAGTCTACAGCGAAAAGTTAGACTGGCCTCTATCCTTGGCACTTTCCAGTCTACTCTTACAGAATTCCCTTATCTAAGGAAAGTATGGCAGAAGAATACTGAAGAAGAACGCCTACTTGGTGTATCCATTACGGGCATCCTAGACTGCCCCATTTTGAACAACGTAAACGACGATGGTCTGTCATCACGCTTAGAAGAGCTACGTGACTTGGCTGTTGTTACTAATAAGGATTTTGCTAATGCACTCGGAATTCCTCAATCGGCTGCTGTTACGTGTGTTAAACCTTCTGGTACCGTTTCTCAACTTGTTGATTCTGCCAGTGGCATTCATGCTCGTCACAGCAATTACTACATTCGCCGTGTGCGGAATGATAACAAAGACCCTATTACTGCCTTTCTACAGTCTCAAGGAGTACCTTCAGAACCGGAACACCTAAAGCCACATGACACCACTGTGTTTAGCTTTCCAATGAAGAGTCCTGATGGATGTATTACTCGTGATGAGTTGGACAGCTTCACACATCTAAAGCTATGGCTAACCTATCAACGTCACTGGTGTGAGCATAAACCCTCCATCACTGTGTATGTTAAAGAGAAGGATTGGCCTTCTGTAGGTGCATGGGTGTGGGAACACTTTGATGAGATTAGTGGTATTAGTTTCCTACCTTGGGATGGTGGTACTTATAAGCAAGCACCCTATGAGGAGATTGATAAAGCTACTTATGATAAGCTAGCAGCTACAATGCCTAAAGCTATTGATTGGGAACAGTTTGTTGAGTTTGACGACAACGTTGAAGGTGCTCAGCAACTGGCATGTGTAAGCGGTTCGTGCGATGTATAAGGAGATTAAAATGAATTTTGGACACGCTATTGATTTGTTAAAACAAGGTAGTAAAGTTGCTCGTGAGGGGTGGAACGGAAAAGGGCTGTGGTTAGAACTACAGGTTCCAGATAAGTATAGCAAGATGACCTTACCTTACGTGTACATTAACTATCCATCGGATGCTGTAAATACACCAAACGCTAGAGTACCGTGGCTTGCTAGCCAAACCGACATGCTTGCTGAAGATTGGTTCGAGGTGTGATGTGCGTACACTAGTTGTATATACAAAAGATAATTGTCCTAACTGCGATGTTCTTAAGGCACGACTAAAGCGTGAAGAGGAAGCATATGTAGAAGTCAACATTGGTAAAGACATTACTCGTGAGGATTTTCTAGCCCTCTATCCTAATGTACGTGCAGTGCCGCACATGGTGTTTGAAGACCGTGGCGAGTGAGGATGAGTTACTAATAACTAAAGCGTTAGCAGGGGATAGCAAGAGCTATTCCTTGCTATTTGCTAAGTATTGGAAGCGAGTGTATATGTTTCTTAGGAAGCGTGTACATGACAACCACACAGCAGAAGAACTTACTCAGGATGTATTTGTGTCAGCATTCAAATATCTGCACACATACAAGAAAGAGTTAAGTGGATTCTATACTTGGCTATGTACAATTGCCATCAACACGGCCTCTAAACGGCCCTACAAGGCGTTTAATTTAGAAGTCGAGGGGGTGACTAGTGTGACACCTGAAACCCTGTTTGAAAGCAATCAAACACTTAGTCTTCTTATGAACGACTTGTTTAAGTTGCCATATAAACAACAACGTGCAGTATGGCTAAAACTATATGAGGGATTGTGTTATACTGAGGTTGGCAACTTGCTAGGTGTAAGTCCCGGCTACGCAAAGAAGCTGGTACACACTGCAAAGAAACGTTTAAGGAGCATTAATGACGAACGACGAAAGCTATCGGATGATGGAGGCGCTAAGGCGCTATGTGCGTCTGAAAGTGTATGAAACTGACAAGACAATGGAAATAGTGTTGCAATTCCGTACAGAAGACGGTAAAGTTCATCAACTGTGTAACAGTTTTATGGAGAAACCAAATGGAAATTGAAGTGATGGAAGAGCATGAAGATGGATCAGCAACCGTTATGTTGCGAGACATCGAACCACGTATGATGCAACTCCTATTGCAAGAAGGACTCATCTCTTTGCTAACTAAAGAGATTGAAAAGGCAGAAGCAGAGAAGCGTATTCCAGCGTTGTTTAAGGAGAAAGTTGAATGAAGTATGAAGAAGTAATGGCAGCGCAGTACGGTGGCAATCATTACAAAGAACGTGCTATTCAACCTTGGGAAGTATGGGAGGCGTATGATATGAATGGGTGGGAAGCAAGTGCCCTAAAATATTTGCTACGCTATAAAGATAAGGGTAAACCTTTAGAAGACCTACATAAGTGTCTACATAACATTCAATATCTCATTGCTAAAGAAGAAAGGAAACAAAATGTACAAAATCAAACGAATCAAGGGCGGGATGCCAAAATCTTTGAAGCAGTTGTTCAGCAACTACAACGAAGCACGGAGTGCCCTACGCAAGTATATGCGGAAGCAGGGACAATTCCGCAGGGGTGAACACCCTACCATGCTTGTAATGCAAAGCTTTGGTTTCATTATTAGTAAGGCTTAAAAAAGAAGGGGGCTTAATTGCCCCCTTTGTCATTCCCCAATTTTCTTCTGTAACAACCCGTATACTTGCGCTACTGTACGAGGTTTTTTAGTTTTTGAGTCATAGAATATAGACTTATTAGCTTTATACTGGTCTGGAGTAACCACATCCTTTGCTAGTTTCTTAGGCGCAGCACTAAGGAATTTCTTAGCACCAGATACACCCAAGAAATGAGCAGCGTATAAATCAGTGTCTGTAGGATCAGTACCTAAGTGTTGTTTAAGTTGTTTCTTATTGTCTTCAGTAAACTTCTCTACAACAAGTTTAGATTTAGCAGGGTCAAACCTATCATCTAGCTTCAATCCCAATCCATACTTCTTGTTATATTCTTTCCAAGTACCCTCAGTAAATTGATATAGGCCAGCGGCGCTACTAGTAGCAGCTTTAGCTTCAGCCTTACCACTGCTTTCAGCCATAGCTAGGCGTTGATAGTAGTCTGGCTTAGCAGGCTCTGGTGCAG
>Ga0256363_1000049_pt1 | contig 13009 bp, 10 predicted proteins | sample MistaT_4_FD_189988 | JGI IMG/M metagenome (GOLD analysis project Ga0256363, IMG submission 189988) | Metatranscriptome of freshwater microbial communities from Mississippi River, Louisiana, United States - Miss_Atlam_RepB_8d (Metagenome... | ecosystem: Environmental > Aquatic > Freshwater >...
CAGGCCTCCAGGCCAGCGCTGCGCAGGACGGCAAGCGCACGCTGGTAGATCGGGCTGTCGACCATTCGACCGTCCATCACGACGGCGGCACCACCAGCAGCAACGAAGACATCTCGCACGCCGCGCGCCCAGTCGAGTTGCTCGGCGTTGGGAGTGAACACCGCCTGGACGGCGGCGATCTGCTTGGGATGGATGCACAGCTTGGCGCCGAAGCCCTGGCGCCTGGCGCGCTGGGCATCGGCATGCAGCCGGTCGAAGTCATCGATCACAAGGCTGACGCCGTCGATCGGCGCGTCCAGCCCGGCCAGGCGCGAGGCGAGCACGAGCTGCGAGCGGAACCACTGCAACTCGATTTCACCCCCGTCGGGCGCACAGTCAATGCCCAGATCCAGTGCCAGGTCGACGCTGCCGAAGGCCAGGCGCACGACGCCTGGCACGCGGGCGATGGCGCGCACCGCTTCGACACCGCGCGCCGATTCGATGATCGGCAGCACATCCTTGTAGGTGGTCTCGACCACCGCGCAAATGGCTTCGATGCCCTCGGCCTTGGGCAGCATGACGGCTGCCACGCCGGGATGGCGGCACAGCTCGATGTCCTCGTCGAACCACGGTGTACCGGCAGCGTTGACGCGCACGATGAGCGGCACGGCCTCGTCGAGTGCGGCCGCCAGCGCAGCGCGGGCACGCGGCTTGGACTCGGGCGCGACCGCGTCCTCCAGATCGACGATCACCATGTCGGCACCGGCGACGCGCGCCTTGGCGAAGCGCTCGGGGCGGTCCCCGGGAACGAAAAGGTAGGACCTCGGCAGCCGAGTCAGGACCGGCGGCGCACTCATGGGGCAACCTTCGCCCTTCGGGCTGCGGTATTCGCCTTCGGAACTGCCGGGCGGCTCATGCCGCCAGCCATCGTTCAACGCGCGGCGCCTCGGCAACGGACCAGACACGGGCCATCAGATCGTCCATCTCCGCCGGGGTGGCGCCCCTGCCGTAGGCCGCCAGTCGCCGCGCCTTGTCCTCCAGTTCGGCGCGCGTGAGGGTGTTGCCCGGGTCCCCCTTGGGTTCGTCAACGCGCGCCGAGAGTGTTTTGCCGTCGCGTGTGCTGGCTGTCACCTTGCCGATCCAGCGCTGTGGATAAGCACGGTCGACCTCATCGTCGAGCTGCATCGTGACCCGGTCGCGCAAGGCCGCCACGCGCGGCGCAAGGTAGTGCTGCTCGAATTCGTCAAGCCCGGCGTAACCGTACTCGGCCACCAGCGCGAGCACGGTACCCATCGAGAACTTGGCCTGGTGCACAGTGGATGGCACGGTGACCCGCCCGAGCACGTCGATCGCGCCCTGGTGCACATGGGTCGTCACCTGGACCAAATCATCCGCAACAAGCCGGTGCGTTTGCATCAACGCCAGCAGCGCGTCTGCGCTGGGGTGCGTATGACGGCACGAGGCGTGGTATTTGAACGAGGTTTCAGCCGTGGCCCAACGCTGTCCCAGACGGTCGGTGAGCCGCGCCGGGTCGGTGTCGCTGGACATGCCTGCGGCCAGGCCCTGCGGCCCTTCCAGAATCTGGCGCGCGCCGGTCAGACCTGCGCGCGCCAGGTAAGCCGAAGCCAGTCCGCTGGACGCCGCATGCGCGGTGTGCAGTTGCTTGGAGTCGGCTGCGTCGCGCAGGAACTCCCACAGTCCGGCGGCTTGCGTGCCGGCGCTGCCGAAGGCATGCAGCATGGCCGGCGCATCCAGCTTGAGCAGCCGCCCGGCCGCTGCAGCGGCGGCCAACGTGCCTGCGGTGGCGGTGGTGTGGAAGATGCGATAGTGTGAGCGTCCGAGAAATTCTCCGACGCGGATGCCGACCTCGTAGCCAGCCACCACGGCGGTCAAAAACTCGCGGCCACTCGCGCCGATGTCTTGCGCTATGGCCAGCGCCGCCGGGAACACAACGGCCCCGGGGTGGAACACCGAGCCGTTGTGCACATCGTCTTGCTCCGCGAAATGCGACGCTGCTGCATTGACCATGGCGGCAAAATGGGGTGAGGTGGTGCGGCGCGAGATCAGCACCTCGGCGCGGCCCGAGGCCGGCCCCATCTCGCGGGCATAGGCCTCGATGGCCTCGACCGGTCGCGCACCCTTGCCGGCCAGCGCCGAAGCGTACCAGTCGAGAAACAGATCCTCGGTGCGGCGAAGCACTGGTGCCGGGATCATGTCGAATGGCAGGCCAGCCGCAAAGGCGGCCAGCGCCGCGCTCGGGTTTGTATCCAGAATCATGGCATTACACTTTCAGTCAGATTGCTTGTTCCGCACGCAGCCGTGCAATCTCGGGCGCACCGTAGCCCAGCTCGGCGAGAATGGATTCGGTGTGCTCACCCAAAGCAGGCACGGGCCCCATCGGGGGTGGCTCCTCGCTGCCACCGAGGTGATGCGGCGGGTACAGCGCCGGCAGCGGGCCGCACGGCGAACCGATATCGGTCCAACGCCCACGCGCCGCCAACTGCGGGTGACGCCACAGAGCGGCCATCTCGTTGAGTTGAGCATTGGCGATTTGCGCCCCATCCAGGCGCTCGACCAATTGCTCGGCCGTTAATGTCAAGCACACGCTTTCGATGACAGCGCGCAACTGCTCGCGCTGGGCCAGGCGGTTGGCATTGCCCAGATACGCCTTGGCCAGCTCCGGCTGAAGCAGCACCTTCTCGCAAAAAATGGCCCACTCGCGGTCATGCTGCACCGCCAGCACCACCTGCTTGCCGTCGCCGCAGGTAAACGGGCCATAGGGGTAAATCGCCGCGTGCGAGGCACCCGCGCGCGGCGGCGGCGGCTGGCCGTCCATCGTGTAGTAGAGCGGGAAGCCCATCCACTCGGACATCGCTTCGAGCATCGAGATTTCGAGCCGCTGACCGCGCCCCGTGCGACCGCGTTGAAGCAGCGCGGCCAGCACGCTGCTGTAGGCGTACATGCCGGCGGCAATGTCGGCAATTGACAGCCCGGCCTTGGACGGCTGTTCGGGAGTGCCGGTCACCGAGACAAAGCCGGCTTCGCTCTGGATCAGCAGGTCGTAGGCCTTCTTCTCGGTGTAGGGACCGCCTTCGCCGTAACCGGAGATGTCGCACACGACGATACCGGCATTGACAGGCGCCAGGCTCGCGTGGTCCATCCCCATGCGCGCCGCCGCGCCAGGCGCGAGGTTTTGCACCAGCACGTCGCAGCGCTCCACCAGCTTTTGCAGCACGGCGCGCGCGGCCGGCTGCTTGAGATCCAGCGTCAGGCTCTCCTTGGAGCGGTTGCACCAGACGAAGTGCGAAGCCAGGCCGTGCGCGCGGGTGTCGTAGGCGCGGGCGAAATCGCCCTCGCCCGGGCGCTCGACCTTGATGACGCGCGCACCCAGGTCAGCGAGCTGACGGGTGCAAAACGGCGCAGCGATCGCATGTTCCAGCGTGACGACCAACAATCCTTCCAATGGACGCATGGCAGCTACTTTCAGAAAGAGCGTGGCAACCCGAGCACGTGCTCGGCCACGTAGCTCAGGATCAGGTTGGTCGAGATCGGTGCCACCTGATACAGCCGGGTTTCACGAAACTTGCGCTCGACATCGTATTCACAGGCAAAGCCGAAGCCGCCATGGGTCTGAATCGCGGTGTTGGCCGCCTCCCAGGAGGCCTTGGCGGCCAGGTACTTGGCCATATTGGCCTCGGCGCCGCAAGGCCGGTGGGCATCAAACAGCTCGCAGGCACGCCAGCGCATCAGGTCGGCGGCCTCGGTCTCGATGTGGCTTTCAGCGATAGGGAACTGCACGCCCTGGTTCTGCCCGATCGGGCGGTCAAACACGCGGCGCTCGCGGGCGTAGCGCGCGCTGCGATCGACGAACCAGCGGGCATCGCCTATGCACTCGGCGGCAATCAGTGTGCGCTCGGCGTTCAGGCCGTCAAGGATGTACTTGAATCCTTTGCCTTCCTCGCCGATCAGGTTGTCGGCCGGGATTTCAAGCTTGTCAAAAAACAGCTCATTGGTCTCGTGGTTGACCATGTTGCGGATGGGCTTGACCGTCAGACCCTTGCCAATGGCCTGATGCAAGTCAACGATGAAAATCGACATGCCGTCGGACTTGCGCGTCACCTCCTTGAGCGGGGTGGTGCGCGCCAGCAGAATCATCAGGTCGGAGTGCTGGATACGCGAGATCCAGACCTTCTGGCCATTGACGACATAACGGTCCCCCTGCTTGACCGCCGTGGTCTTGATCTTGGTGGTGTCGGTGCCGGTGGTGGGCTCGGTCACGCCCATGGATTGCAAGCGCAAGTCGCCGCTGGCGATTTGGGGCAGGTAGCGGCGCTTTTGCGCGTCTGAGCCGTGGCGCAACAGCGTGCCCATGTTGTACATCTGGCCGTGGCAGGCGCCGGCATTGCCGCCGCAACGGTTGACTTCTTCCATCACCACCGAGGCTTCGGCCAGCCCCAGACCGGCGCCACCGTACTCCTGCGGAATCATCACCGCCAGCCAGCCGGCGCGGGTCAGCGCGTCCACAAACTCCTCCGGGTAGGCGCGCGCTTCGTCGATCTTGCGAAAGTACGCGTCCGGAAAGCGTTTGAAAAGATCGCGCAGTGCAGCGCGCAACTCCGGGTAACGTTCTTGATTCATCATGCTTGGTTTTTGAAAATCCGTACCGAGCCACTCAGCGGAACTGGCTGAAATCGGGCTTGCGTTTTTCGAGGAAGGCACTGGCACCTTCCTGTTGTTCGCCGGTGCTGAAGTAATTGGGTGCCACTTCCTTGATCAGGTCATTCATGTCACGGCCCATGATCGGTGCCATGTGGTGATAAAACGAACGCTTCACGATCTTCAGGCAGGTCGGCGAAAGCGACAGCAACTCGTCGCAATACTTGCGCACCTCCACGTCGAGCTTGGCCATCGGCACCACGGAGTTGGCCAGCCCCCAGTCAAACGCCTGCTGCGCGTTGTAACGGCGGCACAGCATCCACAACTCGCGCGCGCGCTTGTGCCCCAGCACATTGGCTGCGTGCGAGACGATGTAGCCCCCTGCGGGAGAGCCCACGCGCGGCCCGTTCTGGCCGAAGATCGCGTGCTCGGCAGCGATGGTGAAGTCGCAGAAGTAGGCGATGTGGTGACCAGCGCCAATCGCATAGCCGTTGACGCGTGCGATCACCGGCTTAGGGCATTCGGCGATTTGCCGGTTGAAATTGAACTCCAGGTCCTGCAGGCCGCTCTTGCCACCTTCTCCTTTTTCCCAGTTGACGTCGCCACCGACGCAGAAGGCGCGCTCGCCCACACCTGTGAGCACGATCACACCGACTTTCGGGTCGCGACCGGCCTGGGCCAACAGGTTTTCCATTTCCTTGATCGTGTCGCCGGTGAACGCGTTCAGCGTCTTGGGCCGGTTGATCGTGATGGTGGCGACGAAGTCTTTGACCTCGTAAATGACTTCTTTGTCCGACATAACTGAATCTCCTGTTGAAGTTTGGGGATCGATGGATGACAACGGTTCAATTCGTGTGCAGTTTCAGCACGCAGTCTCGTACGAGTTGAGTTACCTCGGCCGGGCTGTAGCCCAGCTCGCCGAGAATGGCCGCGCTGTGTTCACCGAGCTTGGGCGGGGGCGGCATGGTTTCGGGCCGGTGCATACCCTCGGCCAACCGCGCGGGAAACGGGATCATTGGCAGTCCCGGTAGCGCCGGGTGCTCGACGAAGCGGTCCGCCAGAACAGGGTCAGACATGGCCCCGGCCACCGTGTTCACCGGCCCGCAGGGAATGTCCGCAGCCTCGAACGCGGCCACCCACTCGGCAGCCGGGCGTGTGACAAAGATCGCCGCCAGTTCGGCCAGCAGCGCGGGCCGGTTGGCAATGCGCGCGGCGTTTCGGTCGTAGCGCGGATCGGTCAGCCAGGCGGGCTGGTTGACAACGCCACAAAAGCGTCTGAACGCGCCTTCATTGACCACCGACACACTGAACCAAGCACCGTCAGAACCCTGGAAGTGGCGGCTGGGCACGGCGATCGGCAAGTTCACCGAGCGAACCGGCTCGCGCTGCTCGACGGCATGCTCGCCCACTTTGGCTGCCATGAAGTTGAAGATGGTGTCGGCCAGCGCCAACTCGACGCGCTGCCCGCGGCCGGTCTGCTGCCAGTGCATGACCGCAGCCAGCACACCCAAAGCGCCGCACATGCCAGACGCCACATCGATGATCGGCAAGCCGATGCGAACCGGCGGATCACCTACCTCGCCGCTGGCGTAAAAAGCCCCGGTCATGCCCTGCACCACACTGTCAACGGAGGGGCGCAAGCGGTACGCGCTGTCTTCGCCAAAGGCAGACACCATGGCGTAGATGATTTCGGGGTTGAGCTTTCGCACATCCTCGTAGGTCAGCGCATTTTTCTCTGCGAAATCGGGGCGAAAATTATGCACCAGCACCTGCGACTGGGCGATCAGTCGGACCAGCACCTCGCGCCCTGCGTCCGTACGGAAGTCCAGTGCCAGCGACTCCTTGCCACGGTTGCAGGTCATGAACGTAACGCTTGAATCGCCGTAGAACGGTGGGCCGAAATGCCGCCCCTCCTCACCGTTCAACGCCTCGACCTTGATGACGCGCGCACCGAGGTCTGCCAGCACCATGGCCGCATACGGACCGGCGATCAAGCGCGACAAGTCGACAACCGTGATGCCCTGGAGGATGCCCGCCACGCCTTCGCCTCTTCTTACTTCTTGGCGCCGCGCATCCGGCTGCGAAACGCGGCGATACCGTCCCGGTGCTCCGGCGTGTCCTCGAGGACGGCCATGTGCGAAGAAACCATGTCCAGATGGGTGGCCAGCGCCATGGTCTGGCTCTGGTACACCGCACGGCGAAAGAAGCGCACTGCCTGCTGCGGTTTGGCCGCGATAGTGCGCGCCAGCGCGTAAGTGGCCTCCATCAGCTCTTCATCGGGCACCACACGGTTGACCATGCCGATGCGCTCGGCCTCCTGCGCATCGACGGTGCGACCGGTCCAGAACAATTCCAGGGCACGCGCCGTTCCGATCAGGCGCGGCAGGAACCAGGCGCCCGCATCGCCGGCCATCAGCCCGATGTCAATGTAGCTCTCAGCCAGCGTGGCCGAACTGGCCATCACCCGCAGGTCGCACATCAGCGCCATGTCGCAACCTGCGCCCCGCGCGGCGCCGTTGATGGCCGCGATGACCGGCTTTTCCATGCGCTCCAGCGTCAGCGCGATGCGATGCACGTGCCGGTACAGGAAGTTCTTGCGACCCAGACTGTCGAGTTCGCTGAACTTGGCCATTTCGTCGAAATCACCCCCGGCGCAAAAGGCACGTCCAGCGCCCGTCACCACGATAACCCGCACCCGATCGTCGGCCTCGGCCGACTCCAGCGCAGCCCGCCAAGCTTCGATCATCGGCAGATCGAAGGCATTGAGTTGGGCGGGGCGATTGAGGGTCAGCGTGCCGATGCCGTGGGCATCGATCGTGAACAGCACCGGTGGCTCAGCGGACATGAAATCTTTCCTCTCTCTCGGTTGGGTAGCGCGAAGCCTCAAGTCAACCATTGACTGGAGGATCGTGGCATGGTAGCATAACAGGTGTTAGTTAGTTTAATTATTCCAGCAGCCGTACCTGCTCCGACAATGCGGAGGTTTTCAAACCGAGCGGACGAAATCAACGAGCGACAGCGTGCCCGCGAGCACCTGCTCGCCAACCACCTTGTGCCAGCAGGCCTCCGATCCGTGAGCCATGCGCCACTCGTGCAGGCGCCTGGTCAGCAACTGCAAATCGTATTCTTCGGTCACGCCGATCGCACCGTGCAAGGCGTGGGCGATTGAAGCGACCAGCACGGCCGCTTCGCTGGTGCGCGACTTGGCCATGGCGGCCGCCAGCAGGGACGGCGCTTTCCCGGCGCCCTGAAAGGCTGCTTCAGCAGCCATGGATGCGGTTGCGGTGTGCTCGGCCATCACGCTCAATTGATGCTGCACCGCCTGGAACTTGCCGAGGGATCTGCCGAATTGCATGCGGTCGTTGCAGTATTGCAGCGTCATCTCGAACACCCGACTCATGGCACCGCTGAGCAGGGCCGCATGCAGTGCGGCCCCAAAGGCGGGCAAGATCGCGCCGCCGCTGGGCGAGCGGCTTGCACTGGCAGCATCCGGCCAGGCAAGCGTTGCCGTCAGGCTGCGGTTCACACCCGTGGCCTGGCGCCGGGCCGCCGCGCAAGGCAGCAGCAGCAAGGCATCACCGTCGCTGGCGAGCACGAAGTCCGCCAGCAGGCCATAGGGTGTCAACGCGCAGGTGATGCCACCGTCGGCCTCGCGCCGAAACGCTGCGGCCAGCGTGACCATGCCAGAGGGCATGGCCATCTGCGAGGCCAGCAGCGCGCGCGCTACGATGGTTTGCGCCACGGGTACCGGTACCGTGTAGCGTCCGAAATGGCTCAGCACAGGGAATAGATCGGCCAGGCTCAGGTCGGCTCCGCCCTCGGATTCAGGTGCCAGCAAGGCCAGAAATCCGGCTCCAGCCACCGCGTCCCACAAGGCGGCAGGTGAGCCGCCGACTTCGATGGCACGCACCGCAGCAGGGGTGCACTGGTCTTTGAGAATGTCTTCTATGGCTTCTGCAAACACGGCCTTGTTCTTTCTCAACGCAAGCCCAGCCCGCGTGCGATCATGCCGCGCAAGATCTCGCGCGTGCCGCCGCGCAGGGAATAGGTGGGGGATATCTGGCTCACATAGGCCAGCGTGCGGTACAGGTCGGCATCCACCGGCGCATCCGGGTTCATGGCGATGGCCGCCTCGATGACGGCCGGAATGCTTTGCTCAAATTCTGTACCGATGTCCTTGACCAACGCAGCCTCGACGATCGGACTCTCGCCATGCACCAGTTTGCTGGTGACGGCGATGGAAATGTGACGCAGCGTGGCCAGATGCGTGGCAAAGCGCCCGATCGTGGCGGCATGGACGGCGGCGTCCTGCGTGTGACGCAGGCAGGCGATCCAGTGATCCAGCAAAACGATGCTTGAATAGATGCGTTCCGGTCCGCTGCGCTCGAAGGCCAGTTCGGCATTGACCTGTGCCCAGCCGCTGCCCTCCTGGCCGACCAGCGCGTCATCGGCCAGCTGCACATCGTCGAAAAAGACCTCGGAAAAATGGGCGTCACCGGTCAGATCATGAATCGGACGCACCGTCACACCGGGCAAGGACAGGTCCACAATAAACTGCGACAACCCCGATTGCCGGTCCTGCGGCTCACCCGATGAGCGCACCAGAGCGATCATGTAGTGGCAATGCTGCGCATTGGTGGTCCATATCTTGCGACCATTCAAACGCCAGCCACCTGCGCAACGTGTCGCCCGGGTGCCGACACTGGCGAGGTCGGAGCCGACATTGGGCTCGCTCATGCCGATGCAAAAAAAGGCCTCGGCGGCGCAAATTTTCGGCAGATAGAACTGGCGCTGCGCTTCACTGCCAAACTTCAGGATGAGTGGCCCGCTCTGACGGTCAGCGATCCAGTGCGCCGACACAGGAGCACCGGCGGCAAGCAGTTCTTCCACGAGCACAAAGCGCGAGAAGGCGTCCAGGCTGGCACCGCCGTACGCGGCGGGCAAGGTCACACCGACCCAGCCACGCGCGGCCAGCTTTTGACTGAACGCGGCATTGAAACCCATCCATGACCGCGCCCGAATGTCCGGCGTTCCGGGTTCGAAGCTGGACTGGAGAAAGGCTTTCACCTCGGCGCGAAACGGGTTTGTTGCCGCGGGAAGCTTGGCAAGCCGGAAAGCCGATAGCAGATTACTCACGAGAAAAATCTCCGTGCAGTGGGCATCGCTGTAATGGAAAACACTACTCCGATACCGTCTTCACCCTAGTCGGCACGACTATACAGGTCTCTGAAGCGTTCGCGCAGCGGATGTTTCTGAATCTTGCCCGTGGTCGTCATCGGCAAGGCGTCCAGAAAGCGGATCGCCTTGGGCACCTCGAAACCACCAAGATGTTCCTTGCACAGCTGCAACAGCTCTGCCTCATCGACCTGCGCGCCGGGCTTGCGCACGACAAAGGCCGTGACCGCCTCGATCCAGCGTGCATGGGGCAACCCCACCGCCACGGCATTGGCGACCGCCGGGTGACGCAGCAGAACCGACTCCACCTTGACCGAGGCCACGTTTTCTCCGCCGGTCTTGATCATGTCCTTCTTGCGATCCTTGAACAACAACTGACCATCGACCCACATCCCCAGATCGCCCGTATGGTGCCATCCGAAGAGGCGTGCCTCGGCGGTCGCCTCAGGGTTATTGTAGTAGCCCTCCATGACATTGGGGCCGCGATGAACGATCTCACCCACCTCGCCCTCACCGAGGATGCGGCCCTGGTCATCCATCACCTCGGTGTCGTTGAGTATGGAGCTGACGCCCCAGTAAGGTCCGAAGCGACGCAGTTGCTCCTCCGGCCGAAAGGCGACGGTGGCAGGGTACATCTCGGTTTGGCCGGTGGCCAGCATGTAGTTCGGGCAGAACTCCGCGATCAGGCGACGCAGAAGCGTCTCGGCCATCGGTGCCATCGCATAGACACACAGACGCAGGCTGGACAAGTCGCGTTGTGTTCGCGTGGGGTTATCGAGCATGGCCTGATGCATCAGCGGCAAGCCGACCAGGAAGCTGATGCGCTCTCGCTCGATCGTGTCAAGCATCGCGCCGGGTTCGAATCCACGGGTGATGACCACCGTGCCGCCGGCCGCCAGCACGCCGCACATCAGCGTATGCTGTGCGCAATGGAAAAGGGGCAAGGTGGCGTTGTTGACGTCCTCGCGGCGCAAGCCAAACTCCACCGCGTTTGCCATCGCAGCCATCACCACCGACAAGTGACTCTGCATCACCCCCTTGGGCCGTCCTGTGGTGCCGCTGGTGTACATGATCTGCGCAACGTCGCGGTCGCCAAGCTCAACCATGGGCTCTTGCGGCAGATGGGCTTCGAGCGCTGCCGTGAAACTGCCAAACGTATCGACGGCCTCGCCCTCGATCACCCACCCACGCCCGGGACTCGCGCTCACAAGCGCGCGCAAATCGGGACGGGCCAGTTGTGCACCGTCGATCAGCACAAAGCGTGCCTCGGCATGTTCCAGGATGTAGCCCACATCGTCAGACCCGAGCCCTGTATTGATGGGTACCCAGATCAGACCGGCGCGGTGGATGCCGAACATCGCGACGACGAAATCAATCGAGTTATTGCACAGCGTGGCCACCCGATCACCGCGCTGGAGCCCAGTGGCGATCAAAGCGTTGGCACAGCAACTGACGAGCGCATCGAGCTCGCCATAGGTCAGTCGCCGATCCCCCAGGATCAGCGCGAGCTTGGCCCGATCACGTCGCGCTCCGCGACGCAGGAAGTCACCGATGGTGACACGGGCGATTTGTCCGGGCGAGGGCACGCCAAGAACAGCTGGGGACGATGGACTCATAAAGACCTCACTCAAAAGTGTTCGACATGCCTGCGCCTCGGATCAATCCAAGATCGCTACAGAGCAGCCACCAGTTCTGGCACCGCAACGAACAGGTCCCCCACCAGGCCGTAATCCGCGACCTGAAAGATCGGCGCTTCGGGGTCCTTGTTGATGGCGACGATGACCTTGCTGTCCTTCATGCCGGCCAGATGCTGGATGGCGCCTGAGATGCCGACGGCCAGATACAACTGCGGCGCGACGATCTTGCCGGTCTGCCCGACCTGGTAGTCATTGGGGGCGTAGCCGGCATCGACGGCGGCACGTGAAGCGCCGAGCGCGGCGCCGAGCTTGTCGGCCAGCGGCTCCAGCACGGCATGAAACTTCTCGGGGGCGCCCAGTCCGCGTCCGCCCGACACAATGATCGAAGCAGCGCTGAGTTCCGGACGCTCGAGCTTCACCACCTCACGACCGACGAGTCGGCTCAAGCCCAGATCAGCCTCGGCGGCCAGCGTCTCGATCACTGCCGTGCCGCCCGCGCCCACCGGGTCGAAGGCGGTGGTGCGAATGCTGAGCACCTTGATGGCGTCCTTCGATTGCACGCGCGCCAGTGCATTGCCGGCATAGAACGGGCGCACGAAGGTGTCCGCGGACTCGATGGCGATCACGTCCGACACCTGAGAGGCGTCCAGCAGTGCAGCCACGCGCGGCAGCACGTTCTTGCCAAAGGCGGTGGCCGGTGCCAGCACATGGGTGTAGGCAGCGTCGGAGCGCACCCGTGACTGCACCAGTTCGGCCAGATTCTCGGCCAGGTGGGCTTCGTAGTGGGCTGCATCGGCGTGCAGCACCTGGGTCACACCCGCCAGCGCGGCGGCGGCCTGGGCCACGGCTGCGCAACTACCTCCGGCCACCAGCACGTGCATGTCGCCGCCCAGCCGTTTGGCGGCGGCGATCGTATTCAACGTTGCCGCCTTGAGTACGGTGTTGTCGTGTTCGGCAATGATCAGTGTTGTCATCAGATGACCTTCGCTTCTTCTTTGAGTCGTTTGACGAGTTCGGCCGTATCGGCCACCTTGATGCCGGCTTTGCGCACCGCCGGCTCGCTGACGCGAACGGCAACGGTGCGCGGCGCAATGTCGATGCCAAGATCGGCCGCTTTGATCATCTCCAACGGCTTCTTCTTCGCCTTCATGATGTTGGGCAGCGTGACGTACCGCGGCTCATTGAGCCGCAGGTCGGTCGTGATCACCGCCGGCAGCTTCAACTCGAGGGTTTCCAGTCCGCCATCGATTTCGCGCGCCACGACGGCCCGCTCGCCCGCGATCTGAACCTTCGAGGCGAAGGTCGCCTGCGGCCAACCCATCAGCGCGGCGAACATCTGCCCCGCCTGCCCCGCGTCGTCGTCGATAGCCTGCTTGCCGAAGATGACCAGTTGCACACCCTCCTTCGTGGCGACATGGCTCACCAGCTTGGCCACAGCCAGTGGTTCGAGTCCGACGTCGGTTTCAATCTGCACGCCGCGATCGGCGCCGATGGCCATCGCGCTGCGCAGCGTCTCCTGGCAAGCGCTCGGGCCGCACGACACGGCGATCACTTCCGAAGCG
>Ga0256363_1000050_pt1 | contig 12902 bp, 10 predicted proteins | sample MistaT_4_FD_189988 | JGI IMG/M metagenome (GOLD analysis project Ga0256363, IMG submission 189988) | Metatranscriptome of freshwater microbial communities from Mississippi River, Louisiana, United States - Miss_Atlam_RepB_8d (Metagenome... | ecosystem: Environmental > Aquatic > Freshwater >...
CTTGTTTGTCGCACAAGTCTATGAGAATGAGCTAAGTGGCGCCGAATTGCTGCTACTGGGCCTTGTTGCCTGGGTATCCAGCTTTGCGACCGGAGGCATGACAGGAGTCGCACTAATCACGATGACCGGCGGAATCTGCGCTCAATTGAACTTGCCATTTGAGGCGGCGTTTGTGCTATTCGTGGCAGTCGATCCAATCTGCACCATGATGCGTACCGTCATGAACGTGGTCACATCCTGCGCGGCTATTACCGCCATCTGTCCGCGCCCCCTGAAGCTTACGTGATCCCTTGGAGCGCGGTCGCCCAGCATCCGCTGAGTCTGACTTGCGCGGCGATTGCCGGCGCTTGGATGAGCGCCGTGAACCCTGCGCTGGCCCCCTTCATGTCTGCGGTAGCCAAGGTCTTCGTTGGGCTGCTTCAGATGGCGGCCCTGCCGTTGATGATCGTCGCGATCGTCTTTGGGCTAAAACGATGGATCGAACTTCCCGCCCCAATCACCCGCGTTCTTAAGCTAATCGGCGCAGGTTCGGTATTAGTGCTATTCGCAGCGCTTATGGCGCTTCTTCTTGCCGAAATTTCGCTCCAGATCTGGCGAGTCAACGAAAACGATCGCGCCACACTCGGCTCCTTGCTCGACGAAGCGGAACAAGTCCTGGAATTCGCATTGCTCGCGCCAAGCCAGGGAGCACCTCCTCTTGATTCGACGCCGCTGATCACATCGAATGTGTTTGCTGCACTCTCCAGCGGCGCTTTGCCTTCAATTCTGATCATCGCGCTGATTTTCGGGCTGGCCTTGAACAAGCAGGAAGGCTCGTCAGCGTTGGGGATGGCAACACAACTGGAGGCCATCTACCGCACGCTGGAATCTTTGATCAGTAAGCTCAATCTCCTGCTGCCATTTGCCGCTTGGGCCATGGCCGGATACGCAATCGCTGGACTCAGCGCACCGCTGATTAGTGCCATGAGAGCGATGCTAATTCCGTTGGCCTTGGTGAGCGCCAGTCTGATTGCGCTTTGCATCATCGTGCTGAACCTTGCTTCGAAAGCTGGGCTCTGGTCTACCGTTCTGGCAATGTCCCGGCCAATATGCATTTCGTTGCTATCGCCATCGCCCGCCTCTTTGATCCCTGCGTACATTGATGCCCTGAGCAATCGGCTGGGCTTTTCTCGAGGAATCGTTGAGTTGCTGATCCCGACGCTTCCCGTGTTTTTGAGACTGGGCGAGGTGGTTTACTTCACGACCTTGCTTGTCTTTCTCTGTGGCATCTATCAGCATCCCCTCGTTGGCGCGGAATGGCTGATAGTGCTCGCGGCTGCGATCCTGGCTGCGGCCATGGCTATCCATTTGCAGACCGGCAGTTTGATCATGGCCGCCGCGATTGGGTTTAGTTGGCTGGAGCTTCCGGTTGAAGCCATCCTGCCCCATCTTCTGGTTCTGGAAGTATTTAGCCAGGGCCTGCGGCAAGCGGTTTCAGGCCTTTGCACTTGTGCTCTGATCGCGGTGAGCACCGCGGATTTGGAGAGCGGACCACGGATCGATAAGCCCTGGGGGGGTGGGCCGGCAGAATCGATCTGGCAGATACGCCTTAGCGGATCTCAAAGTTGGGCAACGATGGCCCTGATTTTTCTGGCGCTACTGTTCGTATTTCTGATGGGTATGGGGCTTAGCCTGACCGGCTCGCGATAACAAGCGCACTCGCTTCAACCCGATCGATTAGATCTCACCCCGAAGTAGGCCCGGCAACTGCTCGGCGACAAACCGCGCTACCAGCGGCCCGCTGATCTTGTGCAGATCGATTACCCCGATGCCTGGTGGCAACGCAATGTTGTCACTCAATGCCACCATTTTCCCAGCATCGAATTCACCATTGACTTCATGAAGCGCGATATTAAAAAAATCAACCTTCTCGTCGATCATCATCTGGAACGGATTGGGCCCCGCATACGGTGAAGGCCATTCTCGACCAATGCACGGATGCGTATTGAAGGTACCGAGTCGAGGAAACCCGTAAATCGATTCGTCCAGCAGTTGACCAAACGTTCCGCTCAATGCAATCTCCGGGCGCCATTGTTCACGGTAAATTCGCCGAAATTCATCCGTCTTGATTCGCCCACTGTGCACTTCGACGCCGTTGCGTCTTGCCAACTCAGCAACCATGCTTTCTTCAAACTCGGCATGCGGGTACCCCCAAAGGCGGCGACCTGGGCTGACGAACGATTGCCTGGGATCATCGGTGACGACACCTACCACCTCGACCAGTCGCGAACTAGCTCCGTGCAGGAACTCGTGAAGCAGGTAATAACCTCGATAGAAACTGCCGAACAGAACCAAGCGCGTGCGATTGCCGCGGCGCGACTCACTCATAGCGCCCCCCGATGCCTAGCATCGATACCAGCTTATTGAGATCCCCTTCCTCACGAATAATCTCTGCCATCAGTTCCGGCAAAGGCATTCTGCCCCAATTGACTGCGCGCCTGATCAGGTAGGGAGTCGGGCTATGTGGCTCGGTGCGTGACAAGAAATCGGCGATGGCTTCCAACGACCGGTAGGCCTGTTCACGACTCGTCCACCCACTGCTGACCGCAGAAGACGGGAGATTTTGCATTTCTGCTGTCTCTGACGGAACGACCCCAGGCATATCCATGGTTTGATTTCCAGCTAGAACACCAACCGAAGCGCTGGTGTCGGACCCCGTCGATGACGACTCGCCGAGGGAATTGCAGAGGTAATCGAGGGCTCGATCGAATTTCTGAATCTCGTCGGTGATCCTAGCAAGACTCGGACCTTGCGCTGCAAGTTGTGCCGTGAAGAGCGCGTCAATCTCCGAGACGACCTTGGCACACGCCCTGATATATCCGAGATCACGACGTTGTGCTCGCCCCCCCAGCGCCCGTACAGCCTGCAACACGTCGTCACGAGTGCGCTCGACCGGCTCATCGCCGCCCTCGCGCCCAGTCGGGCGCTCGCGGGTGGCCGGGGAGTCTGAACGAGCCGCGCGAGCGATTTCCTGCTGAGTCAGACGGTTCCAGTCATCCAGCGTAAAGTGCGAGGGCCGACTTTCAGGAATTTCGGCCAAATTGACATGTATGCGCAACCAGACCGGTAGCTGTTCATTGAGCCACTCGAATGGCGCCACTCGCCCGTCACAGCTGCCATCCTCATCGATTTGGGGATGCGCGCAATCCCAGTAGGTTTCAAGCAGGGATCGCATTAACTCTAATCCGGCGAGTAATCCTGCCAAGCCCCTACGCCGCAACCAGGCTTCTAAAAGCCAGGCCGCCATCTGCAGATCTTTGCTTTGCTTGGTGAGGAAGCTGATACTGCGCTGCTCGATGGACTCCCAATCTGCCGTCTTCAACGGCCGCTCCCATTGGCCCATCGGCAATCTTGGATCGTCCTCCTCACGGGCTAGCCGAATGTCCGTGAATACGGGGTCAAACCTCAGCGACGGTCCACAGGGCTCTTCCGACGAAATCGGCTGAAGAAGGTTCGTGATTTGTGACGCCAGTTCGGGGGAAAGCACTGCCTGCGGGGCAGTCGGTGGCACCGCACTCATCTCAGGGGGCTCCCCACTTGGGAGCGCTTGAGGGGATGCTGGCAGGCCAAGCCAACGACGTGCGCTTTCCAGGAGGGCTGATAGTGAGTCGAGCATATAGCCGGGCCTTGCCCGAAGAGTTTTCGACCGGACCAGTCGCCGCAAGTCTCTGAACCGGAAATTCGAGCCTTAGCATCGACACGCGCTGATCAGACGAACGGTAATCGAGGTCCCGGTACTGTTGCAACATGGTTAATAGCGCCCACGGATCCCCGAAGCTGAAGCGAACCAGCATATTGTCAACACTCATGCCCGGAAGCTTCGGGTCATAGAGGGGAACCAACGGACCATCACTGGCTGCACGAATCGAAAGCTCAATTGGATCTCCCGGCGACCAGCGCATCGGCTTGACCGGATCTCGGAGTCCTTGACGCTGATTGCCGACAATCACCGTCCAATCAATGAACTTATTGCCCTCCACCTCGTCACTTTGGTTGCTACGCAACTCAAACTTGATGTCGAAGGCATTGGGAGCCTCGTCGTCGACGGCAACGATCGGGACCATGAACTTCTGCACTTCATCTAACTGCGCGGTAAAGCGTTGCATCGCTGCACCAGCAACATGGCGTCCGCCCACGTACATCAAGCGGTCTTTCATGAGGATCGAGATTCGGTCGAACGTGCGCAAGGTGGATGAAACCTGATCTGGATGAAGCGCAGAGCGATTCAGCGAGAGCCCCCCCGAAGAGTGCGACAAGCTAAGACTCGCCTTTACCAAGGATCCTTGCGAACTCGCCTCGGATTGCGATTGAGCGAAGGGGCTGCGTCCGGCGATGTCACGGTTATAGTGATCACGGAATGATTCCCAAATCGTCTTGAGCTCCGCCGTGCGCAGGCCTCGACAGCGCTCTACCAAATCACGATGCAGGCGACGATATCGCTCGAGAAATGGATCGTTACCCCGAACAGTGACTGGCCGGGCAAAAAGCTTTTCTCCGCAATTACTAAGATTAATATCGGCAACGACCACGGTCGCAAATTGCTCAAGTTGCGTCAGACTACTTGCGGCGCTTCGGTTTCGGTGACGTTCAACATCGGCAACGATTGCGCGCCATTTTTGAACTAATGGATCGTTGGCCCAGGGGGAGCGAGTCCCACTCTTTGACGCCGCGTCCAACCCACTGATGATTGCCTCAGCCTCCTTTGCCAATTGAAGAATCCGTCGGTTTTGTTGCGCAGTGTAGGCAGCAAGGGCTGCAGAATCCTCAAGTCCCAATACATCCAGAAGCGGCGGACGATCGCCGCTCCAACTCTCAAATCCTCGCGCAGGCAAGGCGAACGGCTCTGCCGAGACCCACGCGTCATCCACCAAACGCAGGCGAGTCAGTACATCTCTGGACAATAAGCCGGTCAACTTATTCGCGGCCTCCGTAGCGCCAAGGTCCATCAACTGCACACGTATCCGCCCGAGCAGAGTACGCTCCGATTCACCGATCGCCGCCGTAGAGACCGGGACCGGCACAAGCGCTCGAACTGTCAAATCCACCAAGGCTTCGGCTAGAGCACCTCGCGCCACTCGGTCAATTTCCGGTCTCAGGGGTTCAGGAAACTTGACCAGAACCTCCGATTCATACCGTCGGCGCACCTCAGCCAAACCGACTGCCTGCTCAAGTCTCGGTACATCCCACGAGTAGGCGTTTTCTGCCGCATCGGTCGGCAGGGTACGACGCCCCAGTGGCTGCATGTAGCTTTGCGCCATGAGAGTCGACAAGGCCTGACGCAACGAAGAACGCTCCGGATTGAAGGTCCAGCGGGTATCCTTCTCCGACCAGATCAGTTCACCGGCACTCCACGAGTCCTCGTAATCCCGGGCCGACAACCAATTCGCACGAAATTCACCATACTGGCTTTGCAGGCTGCTACGAATCCGGTCAACCGTGGCCTGATCAAAGAGCGAATTAGAGGCTGCGCGTTGTAGCAGCGCATCGTGAGCGGCGCCAAGCATCAAGGTCTCTGACTGCATCCACCCGCCCTTGCCCGGCTGCATCAACGCTTCCTGGAAGTTGAGCTCGTCAAGAACACCCTTCAACACACCGCGCAGCTTAGAGGGTTCGGAAGTCGGACCGCCAGCTTCGAAAAGCTCATCAAATTTCGCCGCTAAGGTTTGCTCAGACCTCAGCAGCGGATTGTCCAAAAATAGCCTTCTATGCAGTGCGTCCATAGCCAGACCGAATGAGCAGGTCATTGCTTCACGCATTGGGTCGAGCTTTAACGGAGGCAAAGCCCTGGCGTAGCGACGGAACAGTTCGGCTGAGCGTTCGACATTCGCAGACAAATCTGCGCCAAGCGTAACGTTGACGATGACCTTGAGATCCGATGCACTCGGAGCGTCGCGTCCGTCAACCAACCGCTGTCGAGCTGCCAGCACGCGCTCTAAATTCTCTGCACGCGCAAGGAAAGCCAGAATCGCCTTGAGTTCTGGCTGATCATCCACGGCAATGCTTGGCGCAAGCCCCGCACCAGCCGGAACATCCTTCCAGGTGGACGGCATACCGCAATGTGCCCCCTGGATGAGTTCGCCCGACGCAGGATCAGTCTTGACCCCGCTAAGTTCGCTGACCTGCGCATTGAGGCTTCGACGAATCGGAATGAAGGCATTCTCGGCAAAGCGCTGCTCGAGACGCTTTTCTACCCTTTCACCCAAGTCATCAAACCAGCGCCAAGAGCCTGGCATGAACACCGAACCGAGGGATCCGACATCAACTTGTGTGACCAAGCTCAAGGCCTCGAGCGCACGCGCTCGCGACCGCTCGAAGCTCACGGCGTTCATCTTGGTGGACTTCAACGCCTCTACGGTGTCGCGATCCATGCGGGCAATCGCTGAACTGAGTTCTCGAGCAGTGCCATCAAGCCGCTGCGTGGTCCACAAGAGGCCGAGAGCCCAGATACCAAGCACGCCAGCAGTGGCGTATTGCAGCGATTTCTTCAGTGCCGGACGACGTGTGCGCTGAACGCTGGCAGCACGCACCAGCCCAACCTCCTGAAACACCTTGCGTTCGAAGATGTCTCGCAAAAAGGCCGGTTGTACCAAGTCACCTTCAGCCGCGTTTCCTGTGAGGTAAAGCCCACGAAGCATGAACGGCTCGTGGTAGGCGCTAGGCCGCATGAACTCGTCGAGGAAAACCCGAAGCCCCTGGCGCAGGCGATCAACTTCGGCAGGCAACGTGAAATAGCCAGCACTATCCTCGCCTGCTGGCTCAATCGCCGATAGTTCCTCGCAGGCCGAGGCCAAGGCGCCGACCACTGTATCAAGCGCGGTATCCGCCCATCCTGGCTGATAGGGAGCCGAGAGTTCGTGCGCATTCGACCATCCCAACATCGACCCACGAAGACCATCGGGCAATCCCTGCGCAAATGATTGAAATCCTGGAATTTTCTCCGCGCCAGAGATCACCAGATAAACCGGGAACCGGAGTGCAAAACGGTTTTGCGCCAACCATAGTCGACGATGCAAAGACCGGGCTCGCTGGGTGATTTCCGCCAATCCATCCGCCGCATCCGACAGAAGCAATTGCGCCGGTATCGTAAAAACGAGCGCATCCAACGGCCGGTCCGGACGATACTTGCGGCACAGTCCGAGCAAATCATCCCAACTGCGCTGAGGACTGTCTGGCTTGTCGAGTTCGCCGAGGAATTCGCCGCGCAACTGCAGGGCAATCCCCTGATCGAAGAAATTCCATTCAATCCCCAACGAGGCCGTGCTCATGCTGGCATCCGTGCTCAAAGCACTGGACAGACCAGATGAAACCAGGGGCAACATCGTGGATGTCGCCGTCCCGGAGGCGTCGTCGGTTCGGCTGGGCGTTACTGGTTCGTTGATAACTAGCGCCCAAGGAACGTTGTAGCGCTCCGACCGCGACGCGATATTTTGTTCGATGAGTTCCACCGCAGAGCGGAACGACTGTCGAATTGTGTCGAATGCAAGCTGCGGAGCCAGTGCTTTGGCTGGGTCATTGCGGTCACGCTCCCGAACAATTGCTGCCCAGATGACGAGCGCGAGCAGCGCGAGTACCACCAGCGTCAACCCCATCAGGGTGACGATAGCGAGATTGTCTGCCAAGAAGTTCAACACTGGCGTGAATCCGGTTGTGCAAGCGGTTGACCCACCGCGGATTCACGCGCTTCCAACAGCATGTGCGGCGACGGGCCTGCTTGAGCGACAACGTGATTGAGCACATCTCGAACTGGCCAGGAACGCCACAACCACAGCATCTCTGAGATCCCCAGTAAAAACAGCGCGATCAGGATGACGACTAGACTCCAGCGGCTCAGACGAGGAATCCGCCGACGGGCCAGATGTCCGAGTGTGCTGGAATACGCTTGCGGGCTGAGCGGTCGATCAGTTCCACTCAACGCAGGTTCCCTCTGCGCGAAAAATTCGAATAACTCACGTCTGTACTGGGCCAGGCGCTGCACATCACCCCCGCCCCTCCAACGCCCCTGAAAACCCAGCGCAAGAGCGTGCAGGTACAAACGCGCAGCCCCCCGTTGAGCCGGCTCTCGGACACGCAACAACAGCTCAATATCGTCAAAAATCTTGTCGCCCGCGACGCTACTCCGAAAGAGTTGCGCTTCGAGCAGCACATGGCGCCAAGCAAGGCGACCAACCCAGTCGGTATTGAGCATCAACTCGTCAGCCAAGGCCGCCTTGAGGTACCGGGCCTGCACCTCAGTGTCCATCACGGCACGTCCGCCAAGTCGACGCATCTCCAGCGTGTGCAGTTCGATAATTTGAAGCAGCCGCTTGCTCAGTGATTGCGCAGTTGCAGTCGCCTCCGCCTCGCTGCAGGCCAGCGCAACTTCTCTCGCCTCGACTAATGCGTCATAAAAGGCACGAAAATGCGCAGAAGGCAGATCCTCACCGAGCACCCCGGGCGTCGCCGCAGCGCCGCGAGATGGTTCAACAAGGGTTGGAGTCGCGAAGGCTGCCATCGTTAGCCCTTGACAAAGAGCACGAGCTCAGCGGGCCGCTGAGAAGCGCTGGATTCGTTCGCGTTGCTCACAACCAATTGCTGTTCGGGCACGATGAACTCGCTTGTCACTTCCACTGCAAACAAGGTAAAACCCGAATGCGGTCGAAGGGACAGCTCTGGCGCCTGGTCGATCTGGCGACGAGGCGCCCCCAGCATGCGTCGATCACTCAGAGAGGTCCAAACGGTCTGAGAGCCAATAATCGCCCCGGAGATCCACGCCACATGCTCGGCCTCCGAACGACCACGAAGACCCAATACCAGACGCTCACCGATCCATTGCGGTTCAAGATTGATGCGGAACACCCCGTCTTCATAGCGAAAGGTCTGTGTCCGCCAATCCTGGCTGATCTCGCCGACCAAATCCTCCACAGCAGACAAGACGGCCTCAAAGCAGCTCATCGGATCGGACTGACTCCAACTTGGCGGTTGCAAAGGAACTGCACCGGGTCTGAGACGAGCCAAGGCACCCAACTGATCGCATAGGGCCAGATAGAGCGCGAAAGGCTGCACCGGTGGCGAGCGTACTAAGGCTTCTAGCGTGGGCAATCCCCCGGTCAGCGATGAGAGGCGATCGCGCTGCTCCAGACTCGCCAAGCGTGCCTCAAGCTGCGAAGAGGGAACTGCCGTCTGGCGGGCGATGAAGGCCGCTTTGCTGCGCATTTGCGCGGACAGAGTCAGGGCTCGCTCCACCACGGGGTGCGAGCCTTGCATTTCCAACCACGCAGGCTCTACCCGACCTCGCCGTACAACCTCGTTGACCTTCGTGACCGTCATCAGACGCATGCTGATGAATGCCGTAGTCGGTTGACTCGCAACGACCAGGCTCAAATTGAGACGCATCAACGGGACATCGACGGGCACTGCCTGCGAAATCTCATCCCCCAGCGGCAGGCTGTGTACCGGCCGGAAACGCGATGGCTGCGCCGGCTGATTCAAGGATCGAGTACGCCCCAAACAAAGGAACACGTCCACCTCCCCGCGTTCCATTTCCTCTGCCCACGGACTGAGATCGACCTGTAAATCAGTGGTCTCTTGTTCCGCATCAAACGCAAAGGCCGTTCCATCGAGCAATACCCCTTCGATGCGGCGGACACGCAACAACCCGGTCACCAGAAGCCCTTCGTCGATCTCCAGACTGCGAAGCCCCCAGCCTCGAGGATTCGCCGCCAAGGCGTGCCAGGACAACAAACCGTCTAGGCGCCCGCTTTCAAACTGCAAATGCTGCGGCGACAACAGCATGCCTTCATGCCATTGCACACGCTCAATCGGCGGCGGGAAATTGCTCATCTGAGTTCCCTGATGCCTTGCGACCGTTTCATGATTTGTCCACTTCGGTGGCGTTGAATCCGCGCGGCCCGAGCCGAATCACCAGGCTCTTGGCCTTCATGTTCAGCCGCTGTCGATGCTCGCCTGGCGTGGCGTAGTCGGCAAACAAGATTGCGGCAAGCCCTTCATATTGCTGCAGCTGACGCTCGGACACGACCAAGGTTTGCCTTGGAACAACCTCTAGCTTCAACACCGCCAGCGACTGCGGAAAGCTTCGCGTCATGTCGCTTCGACTGGCAAACCATTTGGAGGCCGGTGTCCCCAACAGCGTCTCGATCATTTCCGCGTCTTTGACGAAAACGATGTCCACAGCGACCGGAGTGTTGAGATTCGCCTCCGCGCTAGCGTCCAGAATCAACTTGCGCCAAGCGGGAGGTTTAGGCTTCTCGGAAAACAGACCGGTGGCCATTGCGGTCACCGATTCGGCCGCAGACTTAATCGTCGAACATCCGGCTAGCAAAGGCAGCAAGCCCGCGAATGCGAAAAGACCCATTGCCAGTCGCCGAGAAGCTAATTTCCGAGCCTCCCGAGTGATACCGGTACGGCCCATCGCAAGCTCATTACGATCGAGCTCGCGTGAAAACCGCCATCTGGTCATGCCCTTTGCCTCAATGCAAGTTTGAAGCCGCCAAGCTCACTGCACCGAACCGTTAAACCAAGTTTCGTTGCAACAAGATTTATGACTTGAAAGTCAATAACTTACAGAGACTTTCAAGAATCAGCTTGATCATAACACCGTAAATTTCGAGCCAACCAGTGTTTGATCACAGACTGTTGGAAACGCCACAACTTTCTGAGGTATGGGCGCGCGACCGCCAACCCCAAAACCGCGCCATGGCGGCAATCGAGCGTGCAAAATGAATAAGAATCAACCCGCGACCGGCGAATAAGAAATGAGATCGCGCAATGCGCTCATGCACAGCCTTGTTACAGGACGAGGCTGGAACAGGAATTAACCGAGAACTGCTCGGGAATTGGCAGGGCTTATCCCTTCAGGCCCTGGCCAAATAGAAACCCGAGCGCAAACGTCAGCACCAGAAGCGCCAACGCGCAGGCCGCATACATCACCAGCAGCCTAGACGTCATGCTGAAACGTATCTCCATCTGTATCACTCCAGCAAGTTCTCAGGGAACAGCCACGGAAGTTTGACCCGCAGAATTAATCGCAATTATGCCCCCCCAGATACACGTAAGTTTCGATGAATTGTTTAATGTCGGCATGTTTCCGAGCATTACCGTAGCACTGCCAGGTATCCAGGGCGCAGGTGTGACCGGAATACAGGGCATCGGGGTGAGCGCCCCCAACGCTGCCGCCGTTGCGGCGGCCACCATCGGATTCGAGAGCGACTGACACATGCCGAATGGGAGCACGTTCATCATTGGCTTGCCATCCATGATGTTGGCAGCGGGCACAGCGGTTAACACCCGATTGATCGGCAAGACCATCAAGGTGCCAGGGGCCACACCAAACGAACATTTGAGCGCTGCGCCCATGCAGACCTGCTGTGCCATTAACGCCCTCTCATCCATTGATGCAGGCGCTCAATGACGCTCTGCGTTCCCCGTTTCTCGTCCATCTCCTTGCCTTTGGGGTCGAAGCGACGTGGAGGCGCGATTGGCCGTCCATTGTCGTAGGTCACCTCCTCCATCACCTCACCCGATGGCCAGAAGCGTCTTAACGTGCCATGCAGCACATTGGCCCGATAATGCGCTTGCTGCACCAAGCTACCCGTGTCGTCAAAGTCCTCCACTTGCCCCTCAAGCAGACCGTTTTCGTAAACGGCACTGCGGACCAGTCGGCCTTCATTGAAGAAAGACGCCGGCCCCTCGAGATCGGCATTCATATAGTTCAACTCAGCAGCCGGCATCCCCGCGATATCGTAGGTGGTCGCCTTTCCGAACAATTCGCCCCTGACGAAAGTCTGCTCTGCAACCAGGCGGCCACGATCGTAGATCTTCATAGGGCCATGTTGCACGCCTTCGTCGTACTCAATCTCCTGAAGGACTCTGCCGTGCTCATCAAAAGCACGCATCAATCCGTGCAACTGACCATCCCGAAACGACGCCAAAAGAACGACCTGTCCGTCATCGTCGAACTGCTCCATCAGGCCATGCATCTGACCTTCCTGCAACGGGCAGCGCGTGCGCAAGCGCCCCTGCTCATCGAATTCCTCCAGCATTGCCGGGCTCGCGAGCGGTTCATCGGGGGTCTCAGGCGAAAGTTCGCCTTGATCGTTCAATGCGTCGGCGGCGGACTGGTTCGACATGGATCAGTTGATTTTTGCCATGCTGCCCTTGAGGGTCAGGATTCCGCCAGCCTCCACTGTATGCATCCCGGAGGCCTTACTGGTAATCATGGTCGCCTTGTTATTCATCTGTACGCCGGCTTCAACCGTCGTATTCTGACCGCCCTTGACGGTCATATTGGTACCGGCCTGATGCGTCGCAGTCGTACCGCCTTTTGTCAGCAAGGTCGTTCCCGCCTGCATCGTCACACCGTCGGACGACTTCATCAAAATCGCTCCCGTGACCTCGATCGTCAGGGAACCTTTGACAGTTAGCTTGTAGTCCCCATCGACCTGCTGGGTGAATTTGCCCTTGACCTCGTGGGTGTAGTCATCCGCGTTGTTGTGGGTTTCCTTGCCGGTGACGTCAAGCGCGCGAGTACCCTTGACATTGTGCGTTTCATTCCCCTTTTTGATGTCGGTCGTGCGATTACCTTCATCCAAGGTGTGCGTCTCATTCCCCTTGATCAGGGTCGTACTAAGATCATTTTCGATTTCAACCTTCATATCCTTCTGGGCATGCAGGTAAAGCTCCTCCGAATCTTTCTTGTCCTCAAAACGAAGCTCATTACCCGCCGTGCCCGATTTTGACGAACGCGTCTTCATCGTGGATTGCGTCTGATTCGCCGGAAGAGTTACCGGGGTGGTGTTTTCACCGTTATAGACGCAACCCGTCACGATTGGACGCGAAGGATCTCCGTTCAGATAAGTCACGACGAC
>Ga0256363_1000055_pt1 | contig 12714 bp, 11 predicted proteins | sample MistaT_4_FD_189988 | JGI IMG/M metagenome (GOLD analysis project Ga0256363, IMG submission 189988) | Metatranscriptome of freshwater microbial communities from Mississippi River, Louisiana, United States - Miss_Atlam_RepB_8d (Metagenome... | ecosystem: Environmental > Aquatic > Freshwater >...
CCACATTCTCCCCAAACGTACATGCACCGCCATCTGTGACGCGCAAGCGAACCTGATGGTGAACTCGGCAACCCTTTGAGAATTTCAAGCCATAAACAAGGTACGGCCGTAAAGCTGCGATGAGCTCGAAGAAAAAACTTCGCACGAACCGCAGTGTACGTTTGGTAAAATCCAAGACATGCATCGAGTATTAGGGGATGATACTAAAGTACTTTCGAGCAATATGTAGGCGATCTCGTAAGCCTCCATGTACTGGTAGATAAACAAGGCCCATGATGTTTCGGAAGATATTTGGAGATCCCATTCCAAGCGCAGCCTTGTAACCGCGCTCGATACCTTCGATTTTATTTTTGATTTCTATATCTATGGGAGTGTGAGTGTTGCTGCAGTAAGTTTCATACTCCGATTTGAGTGAATGCGCAACCCGTAACGCGGCCAATAGGTAGCGCGTCACATGGTCCTTGTCCTTCCAACGAAGACCTCTAGAAACGTTTCCTACGCCAATTCGATAGCGAACAAGAGTTTGATCTACGTAAATTAGTTTCCCGGTTAATACCGATCGAAGCGTCAAAGCCACATCTTCATAATCCCCTTTTAGAGGTCCGAATTTTGAATAAATGCTTTTAGTATACGCAGCTGTAGCCCCATGGATTAGTGCGGCAAAATCTATTTGCGCAAATTTTTGCAGGGTAATTGACTCCATTTTGGCAGCTCGGCCTTGCTTAATGCGGCCGTCTGAGATGCCAGATTCGTCAATAATGAGGTACGCGCTGTGAAGGAGTCCGTCAGGTTTTCCTTGTTTCAGCCACTCTGAAGTAAGCGCAGAAACGCGAGAAGCATTCGAGATGTCGTCGCCTGCGCCCACTACGATCAACTCCGAGGACGCAATCTCGAAAATTTGGTTTACGTGTTGTGCTATCCCTAAGTTTCTGCTGTTGCTTCTTATTATTACTTTGTGTGCCCCTTTATATGCTGCGACCATCTCTTTCATGATCTCAAACGTCCGATCCGTCGAACAATCATCCGAAAGAATGATCTCCAACGGCTCATAAGTCTGCGCAAACGCCCCTTCAACCGCCTCGCGTATGTACTTCTCTTGGTTATACGCAAACAGCGCAAACGTCACCAACGGCCGTTCTTCCCGCGGTGGCAGCACAAATTCCTGATCCTCAGCCACGGCAAACCCCACAAATCACCTCAACGCCCTCGGCCGCCATCTGCCCCCCCATTGGCAAACTCACCACTTCCCCCGCCATCCGCTCCGCCACCGGAAACGCCCCCACCTCAAACCGCATCTCCGCATACGCCGCCTGCAAATGCGGCGGCACCGGGTAATGGATCAAGGTTCCCACCCCCGCCTCATTCAGCCGCTGCACCAGCGCTGTCCTTTCCGGGTGCCGCACCACAAACAAATGCCACACTGGCTCCGCCCATTCCGGCACCAGCGGCAGCACCAGCCCGCTGCCCGCCAGCCCGTCCAGATACCGCTGCGCAATCCCCCGGCGCCGCGCATTCCATTCATCCAGCACCCGCAGTTTCACCCGCAGCACGGCCGCCTGGATCGGGTCGAGCCGGCTGTTGAAGCCCTTCACCTCATTTACGTACTTCACACGGCTGCCGTAGTTGCGCAGCACGCGGATACGGTCGGCTAGCTCGGGGTCGTTGGTGGTTACCGCGCCGCCGTCGCCGAGCGCGCCGAGGTTCTTGCCGGGGTAGAAGCTCCACGCCACCGCGTCGCCGTGCGCGCCGATGCGGCGCCCCTTGTAGCGCGCGCCGTGCGCCTGGGCGGCGTCTTCCAGCACGCGCAGGCCGTGCTGGCGGGCGATGGCAAGGATGGGGTCTAGGTCGGCGGGCTGGCCGTACAGGTGCACCGGCAGGATGACCTTGGTGCGCGGGGTGATCGCCGCTTCGATGCGCGCCGGGTCGATGTTGTAGGTGGCATCCACGGGCTCCACCGGCATCGGCGTGGCGCCGCACTGGCTGACCGCGAGCCAGGTGGCGATGTAGGTGTTGGAGGGGACGATCACCTCGTCGCCCGGGCCCACGCCCATCGCCAGCAGGGCGAGGTGGAGCGCGTCGAGGCCGTTGGCCACGCCGATCGCGTGCTCGGCTTCGCAATAGGCGGCGTATTCGGCCTCGAAGGCTTCGACCTCGGGGCCGAGGATGTACCAGCCGCTGTCGAGCACGCGGGCGATGGAGGCGTCGATCTCGGGTTTGAGTTCGAGGTACGCCGCGTGCAGGTCGAGGAAAGGAACCTTCATGCGCCCCACCTCGCGCGCATGAATTCGGCGTAATCGCGGTAATAGTCGGCTTCGTCGTAGCGGTTCGAGGCCAGCACCATGCACACCGAGCCGGAGGAGAAGTTGTCCAGCTCACGCCAGATCATCGGGCACACATACAGGCCGTTGTACGAGCGGTTGAGGTGCACACGCTTCTTGTCCTTGCCGTCATCCAGGATCACGTCAAAGCTGCCCGACATGGCGATGATGAGTTGATGCAGCCCCTTGTGCGCATGCCCGCCGCGCTCGGCGCCGCCGGGCACGTCGTACAGGTAATAAACGCGCTGGATCTCGAAGGGAATGTGGCCGCTGCCTTCGATGAAGGTCAGGTTGCCGCGCGGGTCGTGGATCTTGGGTAGATCGATGAGTTTGCAGTGGTCGATGCTCATAAATAGGTCACGCTGACGCTGCACGGCAGAAAGCGCCGGTAGCGCTCGCGGGAGGCGGCGATGGCATTGCTGTCCAGTTGGTAGAAATTGTCGAGGTCGGATTCGGCGGTTCGGACGGCGCCGAAATGTTCGAAGAGCTGCGGTACTGGCAAGCCGCAGTTCGGCTTAGCGAGTAGCGTCTGTGAGGTACCGCACTACGCACGCCGGGTTGCCGACGACCACCGCGAAATCCGGCACCGACTTCGTCACCACCGCACCGGCGCCCACCATGGCGCCACGGCCGATCGTTATGCCTGGCAGGATGGTCGCCCCCCCCCCGATAGACGCACCGACTTTAACGGTCGTGACCGCAAAGGCGGCTGGGTACTGCTTGCTGCGCGGGAAGGGATCGTTGGTGAAGGTAACGTTGGGGCCGATGAAGACGTCGTCCTCGATGCGCAGGCCGTCCCAGAGCTGAACGCCGGATTTCACCGTGACGCGGTCACCGATGATGACGTCGTTCTCGATGAGCACGTGCGAGCAGATGTTGCAATCCGCGCCGATGCGGGCGTTGGGGAGGATGACAACGAATTGCCAGATGCGGGTGTCGGGGCCGATGTGTGCGGAGTGAACATCGGCGAGGGTGTGGACTTGCGGTGTCATGCGGCTTCTGAGTTCAATGGGCGAGTATAAGTAGCTTGCCGCCCGGCAGGCGTGTGATGGCGCGGACGATCCGATGCTCGGACCCGACCCGTGCAACCAAGCCGCGCAGGCACAGAACGCTGGCGATGAGGGTGAGCGATAGGCCGAGCGCGATAGCGGGCCAGAGTGGCAGCAGGCGCGAGGCGGTAAAGATCACCCCAAGGAGCGGGAGCGAGAGCAGTCCGAGCCGCGTGCATTCGCTGGACCACTCGAAGCCGATGAGGTGCCGGCTCACCAGAAGCACCGCAGCGATGTAGCCGACGTACATGACGACGAAGGCAATGGCGACGCCTTCGATGCCGTAGAGCTGCAGCCCGACGGCGACCAGGGCGACATGGACGAGGTTGAAGCTGGTTTCTGTGAACAGGAACCAGCGTCCCTTGCCCAGCGCGAGCATCACGAAGCCCAGCGGCCACGAGATCACCCGCCCGAGGCATCCCAGGATGAACCACTGCAGCAGCTCGATCGCACCGAGGAATTCGCGCGTGTAGAAGATCTGAAGGATCCACGGCGCCAGCGCCATCGTGGCGAGCAGGCCGGGCAGGGCGAGCAGCAGCCCAATCTCGGTCTGCTCGTTGACCATACGCACCATCGCGGGTTTGTCGAACGCGACGCCGGTGAGGCGCGGGTAGTAGTCGGCCCCCATGGCACCGAGCACGAAGTTGACGAACATGCCCGACAGCGCGAATGCGGCGCTGTAGAGGCCGACGGCCTGGGTGCCTTCTTGCTGGGTGATGAGGGTGACGTTGAGGTAGGCGACGGCGCTGCCCATCAGGCCGGTCCACATCATCGCCAGGCCGAGCCGTACCATGCCGCTGGCCTCAGCAAAGGTCTGCCGCCAGGTGAGCGACACATTGGGCACCGGCACCCGGCGCGCGAAGTGGAAGGACAGCGCCAGCCCGATGGCCGACACGGCGAGCAGGGTCGGGATGATGCCGCGCAGGCCCAGGGCGGCGTAGAAGCTGATGGCGGCCACGGTGCCGGCGGCGGCGCCGTAGATGTTGGCACGCGCCATGTCGCCGATGCGGCGCATGCCCTGGATGAGCGCCATCTGACCGCCCGAGAGGTTGCCAAACAGGATGATGACCCCGAGCGCGGCGATGTCGAGCGTGTAGTCGCGGTGGCCGAACGTGAGCTGGCTAAGCAGTGGGCTGAGCAGCACCATGGCCATCATGCCAGTCAGGCCTGTGAGCCAGCAGAGGCGGCGCAGGGTGAGCACTGCGCGGCCGACAGCCTGTTCGTCGCCCTTGCCTACGGCTGCAGCGATCTCGCGCACCGCGCTGGACTGCAGGCCCAGGCCGGCGAGCGTGCCGATGAGGCCTTGCAACGCGCTGAAGCTGGAGAGCAAGCCCACGCCGGCGGTGCCGATGAACACGGCAGCGAATTTGACGCGCAGCATGCCCAGCAGCAGGTTGATCCCCGCGGAGCCACCCATGATGGACGAGGCCTTGAGAATCTGGGCGTAGGAAGCGTTGGCTGTCACGGGGTATCTTGCGTCCTTGGGAGGGCGGGTGTAGTAGTCAACTGTCTTGGTTTATAAAGCCTAACTTTCAGTGACTGGTCGGCTCGCCCCCAATTTGGCGCTGTTAAGTTGGCTGCAGTCTCGTAATGAGCATCAAAATTTTTACCTAAGTCATTCAGACGCTCTGAAAATGTTTTGAAATGGGGGGCATTGTGGTCTATCGCGTCATCGCTGCTCATGCGAACAAGTACCCATCCGCTAAGAAAAGCACTGTGATCAATATCAGCGAAAACGGTACGGCTGAAGTCCGGACCAAAGCTGTCTATCATCCATGCCGCCCCTGGAGCGCGTCCATTTAACAGATGTACTGCAATCGGTAATTGTCCCGTCAAATCGAAGACGATTGGTACCCCATCGAGTCTGTCAAAGGGGTGCTCATGGCCTTTGAGTCCTTCAATAAATCTGGCGATTGGTGATGTCACGTTCAGCCGCTCTCCGCCAGGAAATTCGATGGGTACTTCTGCGCTGGCTAAGTTGCCCCCGATTCGATATGGATTGCTGTATGCGCTGTATGTGGAGAATATAAAAGCAGATCCAGCAAGCGCAAGCAACACCTTGCGTGCGGGCGCTACGAAGGGCGCAGAAGAGCCAGAAAGTACGATCCAAGCCGGTAGCAGGGTCAAGGCTGGCCCTATGTATAAAATTTGTGCTATGTAGCCGTTTGAGGTGCCAAATATAGTAAAGAATGGCACAAGGATTGAACCCGCTACCAAAACGTGCCCTGACACTGTCAAAGGAACGACAAGCCAAAAACCAAGCGTTAAAAATCCTCCAATGAAAAAAGTTGAGATCATTAGATCATTAACTACTTCGCGATCGGTGTCGAATATCACCAAAACCATAGCTAGGCCGATGATGATTGAAGCGGCTAACGCAGAAATACCCGAGCGTGTCCGTTCATTGAGTCTTTTTGCTGCAGGGATGTTGACCGCCAACGCAACCATTGTTAGAGCAGCGATTGCCCAGCCCCCGTCAAGCAAAGCTCCGACCCCGCCCCGCAACAAGTAATAAGCTCTCTCGAGAGCCCCCAAAAAAACAGCAGAAGTTGCAGATGTTTCGCTCACGTTGTAGATCTCTACACCACGAGAGAACGAATTGACTGCATGCGGGATCATGCCGGTGATAAGTTGGAATGCAATTGCGATTGCACCAAACCCGAAGAGGGCGGAAATAAAAAGATGAGCAGTAATTTTGCTTGATCTGGATGCAGCTAAAAATGCCAATAAGGTGATCAAAGCGAACAATGAAAAAATTAGTGCTGTGGATGCTTTGGTTAATATTAGACCTGCTACTACCATGCCAGTAGTAGTGGCGACGAAATAGGCTGTGACACTTTTCCCGCGTTGAGTAAGATGAAGAGTGGCGGCAATCGAGGCGACGCCAAAGGTGACAAGCGCCAGAGAGAGGCTGTTGTAGGACGGGTCGAGTATAAAACTGGAAAAATAGCTTCCATAGGCCGCACATGCGATCAATCCACTCGCAATGATCTGCTGGAAGGTGTCGGCGCGGCCGATGGTCATGCGCATGGCGACTATTAAAGAAACACCGGCAGCCATGATGAAGGCGATGTTTAGGATGCGGTTATATACGATTCCATGGTCGCCAAAAATGAAATTCCATACAAGTCCAAAATGAGTGAGCGTCATCGTGATCGAATCGGCCTGCCGTAAGTGCAGCAAGTAGAATCCGTGATCGCCGAGTTCGTAGCCTGAACTTATGTTTGCAAACAGAACCCAAAAATAAGTTATGAGTAGTGCACCAAGTGCTATAAGTTGTGCGTTATCGAAATGGTTGCGCTTGTGAGGTTGAATTTTCTTTCGCATTTTTATTTTTTGGACGCCAAAAGTAATTGCATTTTGCGAATATTTACTGAACTACTTTTGTATATGTGTGGTATTAGCGTTTCTGCACGTCTTGGGGAGGTGTGGTAACTGCATTAAATTTACGTGCAAAATAAATGGTGTGCATTTGGAATTTATGCGCTATACTGTTCTTAGTATATGTAGCGCGGTTCTGATCACGCGGTCCTGATGTTCCTCAATGCCGATCCAAAGAGGTAATCTAACCAGCCGGGCTGCTATATCATTGGTTGCAGGAAGTTCGCTCGAGGTTCGACTGTGCGCCAAGCCCGCTGGTGCATTGTGCAGAGGCACATAATGAAACACACAGTTGATTCCTTCCTGTTTCATCTGATCGATAAAAACCGTTCTATCGTTAAGATCACGTAGCAACAGGTAGTACATGTGGGCATTGTGTGTGCACACATCCGGAATGGTTGGGCGACGTAGGCGGCCTGCTCGTTCGAGTGATTCGAATGCGTTGTGGTAGCGCTCCCAAATGGCCAGTCGACGGCCGGTGATGGCGTCAGCTTCTCCCATTTGTGCCCACAGGAAAGCGGCGATCAATTCGCTTGGTAAATATGATGAACCAACGTCAACCCAGGTGTATTTATCAACTTGTCCACGGAAGAATTGCGAGCGGTTCGTCCCCTTCTCGCGGATGATCTCTGCACGCTCAGCTAGCGATGTGTCATTCAGAAGCAGCGCCCCACCCTCACCCGAAATGATGTTCTTGGTCTCGTGGAAGGACAGTGCCCCCATGTGGCCAATACCGCCCAGTGGCCGCCCTTTGTAGCTTGCCATAACTGCTTGTGCCGCATCTTCGATCACCAGTAACTTGTGCCGACGGGCGATGTCCATGATCGCGTCCATTTCGCAGCCGACGCCAGCGTAATGGACTGGCACGATCGCACGTGTCCGCTCAGTGATTGCAGCTTCGATCAGCGTCTCATCGATGTTCAGTGTATCGGCGCGGATATCCACGAACACCGGCACCGCCCCGCGTAGCACGAAGGCGTTGGCGGTCGATACGAAGGTGTAGGACGGCATGATTACCTCATCACCCGGCTTGAGGTCGGCGAGCATCGCCGCCATCTCCAACCCCGCAGTGCATGAATGCGTGAGCAGCGCCTTGCCTGCACCGGTGCGGGATTCAAGCCAGCGCGAGCATTGCTTGGTAAAAGATCCGTCACCGGCAAGATGACCATTTGCATGCGCTTGGGCGATGTGCCATAGTTCTTTGCCCGTCATGTAGGGCTTGTTGAACGGGATCATCGGTCTTTTCTCCTGGCAACGATCAAGCGTGACCCGCCGAGCGGAAAATCTATTCCACGCTTGATCATGGCGAATTCCAGCGCCATCACGCGCCTGAACAGGCTGTTCAGCACCGGGTTGATTTGCAGTTCCGCGCCAGCGCCGGGGAGGGGCCGACGCGCCCGGGAACGCGAGGCCCACATAGCCGGCAGCAACAGACTCACGAATGAGGTGCTGCGTACGATCTCGAAGCCCGCCTCGCGCACCTTGTGCTCGATCTCAGCTGCTGTGTAGCGGCGTACATGGCAAGCGGCCTCGTCAACCGAGCTCCACAACCAGCCATGCTGCGGCACCGTGATTAACAAGCCACCCCCGGGCACAAGCGACTTGGAGATCTGCGCGAGCACCTCGTGATCCTCTTCGACATGCTCCAGCACATCGAAGATGCCCACCGTGTCGAAGTGGGCGCGATACGGCATGTGCCGCGCGTCCATCTGAACGAGTTCCGCACGCGGGCAGCGATGCGCGGCAATAGCGAGTCCCTGCACAAAGAGTTCGCTGCCAAGGATCTCACTCCCTGATAACTTCCGACTTACGGCTTCAAGCACGAAGCCGGTGCCGCAGCCGATTTCAGCGTAACGTCGCGGGATGTCGAAAAAACGTTCAAGCGCCCAGAGGATTAGTTCATTGCGCGCTCGAAACCAGAAATTGGCTTCCTCGTGCGCAGCCAGCTCATCGAAACCTGCAGAGTCGAAGAAGGCTCCGGACGCACCGTGGGCTAGCTGTGGTGCCCACGCCCGAAAACCGTCGATTAAAGGTGCGACGAATCCGCAGCCTGCGCAGGTATGGCTCGTCTCGTTCATAGCATTACAGCATTCAGGGCAATTGATCATTGCGCTTTTCTCCTGTGCATATTCATTTGTGCTCTATGGCCGGGATCGGCATCCTACTAGCGAAATACCCAGAGCTTCTGCAACACGAAAAGCAGCATCGCGACCAGTAACACCATCGCTGCTTGGACGATCTGATGCGACTGACCGAGCACATCTACGAGCAGCCAGAGTGCCCAGAAATTGAACAGGAAACCTAGCGCATAGGCGATGCTGTACCGGACGAGCACAGTCCATTGCTCGTTTGCGTAACGGAATGACCAACGCTTGTTGAAAACGAAAGTCTGCGCAACCCCAACCACGTAAACCAATGTCATTGCGACTTTGTGCTCCATGCCTGCTGCGGTAATCGCGAGATAAATCATATACCCCACGGCATTAGATGCTATGCCAACGATCCCGTAGCGAATCAATTGCTCCAGTGTTGGCTTCATCAGCAAAGCGAGCCGTCCCGCCCCCTCTAAATGTACCTTGGAATATTAGATCTTGAATTGAATAAGAGATCCGGAATTGACACGCCATGCTCGAACTGCGGAAAGCGCTGCGGGTAATCCGGGTAGACGATGTCTAGGCAAGTTCGACTGCAGCCGCTTCGAATCTCTTTGGCTCGAAAAAACACGGAATCCACACCCAATATGTAATCGGTCGTAGAAAAAGGGTTCTTTGAGCGCATCGGAATCTTAGATTACGCATGAGCGAACTGTCTCGATGCCCCTGCACAGTGATTGCGAAGAGCATTTTGATCTGCTTGTAGGTCATCTAGTCTATTTTCGGCGCGCGTACCCCCAAAGAGTCACGCATGATGCCACCAGTGGCTGATGCAGCCCATGTGCATCAAGTTGTCGGTGTCAAAGCACAGCAGCGCGTCATATTGCTGAACAGTACCCCCCTCCCCTGGATTTCTGGGTGATTTTTATTGTTCTCGTCAGGGAAGTTCGAAGATCGCTTAAGATTGTTGTCGCCTACGCCGTTGTGGACTGGTTGTTTTAACGGCCAGCTAAAACCATTTGTGAAGCGTGTAAAGACTTCTGGTATGGAAAAAACCAAGCTGTGTCCAGACTTTTTGCACTTTGTAGTTGGTGATCTGCGTAGACGTAATCAGCCTAAAAGATCCGTGCATATTCGCCAGAGAGATCGCATTGGCTGTCATAGAGCTGTAGACGCCGCGGCCTTGGAAGGCTGGAGCCACCCCATTCAAAATAATTTCCATTTCATCTCGGCTGTTGGTTCGCATTGCTAGAAAGCCAACGATCTTTTCTTCGAACATAGCCACAATAACTGGTGTAGTCGGCGATGTTCGCTCAGTACAGATCTCCGCCCATTCGACATAAGCTGCGTCGGCGGCTTTCTGGTCGAGGTGTGGGTCCGCGTGGTAGTGGCCTATGTAACTGGCGAAGCAGTCTTTCGCGACTCGGGCCACTTCCTCCTTGTCCAATGAAGTTGCTAGCCTGAATGTAAACCCTTTAGGGGGTGTTATCTGATGCGGAGGATTGGACACATCCCGCGTGTAATACACCAAAGTGTCCATTAGGCGATAACCTGCTGCTTCAAGATCCTGCAAGCGGTGCAGGTCGGTAGCAGGAACGCGAGTTATCAAGAGTTGGACTCCCATGCTCTTCGCTTGAACATCAATCTCTTCAGTATGAGCGCTGTTGTCAGAGACCCATGCAGTCACAACTCCGAAGCGTGCTGTTTCTAGTTCGTGCAGTTTAAGACTCATATTTATTTCATGCTGCTCGCAAGAAAATGCTTGCAGGGTTCTGTAAATTACTATTTTGGATAATCTGCTGTTGAGTAAATTGACTGGCTCGGTGGGTGATCAATGCGTAGACTAAATTATGCTTGATCGGTGTGTAATTTTGGGTGGTCGGATTTTGTGTATTGGGACGAAAGTGGCGGGATTCGACGATGAATTGTTGCCCTCAAATATGTACAGGTGTACTTGAATCTTTCGCTTGGTGTTACACCAAAAGAGTAGCAAATATCTGTATTCTCTACGATTCTTAGGTCAATGAGCAGGCTCGTGAGAGTAGCATGTGTAGCCAGATGCGTGCGCTAATGCTTCCGGTGCTTAATTGTTTGAAATTGGTTGGTTTGCTATATTGGTGAGACTCGGGTATCTAGTTTTGTGTACGAGTTGGCGAATCTGTAGTCGACTCAACAATAATACGGGGGCGTCGCTTTACCTCTGCGAAAACACGGCCGATGTAAAACCCGTGCACGCCAAGTGTGGCCATGATTAAACCCGACAAAAACCAGACCGACAAAATTGTGCTAGTCCAGCCAGGTACCGAAAAAGTGCCAAATAGCCACAATATCAGCAGTAAAATGGAAATGAGCGCGCTAAAGAAGCTGAAGGCGAATCCTACTGCGACGCTAATTTTTAACGGTCTGTCGGAGAAGCGGACAATGATTGCGGACGCCATGTTGAGGAGGCGGCGGAAAGAGTATGAACTGGTTCCTGATGAGCGCTCTGACCGATCCAATTGGTACGTTTCGCTTTTCAATCCAGTCAGAGCGACTAACATTGGTAAAAAAACCTCTTGTTCTTCATAGCGTAGAAGGGTATCGATCAGCTTGCGACTGTAGAGGCCGAAATTTCCAGCATTCTTAATGCTAATTCCAGCAAGTACGTTGATGATTCGGTAGAAGAGTCTGGATGCAAAGCGTCGCAGCCATGTGTCCGACCAGGATCCGCGTTCTACGATTATTGCTTCCACCTTTCGTTCCTTGCCTGTTGCATACAGCACAGGTATCACGGCTGGATCGTCCTGGAGGTCACAGTCTATTACTGCTACCCACATGCCGCGTGCTGCTGCAAGGCCAGCCCAGATTGCTAAGTGCTGACCATGATTGCGCGATAGACGAATTCCACGTACTCGGCTGTCGGCTTGTGCAAGATCACAGATCAGGGGCCAGGGATTATCTCGGCTGCGATCGTCAACAAGTACGAGTTCCCAGTCGACTCCTGTATCATCAAATGCCTTCCTAACTTCTTCGAAAAGTTTATTGAGGCAGTCGGCGCACCCATATACAGGAGAGACGACACTAACGGTCGGCGTGCCTATCATTGGCTAACCTCTTGTGTATAGTCGAAATGCCCGAGTTCAGGGTTAATTAAGTCTTTGAGCCGGGAGATATGTTCTGAATACATCGGCCGGGACACGAGGGTGTCGTTTGTTGTTTTGTTTCTCACATTGGCCCCATTATGACCGTAACGCTGCCCGGCTTGTACGCTTTATAGAGAGAACACATTTGAAAAGAGATGTGATTACTTACGGGCCCAAATTGGACTCTTTGCTGCGGTTGAAGATTGAATGCCGGCGTGAGTTGATCTTCTACGCCATTTCAAGTTGCGCGTAGAGACTGTGTTGAAGGCATGTTTTTTCCGAAAATAGGGGTGGCAGACGCGATTTCGGCGGTGTCGCTGTCGACAAGGTTGAGCAGATATGCCCCATAACCGCTCTTGCGAAGCGCCTGCCCCCACTGGCGCAGTTTGTCAGCGCTGATCCAGCCATTGCGCCAGGCGATCTCTTCAAGGCAGGCCACCTTCAAACCCTGCCGCTGTTCCAGCGTCTGCACAAACTGGCCAGCTTCCAGCAGGGATTCGTGCGTACCGGTGTCCAGCCAGGCAAAGCCGCGGCCGAGCAGTTGCACCTGCAGGTCGCCGCGTTGGAGGTAGGCCTGGTTGACGCTGGTTATTTCCAGCTCGCTCCGTGCCGAAGGCTTGACCGCCTTGGCGATGTCGACGACGTCGTTGTCGTAGAAGTAGAGGCCGGTGACGGCGTAGCGGCTCTTGGGCTGCGCAGGCTTTTCTTCGATGGACAGGGCGCGATGCTGGGCGTCGAACTCGACCACGCC
>Ga0256363_1000089_pt1 | contig 10435 bp, 7 predicted proteins | sample MistaT_4_FD_189988 | JGI IMG/M metagenome (GOLD analysis project Ga0256363, IMG submission 189988) | Metatranscriptome of freshwater microbial communities from Mississippi River, Louisiana, United States - Miss_Atlam_RepB_8d (Metagenome... | ecosystem: Environmental > Aquatic > Freshwater > River...
TAGCAGTTGATGCTGATCGCTGGCGTAGTCGAGTGCATGGTGCAGTACGACGCAGTCGACACTGGCCGTGGCAAGCGGCAGTGCTTCCGGATCGGCAAGCATGCTCTCCCGCCTGGCGCCAGTCCTGAACGCTTGCAAGGTAATGCGGTGGGAAATCGGGCTGTTGGCACCAAGTACCAAGTCGGCGCAGCCGATCTGCAATAGATGGTAGCCAAAGCGCTTATTCAATACCTGATCCAGCAGCACCTGCTCGCGACCCAGCAGATGCTGCCCGAGGGGTGAGGCGAACCAGTGTGTGAGCGCGTCGAAGTCGGCAAGCTCGAAATTCGGTAACGACCTGGTAAAAAGTCCCATGTTTGCCGTGTCTTGTCCTGCTGCTGCAAGAATAGCTGCTGTTGCTTTATTCTGCGAGGCATTGCCCCTCAATGGGAGGATACGACCGTCATGATGAGCCTCTTTCCTTTACCGATTTTGACCGACAACTATGTCTGGATTTGCCGGTTTGAAGAAACCCGGCGCGCGGTAATCGTCGATCCTGGCGAATCCGCTCCAGTGGAAACCTATCTTGCAGAACAGGGTCTGACACTAGCCGGCATTCTCATCACTCACCATCATGCCGACCACATTGGCGGCGTGGGCGCCCTCCTGCAGCGCTGGTCCGTACCGGTCTTTGGTCCCGCGTCTACGCGGATACCGCAGGTCACGTGCCCAGTGGCCGACGGCTCCATCGTTCAGTTGGAAGGACTGCAATGGCGAGTGCTCGAGGTCCCCGGCCACACGCGAGAGCACGTCGCTTATTTTTCCCCCACTGCTGACGGTGGCCCGCTGCTCTTTTGTGGCGATACGCTGTTCGCGGCCGGCTGCGGCCGCATGTTTGAGGGTACGGCACCGCAAATGCAGGCCTCTCTAGCGCGCTTGGCCAGGCTGCCCCACGAAACACGCGTCTGCTGTACGCATGAGTACACGTTGTCGAATCTGAAGTTTGCCCAGGTCGTTCTTGGCGAGCAGCAGTCTCTACAGCAGCGACTTGCCAAGGAGTCAGCAAAGCGCAGCGTCGGTGTTCCTACGCTGCCAAGCACCATCGGCGAGGAACTCGCCACCAACCCCTTCCTGCGCTGGCAGGATCCTGTGGTGGTGCAAAGCCTGCAAAAGGTCGGACGCTACGCCGGCGGAGAAGCCGCTCAGGTTTTCGGGGCGCTACGCGCGTGGAAGGACGAGTTCCGCTGAGTTAGAGCAGCGGGTCGACCACCTCGAGCTGTGTCTCGCGGCCTTCGATGTCGGCCCGCTCTTCGAGGTGGGTGGCAAACGCGGTGAAGTCGTTGGCGCCAGCCTGCTGGCTGATAAAGCTACGCATGTTCTGCGCTTCGCCTTCCCGCAAATCAGCGGCAGTTCCTTCGGTCACGCTTTGCAGCTCGACGATCACATAGTCTCCGCTTTCCATGGGGAAGCCGGCGATGCGACTGCCCTGCTCCGGGCGCTGCATGGTGAACACCCGATCCGTAAGAGCAGGATCGAGCGTCACCGCCACGCGCTCCACGGCATCCACCTGATTCCAGCTCAGATTACGCTCGGCCAGCAAACCATCGATGTTGGAGCCGCTTTGCATGCCTGCCAAGAAACTTTCCCCAAGCGAGGAGGCCTGCTCTTGCGCCTTTTGCTGACGCAGAATCAGCTCCACCTCACCACGCACCTGCTCGAGCGGCCGTATCTGGGCTTCTGTATGCTCCAGAACCCGCAAGACGATACTGCGACGCTCGTCCAACGAGATGACCTCGCTGTTGAGGCCTTCGTCGAGCACATCGCTGGCGAAAGCCGCAGCGCGAACCACCGCCGAGCTTGCAATACCACTGCCGTTGCTGCTGGTAAAAAAGTCGGAGGTCTGCAGAGGCAACCCCATCTGGGTGGCGGGCTGCTCGAGATCGACTGACTCGAAAGCAAGATTCTTGAGTTCCTCCACCTTGGCCGTGAACAAGGTTTCGACTTCTCGTTCCTTCAAGGCCCGCTCCAGTGCATCACGGCGAAACTCGAAAGGCTCGGCGGCCGTCTCGTTCAATTCCGTAAGTTTGATCAGGTGCACACCGAACTCGGTGCGCACGGGGGCCGACACCTCATTCAAGGCAAGCGCTTTCAACGCCGCTTCGAAAGGTTCGACAAAACTGGTCCCTGTGGTGAAACCAACGTCACCACCTGCTTGGGCAGAGCCCGGATCATCGGAAAATTCGGCAGCCAGTTGAGCAAAATCTTCACCGCCATCCAGCCGAACTTTCACCGCTGTCGCCTCTAGCATGGCAGCCTCGACGTCAGCGTCGCTGGTCGCTTCCCACAGGATATGGGACGCTCGGCGCTCGGTCTGCGCCTGAAAACCCGCCACTTCTTCCTGATAGGCAGCCTGCAACTGCTCTTCGGTCACCGCGACCGAGTTCATGAGCGCGTCCTTGCTGAGTTCCAGATACTGCACCTTTGCCTGCTCCTCCTGCGCAAAGTCCTGCTGATGCTCGCTGTAGTAGCCACTGATGTCGGTTTCGCCGATTTCTGCCGTATCGAGGAAGGGGGCAGAAGGGATGGAGAGATAGCGAAAACTGCGCTTTTGATGTGACAAGGCCGTGACGCGTTCTATCTGATCTGGCGTGGCAAAGCCGGACCCCGTATAGGCGACGATCAGCTGATTCAGCATCAGTTCTTCGGCAAGCACCGCGCGGTAGGTGCTGGAGCTGTAACCTGCCCCCTGCAACACCAGTCTGGCGCGCTCGGCGTTGAACTTGCCGTCTACCTGGAAGTCAGGATTACCGGCGATGCGTCGATCTATGATGGCAGCAGAAACACCCATCCCCGACTCTGCCGCCGCTTGCTGGAGAAGCTTACGCTGGATCAGTTCATCGACGGCGGCTTCTCGCAGCGCCAACTGGTCGATCTGGGAAAAGTCAGGATTGTCACCGAGGGCTGCCAACGCCTCCTGGAAATTGCGCTGGTAGAGGGAGTCGATCTCCTGCGTGAAGATTTCGTCACCATTGACCTTGAGAGTCGGTGTGGCAACCAGAAACGTCCCCACGATGGTGTCGACGCCCCAGAGTGCAAATACTGCGATCAACAAGCCCACCAGCACTTTGCTGATCATGCCTTGGGTATTGTCGCGGATTTTCTGCAGCACTGATTGGTTCCTCGATGTAACGGGTTCCTGAAAGGTGACCCCGGCTTAGCCGTTCACCTCGTCCTTGAGCACCTTGCCGGGCTTGAAGCCTGGAACCTTGCTCGCCTGGATGGCAATGCTTTCACCGGTCTTGGGGTTGCGACCGGTCCGTGCAGGCCGCGCCTTCACACTGAAGGTGCCAAAACCGACCAGCGAGACAACTTCACCCGCCTTCAGACTGGCCGTGATCGAATCGACCACTGCTTCGACTGCCCGGGCGGCCGATGACTTGGGGAGTTCAGCACTCTGGGCCACTGCGTCGATCAATTCTGCTTTGTTCACGATAGTCCTCGTTATTGCTGTTGTGGATACAGGGAAATGATGGTTTGCCGACGGCGCGCATCGTGCGGCATCAAGGAACCGGAGTATGTACTACCGCGGTGAGAGCGTGTTCGGGGCTACGAAAAGCCGGGTCCTTTGCAGGCCCGGCTTTATATCAGGCGAAAAACATAACATCAAGGCAAGTACGTCAGTGGGTATTGATCGACTTCTTGGACTTGTCCTTCGCCTTGCTGCCGGACTTGCTGCCGCTCTTGACCAAGGAGTCGGTCTTGCTCTCGACGATGGGCGTGGGCATGTACTGCAGGGCAATCTGCAGCACTTCGTCGATCCATTTCACGGGCTTGATCTGGAGATCGGCCTTGATGTTGTCGGGAATCTCCTTGAGATCTCGCTCGTTTTCCACGGGGATGATCACGGTCTTTATATTGCCCCGGTGGGCAGCCAGCAGCTTTTCCTTCAGTCCACCGATCGGCAGCACTTGACCACGCAAGGTGATTTCTCCGGTCATGGCAATGTCCTTACGAACGGGGATGCCGCTTAGAACAGAGACCATGGCAGTACACATGCCGATGCCGGCACTGGGACCGTCCTTGGGCGTGGCACCCTCGGGGACGTGCACGTGCAGGTCCTTGTGTTCCTGGAAATTGTCTTCGATACCCAGGCTGGCCGCACGACTTCTCACGACGGTCAGCGCCGCCTGAATCGACTCCTGCATGATGTCCCCGAGGGAGCCTGTCATCGTGATCTTGCCCTTGCCCGGAATGGCAACAGCTTCGATGGTCAGTAACTCCCCTCCTACCTGGGTCCAGGCCAACCCATTCACCTGACCGATGACGTCAGTCTCGTCTGCCTTGCCGTATTCATACTTGTGGACACCTGCATACTTCTCGAGTTGCTCAGGCGTGATGCAAAGGGGTGGGTCGTTCTTGCTGAGCGTGCGCTCCTTAACCACTTTTCGGCATATACGGGCAATTTCCCGCTCCAAACCCCTGACACCGGCCTCTTTCGTGTAGTGCCGGATCAGTGCCAGCAACGCGTCGTCGCTGAAGGTGAGCTCGGCTGCCGCCAAACCATTATTCTCCTTCTGCTTGGGAATGAGATACCGGGTTGCGATATTTAGTTTTTCGTCCTCTGTGTAGCCAGGAATGCGGATGACCTCCATGCGATCAAGCAAGGGTGCCGGGATGTTCATCGAGTTCGAGGTACAGATGAAGAGCACATCACTGAGATCGTAGTCGACCTCCAGATAATGGTCGTTGAAGCTGTGGTTCTGTTCGGGATCGAGCACCTCAAGCAGCGCTGACGCCGGATCGCCACGATGGTCCATCCCCATCTTGTCGATTTCATCGAGGAGCACAAGCGGATTCTTTACCCCAGCCTTGGCCATCCGCTGTATGACTTTGCCAGGCATCGAACCGATGTAGGTACGACGATGCCCGCGGATCTCCGCCTCATCTCGCACTCCACCAAGCGCCATACGGACGAACTTGCGCCCGGTCGCACGGGCGATGGACTCACCCAAGGACGTCTTGCCGACGCCCGGAGGACCCACCAGACATAGGATGGGGCCTTTCAACTTCTTCACGCGCTTCTGCACGGCGAGGTATTCGAGAATCCTGTCCTTTACGTCCTTGAGGCCATAATGGTCTCCCTCGAGGGTTGCCTCTGCCTTGGACAGATCACTCTGGATCTTGGTGCGCTTCTTCCAGGGGACATTGACCATCCAGTCGAGATAGGTGCGCACCACGGACGCCTCGGATGACATCGGTGACATCATCTTGAGTTTGCTCAATTCGGTGTTGGCCTTGTCACGGGCCTCCACTGGCATACCAGCCTCTTCAATCTTTTTCTTGATCTCCTCGGCCTCACTCGGCGTCTCGTCAAGGTCGCCCATCTCTTTCTGGATGGCCTTCATCTGCTCGTTGAGATAGTACTCGCGCTGGCTCTTTTCCATCTGTTTCTTGACGCGACCACGGATGCGCTTTTCCACTTGGAAAATATCGATTTCCGATTCGATCAGCGCCATCAGGTGCTCGATACGTGGCTTCAGGTTGGCCAGCTCCAGCAAGTTCTGTTTCTCTTGCAACTGCAGCGCCATGTGGGTCGCGATCGTATCCACCAACCGACTTGGGTCGTCGATACTGGTAATGGAAGTCAGCACCTCCGAGGAAATTTTCTTGCTTAGCTGCACATACTGGTCGAACTGCGACAGCAGGGAACGCATCAAGATCTCGATCTCCTTGTCCTCAACTGGCTGGCTAGTCATGGGCACGATCTCTGCCATGTAGCAATCGCCGTCGAACTGCAGACTACGGATATGTACACGCTCGATGCCTTCCACCAGTACTTTCACGGTGCCATCGTTGACATGCATGAGTTGCAGGACCGTGGCAACCGTGCCAATGGTGTACAGATCGTCCTTACGCGGGTCATCTTCCGAATGCTGTTTCTGGGCAGCCAATACGACTTTCTTGTCTGCCGCCATCGCTGCCTTCAAGGCACGGATTGATTTCTCGCGAGCCACAAAAAGAGGATGAACGATCTGGGGATACACGACGACCCCACGCAGGGGGAGGAACGGCAATTGAGCCAACGTCGATTTGTCCATGCTGCTAACCATTCACCTGTTTATCTTTCGCCGGCGCCGGGACAGCCGTATCGCTGTTGGCATAGACCAGCAACGGCGAGGACTCGCCCTTGATCACCGATTCATCGATGATCACCTTGCTGACGTTCTTCTGCGAGGGGATGTTGAACATGGTATCGAGCAGTACTCCTTCCATGATCGAACGCAGTCCGCGAGCACCGGTCTTGCGCTCCTTGGCACGACGAGCCACTTCACGCAGCGCTTCATTGCGGAACTGCAGCTCCACCCCTTCCATTTCGAAAAGCTTGGCGTACTGTTTAACCAAGGCATTCTTGGGCTCCTTGAGAATACGCACCAAGGCATCCACGTCGAGTTCACCCAGCGTGGCAATCATTGGCAGGCGCCCGACGAACTCCGGAATGAGACCATATTTGACCAAGTCTTCCGGCTCTACCTGCTGCAGCACTTCAGACGTGCTGACCGCGTTGTCCTGACTGCGGATGTCCGCCACGAAGCCGATCCCGCCCTTTTCAGTTCGCGACCGAATGATGCGATCGAGACCAGCGAAGGCGCCACCACAGATGAACAGGATATTGGATGTATCCACCTGCAGAAATTCCTGCTGCGGATGTTTGCGACCCCCCTGTGGCGGCACTGAGGCGATCGTGCCCTCGATGAGTTTGAGCAGCGCTTGCTGTACTCCTTCCCCGGACACGTCCCGCGTGATCGACGGGTTGTCGGACTTGCGGGAAATCTTGTCGATCTCATCGATGTAGACAATGCCCACCTGGGCTTTTTCTACGTCGTAATCGCACTTCTGCAACAGTTTCTGGATGATATTCTCGACATCCTCACCCACGTAGCCTGCTTCGGTAAGCGTCGTCGCATCTGCGATGGTGAACGGCACATCCAGCAGGCGAGCCAGTGTTTCGGCAAGCAGCGTCTTGCCGGTGCCCGTGGGTCCGATGATCAGAATATTGCTCTTGCCGATCTCGACATCGTCGCTCTTCTTGGTCTTGAAGTTGAGACGCTTGTAGTGATTGTAGACCGCCACTGCCAGGGTTTTCTTGGCCTTGCCCTGATCAATCACGTACTGGTCCAAGATGTCGCAGATCTCCGCCGGAGTCGGTAGTTCACGCTTCTTGTTGTCGCTGCTCTTGTCTTGGATCTCTTCACGGATGATGTCGTTGCAGAGATCGACACACTCGTCGCACACGAAGACCGAGGGACCGGCGATGAGTTTGCGGACTTCGTGCTGGCTTTTGCCGCAGAAGGAGCAATAGAGCAATTTGCCGGAATCGTCTTTGGATTTGTCACCTGCCATATCGGCGCTCCACTGCTTGACTGATGAGTTTAAGATGCAGGCATTCAACTGCTTTTACAAGTCCTGACAGGGAGCGTAAACGCGATGCACACTCACCACCGGCTGTGGACCGGTGATACGCAAGTAAGACTAGAAAAGCGCTGTTATTTGGCGCTGGGAACCGGGAGACGTCGGTCGAGCACCTGATCGATCAGACCATAATCCTTGGCCTGACTGGCGCTCATGAAGTTGTCGCGATCCGTATCCTTCGCGATGACGTCCATAGGCTGGCCCGTGTGATTGGACATGATCCGATTGAGCTTCTCACGCATGGTGAGAATTTCCTGCGCCTGGATGTGAATATCCGAGGCTTGGCCCTGTGCACCACCACTGGGCTGATGGATCATGACTCTCGAATGTGGCAGGGCATAGCGCTTACCCTTTGCGCCACCGGCGAGCAGCAAAGCACCCATGCTGGCCGCCTGTCCGATGCACATAGTGCTGACATCCGGCTTGATGAACTGCATCGTGTCATAAATCGACAAGCCAGCCGTTACTACGCCCCCGGGAGAGTTGATGTAGAGGTGGATGTCCTTGTCCGGATTTTCGGACTCTAGGAACAGCAACTGCGCCACCACCAGATTTGCCATGTAGTCTTCGACAGGGCCGACCATGAAAATTACGCGGTCCTTCAACAACCGCGAATAGATGTCGTAGGAACGTTCGCCGCGCGCAGTCTGTTCGACGACGATCGGCACCAGCGCCGCCTGGATTTCCTGCAGGCTGAGACCGGGGGTGGCGAACATTTCGCGTTGGCTGCGATTCATGACTTGCTTCCTGTTGATGGACCAGCAGTGAAAGTGACGCTGCCAATACGAGCCGGCAGGTCAGGCGTTCGCAGGCTTCAGAGCTTCCTCATAGGCACAGCTGACATCTGCTACCTGCGCCTTCGAAAGAATATGGTCGATCACCGCTTCTTCAAGAGCCATGGCTTCGATTTGTGCTAACTGCTCCTTGTTGGAGTAGTACCACTTGATTACTTCTTGCGGCTGCTCATAGCTTTCCGCCAATTCTTCCACCAACCTGCGCACGGCGGCAGGATCCACCTTCAACTGATTTTGCTGTATGACCTCATTCATGATGAGGCCGAGCCCTACGCGGCGCTGCGCCTGCTCTGTAAACAATTCATTCGGCAGCATTTTTTCGTCAAGCTGTCGCCCGCCGCCGTACTGCTGGGCAGTCTGCTGACGCAGAACGGAAATCTCACTTGCCACCAGTGCACGCGGCAGGTCGACCTCGTGCAACTTGAGCAATTCGCTCACTACCTGATTCTTGACGCTGTTGCGTACAGCATTGCGCAACTCTCGCGCCATGTTGGACCTGACTTCCTTGCGGAACTCCGCTTCACCACCTTCTTTCACGTCGAAGGAGGCGAAGAAGGCTGTGTCCAACTCGGGCAGCACAGGTTCGGCCACTTGGGAGACGTCCACGGAAAACTCCACCGGCTTTCCGGCCAATTCCGCCTTGTGATAGTCGGACGGAAACACCAGCGAAAGTACTTTGCGCTCGCCCTTCGATGCACCTACCAATCCGGCTTCGAAACCCTCGATCATGCGATTGGAGCCGAGAAGCAACTTGGTACCCTTTGCGCTGCCACCTTCGAAGACCACGCCGTCGATCTTGCCTTCGAAATCGATCAGTACCTGGTCGCCGTTTTGCGCCGGACGGTCCACCTCGCTCCAGGTCTGCCGCTGCTTGCGCAGCGTCTCGATCATTTTATCGACGTCAGCCTCGCTGATGTCCGCGACCTTGCGCTCGACCTTGACGGTAGAAAAATCACCCAACGAGACTTCGGGATACACTTCGAAGGTGGCAAAGAATTCGAGATCCTGACCAGCGGCCACGGTCTTCGGATCGATGCGCGGCTGACTTGCCGGCCTGACGTTGTGCTGGCCGAGGGCTTCGTAATAACTCTGACTCATCAGCTCGCCGAGCACCTCCTGACGGACGCTGCCACCGAAGCGTTCCTTGACGACCTTCACCGGCACCTTGCCCTTGCGGAAACCTTTGAGCTGAACGGACTTCGCCGCTTCATTCAGGCGCTGTGCGATCTGGCTTTCCACGGCCGCTGCCGGCACGGCGATGGTCAGTCTGCGCTCCAGAGTGGAGAGGGTTTCGATGGTGGCTTGCATGTCTCTGTCCTGCTGGGTGAGTGCCGAAATGGGGCGGCGGTGGATAAGGGGCCGGGAGCGAAATTGCCGAGCGCCGGCGCTCAGCGACTTCAGAAAATCCCGTCAAATCAATTGGTTACGAACACTTCGTCGAAAATTCAGCGGGCGATTATGCCCTAGCACGGAACCTTATTCAACAAACAAGAGACCTGCATCGGGGTCGCGGCACAGGGTGCTTCATGGCATGCAATTTGCGCCCTTTGCCGAAACCAAGCCAACCGCTAGCTTCCCGTCCACTCGTTAGCCCGAGGCGAAGAGGCACACGGCCACAGTGTGTGAAAAACAAAAAACCAACTCGACGTCTCGGGCTAACGGAGACCAATTCAGGACCTCTCCTCTGCCGGGTCCGGCACAAAGCGCAGGGACACGGAATTGATGCAGTAGCGCAGCCCGGTCGGCGCCGGACCGTCGTCAAACACGTGTCCAAGATGGGCGTCGCAGCAGCTGCAGATCACCTCGGTGCGCGTCATGCCATGGCTGAAGTCGGCATGCTCTTCTATGCACCGCGCCTCGGCCGGGGCAGTGAAACTCGGCCAACCACAGCCAGAGTCAAACTTGGATTCCGCTTGGAACAGCACCGATCCACAACAGCGACAGACATAGTCACCACGTTCACCCTTGCTGCGCCAGTAAGCACCCGTGAAGGCTCGCTCGGTTCCCTTTTCGCGAGTGACCCTGTACTCCTCCGGTGAAAGCTCCGCGCGCCACTGCTCTTCTGACTTCTTTACCTTTTCCACTTCTACCCTGTCCTTTTGAAGGAATTCTCTTTGCCCCGTCGGGACCGACGGGTAGTGGCGGCAGCACGCAGTCAGTACAATGCCGCGCCTGTTTTCACCATTCACCAA
>Ga0256363_1000111_pt1 | contig 9775 bp, 10 predicted proteins | sample MistaT_4_FD_189988 | JGI IMG/M metagenome (GOLD analysis project Ga0256363, IMG submission 189988) | Metatranscriptome of freshwater microbial communities from Mississippi River, Louisiana, United States - Miss_Atlam_RepB_8d (Metagenome... | ecosystem: Environmental > Aquatic > Freshwater > River...
CGCACGGTATGCTTCATCGTTCACCAGCGTTTCCCCAAAAAACCGCGGATTCACGTGGAGGCAACATGCAGAAATCCCTGCATATCAATCCGGACAAGTGCACTGGCTGTCTGCAGTGCGAGATGGCTTGCAGTTACGAAAACTACGGAACGTTCACGACAGCCAAGTCGCGCATCAAGGTGTTCGACTTCCATCAAACCGGTCGCAAGGTGCCGTATACCTGCACGCAATGCGATGAGGCTTGGTGTTTGCACGCCTGTCCTGTTGAGGCGATCAAGATGGACGCCACGACTGGCGCCAAGGTCGTCCTCGATGACGTATGCGTCGGATGCAAGGTCTGCACGATCGCCTGCCCGTTCGGCACGGTTAACTATGTGCAAGAAACCGGCAAGGTGCAAAAGTGCGACCTGTGCGGTGGCGATCCGGCCTGTGCCGATGCCTGCCCCACTGGTGCGATCACCTTCGTGGACGCCAACTGGACCGGCCTGGACCGGATGAAGCAATGGGCCGACAAGCTGGGTAACCAGCCGGCTTCAACCTGAACCTGGAGGAGACTCGACATGTCATGGGCTGGAAAGATTTTGCGCGTCGACCTCACAAAGGGGACCTGCACCTCCGAACCGCTGCGCATGGACTGGGCCAGGCAGTATCTGGGCCAGCGCGGTCTTGGCACCAAGTATTTCGTCGAGGAAGTCGATCCGAAGGTCGACCCGCTCGGCCCCGATAACAAGATTATCTGGGCGACCGGTCCGCTGACCGGCACGATGGCTTCTACCGGCGGACGTTACTCGGTCATTACCAAGGGTCCGCTGACTGGCGCGATCGCCTGCTCGAACTCCGGCGGCTACTGGGGTGCCGAGCTCAAGATGGCCGGCTGGGACATGGTGATTTTCGAGGGTAAATCGGCCAAGCCGGTCTACCTGTCGATCGTCGATGACCACGCTGAACTGCGCGATGCATCGCATCTGTGGGGCAAGACCACCTGGCAGACCGAAGAGCTGCTCAAGAAAGACGCGCAAGATCCGCTTACCCGGGTCTCGTCGATCGGGCGCGCCGGCGAAAACCTGGTCATGTATGCCTGCATCGTCAACGATCTGCATCGTGCGGCCGGGCGTTCCGGTGTCGGCGCGGTTGCCGGCTCCAAGAACCTGAAGGCGATCGCGGTTCGGGGCACCAAGGGCGTGGGCAACATCCACAACCCCAAGGAGTTCATGCGCGTCACCAAGGAGAAGAAAAAGCTCCTGCATGATCATCCGGTCACCGGCCAGGGGCTGCCCACCTACGGCACCCAGGTGTTGATGAACGTCATCAACGAAACCGGCGCGTTGCCTACCCGCAACCATCGCGATTCCCAGTTCGAGGGCGCCAACAAGATCGGTGCCGAGGCAATGCTGGAAAAGCGTGCCACGGACGGCAAGGCCCACCTGGTCACGAACCAGGCCTGCTTTGGCTGCACGATCGCCTGTGGGCGCATCTCCAAGATGGATGAGACCCACTTTTCAGTGGTCAACAAGCCTGAATACTGGGGTGCCAGCGGCGGCCTGGAGTACGAGGCAGCCTGGGCGCTTGGTGCGGCTCCAGGGGTGGACGATCTCGAGGCGCTGCAGTTTGCCAACATGATCTGCAACGAGGACGGATTCGATCCGATCTCGTTCGGTGCCACGGTTGGTGCGGCCATGGAGTTGTTCGATACCGGCGTGATCACCAAGGAGCAGACCGGCGGCATCGATCTGAGCTCTGGCTCGGCCGAGGCCCTGTGCACGATGGCTGAAATGGTTGCCCGCGGCGAAGGGTTCGGCAAGGAACTCGGCCTGGGTTCCAAGCGTCTGTGCGCGAAGTACGGCAAGCCGGAATTGTCGATGTCAGTCAAGGGCCAGGAGTTTCCCGCCTATGACGGTCGCGGTCTGCAAGGCATGGGCCTGACCTACGCCACGTCCAATCGCGGCGCCTGCCACCTGCGGGGCTACACGGTGTCGTCCGAGGTGTTCGGCATTCCGGTCAAGACCGATCCGCTGACAACCGAAGGCAAACCGGATCTGGTCAAGGCGTTCCAGGACGCCACTGCGGCGTACGACTCCTCCGGCCTGTGCCTGTTCACGACCTTTTGCTGGACGGTCGGCGACCTGGCGCCCCAGGTGGCGGCTGCCTGCGGTGATGAGTTCACGCTCGATTCGCTGAACACCATCGGCGAGCGCGTCTGGAACATGGAGCGTGACTTCAACAATCGCGCAGGCTTTACGCGCAAGGACGACACGCTGCCGCCGCGTCTGCTCAACGAGCCGGTCAAGACCGGCCCGGCCAAGGGTTTGGTTGCCGGCCTCGACAAGATGCTGCCGGAGTACTACCAGGCACGTGGCTGGGATGCCGAAGGCAACCTGACTGCGGAAACGCGCAGCCGGCTCGGCCTGTAAACGGATTGCCGGCATTCCACGCAGGGTCGGTTCGCCGACTCAGCGTGGTTCGCCGGCGCGCCAACGGGGTTTGCGGGGCGGCTACTGGCTGCCCCGTTTGTCTTTTACGCGTGCATTCCTGCCCGAGATCACAGCCTTAGGCCAATTCTGTCTTAAGCTTCTGGCAGGTTCACGATCAACCGGAACGAGCGAACATGAAACACGTGATCATCGGTAACGGACCGGCCGGCGTGACCGCCGCCGAAACCCTGCGCAAGCACCGCGCCAGCGACGAAATCGTGCTGATCGGCGATGAGCCGGAAGAGCCGTATTCGCGGATGGCGATTCCGTATTTGCTGACCGGCAAGATCGAAGAGCGGGGCACCTGGCTGCGCAAGGGTGGAAACCACTGGGATGCCCTGAAAATTCAGCGAATGACCGGTCGTGTGCAGTCGATCGCGGGCGCGGACAGGCGAATCACGCTGGACGATGGCCAGTCGCTGCAGTTTGACACCTGTCTGATCGCCACCGGCTCTTCGCCGATGAAGCCGCCGATTCCCGGAATCGATTCGCCGTTCGTGCACCCGTGCTGGACGCTCAAAGACGCCCGCAACATCATGCAACTGGCGCGCTCCGGAGCCCGGGTGCTGCAAATGGGCGCAGGTTTCATCGGCTGCATCATCATGGAGGCGCTTGCACTGCGCGGCGTCGATCTGACGGTCGTCGAGATGGGCGACAGGATGGTGCCGCGCATGATGGGGCCGAAGGCGGGCACGATGATCCGCACTTGGTGCGAAACCAAGGGAGTTACGGTCTACACCGACACGAAGGTCGAGGCGATCGAGCCGGCGCGTGGTTTTGCGCGCCAGGATACGTCGACGCTCGGCAAGATCGTCGATCGTGTCGTCGACACGGTTCGCACCGCACTAGGCGCTAGCCATGCGGTCAAGGTGCGCTTCTCCGACGGACGGGTCGAGGAATTTGATCTCGTGATCCAGGCCACCGGCGTTCGGCCCAATATCGGGTTCCTGGCGGGCAGTGACGTCAAGTGCCTGCTGGGCGTGCTGGTCGATGAGCGTATGCAGACTTCGGTGCCGGGCGTCTACGCGGCAGGCGACTGTGCCGAGGCCTTCGATCCGGCAAGCGGCAAGACAATCGTGTCGGCCATCCAGCCCAACGCGGTCGATCAGGCCTATGTCGCCGCGATGAACATGGCCGGGGGCAACGCCAGGCTCAATGGTGTCACGCAGATCAACGTGCTCGACACGCTGGGGCTGGTCTCCACCTCGTTTGGTCAGTGGCAGGGCGTGCCGGGAGGTGAACATGCCGAATTGGTCGACGAAGAGCATTTCCGCTATTTGCGCCTGGAATTCGATGGCGATCGCCTGATCGGCGCCAATAGTCTGGGCATGACCGATCAGGTCGGCGTGATGCGCGGACTGGTTGAACGTGGCGTGCCGCTGGGTCACTGGAAAACTCGTCTGCTTCAGGATCCCACCCGGCTTACCGAGGCGTATCTGGCCAGCGCGCAGGCGCAGGAAAACTGGCAAGGGCGGTCGCGCGGTTCGTCGAAGTGATCAGGATCAAGTTCAAACTGTTCGCGATGCTGACCGATTTCCTGCCGGATCAGGTTGACGGCAGGGCGCGCACCGGTAATGTCATCGAACTGGACATCGCCGAGGGCACGACAGTGCAGCAGATGATCGATCGCTATCGGCTCCCGGACAAATGGGTTCACCTGGTTCTAGTCAATGGCGTGTTCATTCCGCCCGAGGATCGGGCGAGCCGGGCGCTGGTTGCGGACGATGCGCTGGCGATCTGGCCTCCGATCGCTGGCGGTTGACGCTCTCACGATGCTCGACTTTGGCGATCGTCGCGTCATGGGCTGTTCGCGCACCGATCTGGAGCGCTGGGTTCGTGAGTTGACCGGGCTGCAAGCGCGCAGCTTCGTGGCCGATCGCCTGGATCTGTCTGATGCGGGGATTCCCGTGTGCATCGTCGTGCGCGAACTGGCGCCGCGCAGGATCGGGCTGGTCAGCTTTGTGCAACTCGAGGTGTGGTTCGAATATTCCCCAGATCGGGCGGACGACGCCCGGGACTGGATCCGTCGCTTTGACCGTCACACGCAACGCGGCGGGGGCTAGGGCGTCCTGGCGCTAGAATCGCGCTTCGTTCGCAAGCGCAAGGTTTGGCCAACATGAGCATCAAGTCCGACAAATGGATCCGCCGGATGGCGGCGCAAGGCATGATCGACCCGTTCGAACCGGGGCAGGTTCGTGCCAGCGATGGGCGGCGCATTGTGTCGTACGGTACCTCAAGTTACGGCTACGACATCCGCTGCGCCGACGAATTCAAGATCTTCACCAATATCAACAGCACGATCGTCGACCCCAAAGCCTTCGATCCTGCCTCGTTTGTCGATTTCAAGGGCGACGTCTGCATCATTCCGCCGAACTCGTTTGCGCTGGCCAGAACGGTCGAGTACTTCCGGATTCCGCGCAACGTGCTGACCATCTGCCTGGGCAAGAGCACCTATGCGCGCTGCGGCATTATCGTCAACGTGACGCCGCTAGAACCTGAGTGGGAGGGGCATGTGACGCTGGAGTTTTCCAACACCACGCCGCTGCCGGCCAAGATCTACGCCAATGAAGGCTGCGCGCAGGTAATCTTCATCGAGTCTGATGAGGTCTGCGAGACCTCGTATCGCGATCGCGGCGGTAAGTACCAGGGCCAGCAGGGAGTCACCTTGCCGCGCACATGAACCGTGTCCGGTACGCTGGCGCAGCTACCCGCTTGCCGGTGTCGGACAAACCCTTTATATTCATCCCCATGGCACCCGCCTCCTTCCGCTTCGCTCTCTCTTTGCGGTCCCTGCTTCTGGCAGAGACCGGCAGCCTGCTGCTTGGCCGGCTGCTACTGCGCCCCGCGCGCTAAACATCCCCCACCCCCCATTTCCGTGTTGTCCAGTGGCCCTCTCACAAGGGGGGCAGACCAAGGAGCATTCGCATGTCCGACAAACTGATCATCTTCGACACGACGCTTCGCGATGGCGAGCAAAGTCCCGGCGCCTCCATGACCAAGGAGGAGAAGCTACGTATCGCCAAGCAGCTGGAAAAGCTGCGGGTCGACGTGATCGAGGCCGGCTTTGCGGCGTCGTCCAACGGAGACTTCGAGGCGGTGCGTGCAATCGCCGGCTCGGTCAAGGAGTCGATCATCTGCTCGCTGGCCCGTACCAATGATCGCGACATCCAGCGCGCAGCCGATGCGATCGCGCCGGCCCCGCGCAAGCGGATCCACACGTTCATCGCGACCTCGCCGTTGCACATGGAAGTCAAGCTGCGGATGACGCCGGAGCAGGTGCTCGAGCAGGCCAAGCTTGCGGTTCGCTTTGCGCGCAATCTGGTTGATGACGTCGAGTTCTCCCCCGAAGACGGCTACCGCTCCGACATGGACTTTCTGTGTCGGGTGCTGGAAACCGCGATCAAGGAAGGCGCCCGGACGATCAACGTGCCCGATACGGTTGGCTACGCGATACCCGAACTCTACGCACAGTTCTTCACGACGCTGCGCGAGCGGATTCCGAACTCCGACAAGGCGGTCTGGAGCGTGCACTGCCACAACGACCTGGGCATGGCGGTCGCCAATTCGCTGGCCGCGGTGCATTCCGGTGGGGCGCGACAGGTCGAGTGCACGATCAACGGCCTGGGCGAGCGCGCCGGCAACACCTCGCTTGAGGAAATCGTCATGGCGGTACGTACCCGCCGCGATTACTTCAACCTGGACGTCGGCGTCGATATTTCGCAGATCGTTCCGGCCAGCCGTCTGGTGTCCAGCATCACCGGTTTCCCGGTGCAGCCGAACAAGGCAGTCGTCGGGGCCAATGCGTTCGCGCATGCGTCCGGTATCCATCAGGACGGTGTCATCAAGGCGCGTGACACCTATGAAATCATGCGTGCCGAAGATGTGGGTTGGGCCACGAACAAGATCGTGCTCGGCAAGCTGTCCGGACGGCGGGCGTTCAAGCAGCGCCTCGAGGAGCTTGGCATCGAGCTTGAATCCGAGCAGGAGGTCAATGCGGCGTTCCAACGCTTCAAGGATCTGGCCGACCGTAAGTCGGAGATCTTCGACGAGGACATCCACGCCCTGGTGTCTGACCAGGCAGTGCACCAGGAAGCCACCGATCACTACCAGCTGGTGTCGATGTCGCAGCACTCGGAAACCGGGGAGCGGCCGCACGCGAAGATCACGATGACGATCGACGGGGCGGAGATCGCGACCGAATCGGAAGGCAACGGCCCGGTCGACGCGACCTTCAAGGCGATCGAAGACAAGGTGCAATCGGGCGCCGAGCTGATGCTCTACTCGGTCAACGCGATCACCACCGGCACTGAATCGCAGGGTGAAGTCACCGTGCGGCTGGCCAAGGCCGGGCGTGTGGTCAACGGGGTGGGTGCCGATCCGGACATCATCGTTGCGTCGGCCAAGGCCTATCTGAGTGCACTGAACAAGCTGCAAGGCAAGGCCGATAAACTGAACCCGCAGACCGGTACGCCCTGAAGTTCCCGGCTACCCGCGAATGCCGCCAGGGGATGTGTTTGCAACACCCCCCGGGCGGTTCGCCGCGCTTTTGAGGGCCGACCGGCGTGGCTACGCGTCATGCGGGCAGCCTGATGGCGCAGGTGCGGGTTTTCTCGTATAATGGAAGGCTTGGCGCGTGAAGCGTCAAGTTTCTTGAGCGCCCGCGAGCGCTCGTTTTTAACAGCACGGTCCGCATCCCGGCGGTACCGCAAGTGAAGGAAGGGAAATCATGTCAGTTGCAGACATCGACAAGGCGAAAATCGTCGCCGACAACCAGCGTTCCAAGAATGACACCGGTTCTCCGGAAGTGCAGGTGGCTTTGCTCACCGCGCGCATCAACGAGCTCACCGGCCACTTCAAGGAGCACACCAAGGACCACCACTCGCGTCGCGGTTTGCTGCGCATGGTGAGCCGTCGGCGCAAGCTGCTCGATTACCTGAAGTCCACCAATGCCGGCAGCTACAAGGCATTGATCGAGAAGCTGGGTCTGCGTGGCTGATTTCGCAAATCAGTCATTTGCATGACGAGTCTGCAAAGCCCGCAAGTGCATGCTTGCGGGCTTTGCCGTTTTATCCGGCTGATGTTTGTCGGCGAACCGCGCCGCCGGGCTTATCGCGCGGGCAATGTTGAAAGGAATCCATTCAGTGTTTGATATCGCAAAGAAAACGTTCACCTGGGGCAAGCACACGGTCACGATGGAGACGGGCGAAATCGCCCGCCAGGCGTCCGGTGCAGTGATGGTGAACATGGACGACACAGTCGTCCTGGCCACCGTTGTCGGTGCCCGCTCCGCCAAGCCTGGGCAGGATTTTTTCCCGCTCACCGTCGACTACGTCGAGAAATTCTATGCAGCCGGGCGCATTCCGGGCGGCTTTTTCAAGCGTGAAGGTCGTCCGACCGAGCGTGAAATCCTGATCTGCCGCCTGATCGACCGGCCGATTCGTCCGCTGTTCCCTGACGGCTTCTACAACGAGGTGCAGGTCATCGTGCAGGTGATGTCCAGCAACCCTGAGGTCGACTCCGACATCCCGGCGATGATCGCAGCATCGGCTGCGCTGACGATTTCGGGCATTCCGTTTAACGGTCCGATCGGTGCCGCGCGGGTCGGCTACATCGATGGTCAGTACGTCCTGAATCCGACTGCCTCCGAGATGGATGCCAGCCGCCTCGACTTGGTGGTTGCTGGTACCGATCAGGCTGTGCTGATGGTCGAGTCCGAGGCCCATGAGCTGGCCGAGGACGTGATGCTCGGTGCGGTGGTGTTTGGTCACGAGCAGATGCAGATTGCGATCGATGCGATCCACGAGCTGGTCAAGCTCGGCGGCAGGGCCAACTGGGACTGGAAGGCTGCCGACAAGGATCAGACGCTGATTGCCCGCGTGACCGAGCTGGCTGAGGCCGGCTATCGCGATGCCTACAGCACTCGCAACAAGCAGGAGCGCACCGGCAAGCTGCGTGTTCTCGAAGCGAGCGTTGCGCAGAAGATCGCTGCCGAAGCTGCGGCTGCTGGAACGCCGGCTCCAAGCGGAACCGACGTGGACAACATCCTGTTCGATCTGCAGTCGCGCATTGTGCGCAGCCAGATCCTCAATGGCGAGCCGCGCATCGACGGTCGTGATACCCGCACGGTGCGCCCGATCGCGATTCGTACGTCGGTGCTGCCGCGCGCACATGGATCGTCGCTGTTCACCCGCGGTGAGACCCAGGCAATCGTGGCTGCCACGCTTGGCACCTCACGTGATGAGCAGATCATTGACGCGATCACCGGCGAGTATCGTGACCGCTTCATGTTCAACTACAACATGCCGCCGTTCGCCACCGGCGAAACCGGTCGCTTCGGTTCGCCCAAGCGTCGCGAGGTCGGCCACGGCAACCTCGCCAAGCGCGCACTCCGACCGCTGCTGCCTGGTGCCGACCAGTTTGCGTACTCGCTGCGTGTGGTCTCCGAGATCACCGAGTCGAATGGTTCGTCGTCGATGGCTTCGGTCTGCGGCGGCTGCCTCGCACTGATGGATGCAGGTGTGCCGATGAAGGCGCACGTGGCTGGTGTCGCCATGGGCCTGATCAAGGAAGGCAACCGCTTTGCGGTGCTCACCGATATTCTGGGCGACGAAGATCATCTCGGCGACATGGACTTCAAGGTGGCCGGTACCGAGCAGGGCATCACTGCGCTGCAGATGGACATCAAGATCCAGGGCATCACGAAGGAAATCATGCAGGTCGCGCTGGCTCAGGCCCGTGACGGACGACTGCACATCCTTGATCACATGAAGAGCGCGATCGGCGGTGCCCGCACCGAGTTGTCCGATTTTGCGCCGCGCATGTACACCATGAAGATCAATCCGGAGCGCATCCGTGACGTGATCGGCAAGGGCGGCGCTACCATTCGCCAGATCACTGAGCAGACCGGTACCACCATCGACATCCAGGACGACGGTTCGATCACGATCGCCGCCGTGGATGCCGGTGCGGCCAAGAAGGCTCAGCAGATGATCACCGACCTGACCGCCGAGGTCGAGATCGGCAAGATCTACGAAGGCACTGTGCTGAAGATCCTGGATTTCGGTGCCATCGTTCAGGTGATGCCGGGTCGCGACGGTCTGCTGCATGTCTCGCAGATCGCCAACGAGCGGGTCAATCAGGTGTCGGATTACCTGAAGGAAGGCCAGGTCGTTCGCGTCAAGGCCATCGAGGCTGACGACAAGGGCCGCCTGCGCTTGTCGATGAAGGCGGCTGCGGCAGACGATGCTGCTGCCGGGCAGCCCGCTCCCGCAGCCCAGTAAACGGGACGCGCAGGAGCAGGGGCG
>Ga0256363_1000115_pt1 | contig 9668 bp, 6 predicted proteins | sample MistaT_4_FD_189988 | JGI IMG/M metagenome (GOLD analysis project Ga0256363, IMG submission 189988) | Metatranscriptome of freshwater microbial communities from Mississippi River, Louisiana, United States - Miss_Atlam_RepB_8d (Metagenome... | ecosystem: Environmental > Aquatic > Freshwater > River ...
CACCTTGTTACTGGCCGAATACCAGCATTTCGTTCGAAACCCCGCGCATCTCGCTCAAAGACTGGACGCGCTGGTCGATCATCACGGCAAAGCCAAGGTCGAAGACTGGCTCGACAAAGCCCGGGCCGGTCAATGGGAAAGCTTTGTCCTCGACTTGCTTCACCAGCATTACGATCCGGCATACGACCGGTCAATGACCCGCAACTATCGACTGCTGAATGAATCGCGCATCGTTGCGTTGAAGGATTCGTCAGACTCGTCGCTGATTGACGCGGCACGTGCAGTTCTTGCATGCAGCCAGGACTAGACGCACGGCCTTCGCCCGGTATCAAGCCGGTCGCCGATCCAAAATCCATGAAAGCGCCCCGCGCGCGCGATCAAGCCAAGCATGCCTGTCCAAGAAAACAAAACTGGCCTCACTGCGCGGATGACTGTTCTGCGGACAGCGCCTGCAGTCGGGTCGTGACCTTCGCCTTGGCGCGCAAACCGTCCTGCAAAGATGCCGCCTGCGCCTGACCAAACAGGCTTTGAACCTGGACACCTACAGCCTCGCGACTCTTCGAAATTTGCTCGGGTGTCGGGTCGGTGACTGAATCGATGCGATAGATTGCGTAGCCGCTCGCGCCGAGATCGACTCCGACGAAAACGGGTAGTTTGTCCACGGACGCCTTGAAGACCGCGCTAAGGGCCGCAGCCGACAACTTTCCAGGCGCCACTCGCGAGACTTTTTGAACCGGCGAAAAGCCAGCGTCAGTGCCTGTCTGGATCAACTCAGCAAGCCGTGCTGCACCTGCGGCAGTGGCAAGCTTCTGGCTTTCGGTGACGATGATTCGCTCGCGGACTTCTTCACGAACCTGTTCGAATGCCTTACGTTGAGCAGAACGATGCTCAACGATCCGCGCAGCAATCAGCGTGTTGCCAGCGACTTCGACTGCATCGGTATTGCGTCGATTTGTAATCGAGTCCTGAGAGAACAATGCATCGAGCAGCTTTCGGTTTGCGAGCGGCGATTCTGGTGCGAGCCCCGCGCCGCTCCTGAGCACATCGGTTGTCTCAATCTTCAAGCCGAATCGTTCCGCTGCAGGCTTCAGACTGTCGGATTGCTCGTAAACGGTGTTGGAAAAAGCCTCGGCACTCTCGGCAAATTTCTTGCTCGCCTGTTGCTTGCGCAACTCAGCTTCGATCTCGAGACGGACCTGATCAAAGGGTTTGATTGCACTCGCCTTGATTCCGGTCAGCTTGATCAGGTGAAGGCCAAAGTCACTTTCAACGACTTCGCTCAACTCACCATCCTTCAATGCAAAGGCGGCATCTGCGAACGGCTTGACCATGGTTTCGCGTTGGAAGAATCCGAGATCGCCACCCTGGGTGGCGGAACCCGGATCTTGCGAATTCGCTTTCGCAAGCGCCGCAAAATCGGCTCCACCTCGCAACCGGGACAGAATCTCGTCAGCTTTCTTTCGCGCTGACGCCTTGTCTGCGGCACTCGCCGAAGGATCCAGGTTGATCAGGATATGACTGGCGCGCCGTTCCTCAGGCGTCGTGTAGCGGCTCTTATTCTGCTCATAATAGGTGCGCACATCGTCGGCGGACAACACGATCCCGGCCTCGAGCTCTTTCACCCCCAGCAACAGATACTCGATACGTGCACTCTCAGGCGTCTCGAAATTCGTCACATGGTCATCGTAGTACTTGCGCAATTGCGCATCGTCGGGGTTGACCTTGCCAACCTGTTGCTTCGGGCTGAAGACCAGTTCACGCACTTCCCGAACCTGCTCTTGCAGTGCAATCAAACGATCCAAAAGAACGCGCGGCACGATCGCTGACTGAATGGCGGCTTCTGTCAGGGCCTGCGATGCCAGATCGCGACGCAATCTGGCTTCAAAACCGGCTTCACTCAGTCCCTGTGCTGCCAGCAGCGTTCGATACCGCTCCATGTCGAAGCTGCCATCCGCCTTACGCAGTCCGGGAATCTCCATGATCGTTTCACGCAGGTGCCCGTCGGTGACACTGATCCGATATTCAATCGCCGCGTTGAGCAACAACTGCTGGGCAATGAGACCGTTGAGCACTTCGGCACGTGCCTGAGGCGTATCGAGCAAGCTGGGATCGATCTGTCCGCCCAGCGCTTCGCGCATGCGATCGAGCTGATCCCGCGTGGCCTGATCAAACTGTTGACGGCCGATCTTTGTGCCGTTAACCGTGGCGACAGAGTCTCCGTCAGACAGAAAGCGATCGTAGCCAGAAACACCGAAAAACACGAATGCCGGGAAGATGAGTATCAGCAGCAGAAACTGCAGAACGCGCTGGTGCTTACGAATCGAGTCGAACATATGATGGGCGTCCTGCGTCAGCAGATGACTGGGCGGCGACAGATGGCAAAAGGGGCGAACTCTCGTTCGCCCCTCGGGTACTGGCGGAGTGGACGGGACTCGAACCCGCGACCCCCGGCGTGACAGGCCGGTATTCTAACCGACTGAACTACCACTCCTGAATCTAACGCATCGCTCGCCGCGGTTGGTGGGTGCTGAGAGGATCGAACTCCCGACCTACGCCTTGTAAGGGCGCCGCTCTACCAGCTGAGCTAAGCACCCGGGCGCTGCGACTCGCGTGTCACATGCGAGACCAAAACTATACAGGATTTTTGCGCAGCCGCAAAATCAGTTGATCGCGTCCTTAAGGCCTTTACCAGGGCGGAACTTCGGCACCTTGGCGGCCTTGATCTTGATGCTCGCACCAGTGCGCGGGTTACGACCAGTGCGCGCAGCACGCTTGCCCACAGCAAATGTGCCGAACCCGACCAGCGTGACCGAACCACCCTTTTTGAGCGTGGTCTTGACTGCACCAACCAATGCGTCAAGCGCGCGTCCGGCAGCAGCCTTGGAGATGTCGGCATGCTTTGCAATGTGATCGATCAGATCGGTCTTGTTCACTACAACCCCCTCAGATAATTTTTGTAAAACTGCAGGCTGCAAGGTGCAACAGCAGAGAAAGACTGGACTGTTTTTTTTGCGATGAAAACGAGTGCGTATTAAATCTTCCACCCACACATGTGTCAAGCCGCGCTTGGAGATTTGACCGGCAAATGCGGTGCTAGACGAGTACGCGCCGCAGCATGTCACTGCGGCGCGCGCTGGTCACACAATTTTATGGATGGCGGTTGACTGGCTCAGTGCGCGACGACGTCGCCGCTTGCTGAACTACCCGCGGCGACCGGGGTTGCCGGTGCAGCTCCCTCGTCTTCGACGATCGGATCCGGCATGCGCTCAAGGGCACACTCGAGTACTCGATCGATCCACTTGACCGGAATGATCTCAAGCCGGTTTTTCACGTTATCGGGAATCTCCGCGAGGTCCTTGAGGTTCTCCTCCGGGATCAGCACGGTTTTGATGCCACCGCGGTGTGCAGCAAGCAACTTTTCCTTCAGTCCGCCAATCGCCAGGACCTCACCGCGCAGCGTGATCTCTCCGGTCATGGCCACATCGGCTCTGACTGGAATTCCGGTGAGCACCGAGACCAATGCGGTCGTCATTGCGATGCCGGCACTCGGCCCGTCCTTCGGCGTCGCACCTTCGGGCACGTGAATATGGATGTCGCGTTTTTCGTGGAAATTCGACGCGATGCCGAGTCGATTGGCGCGGCGCCGCACAACCGTCATCGCTGCCTTGATTGACTCTTGCATCACATCGCCGAGCTTGCCCGTGAATGTGGTTGCGCCCTTACCCGGCACCGCCACGGATTCGATCGTCAGCAACTCGCCGCCAACCTCCGTCCAGGCAAGACCGGTAACCTGTCCGACCTGATTTTCCTTTTCCGCCATACCGAAGCTGTAGCGACGAACTCCGAGAAACTTGTCCAGATTCTTCGCTGTGACGTTGACCTTTTTTTCGGACTTGGTGAGCAGCAGGGTCTTGACGACCTTACGGCAGATCTTGGAGATCTCACGCTCGAGTGCGCGCACACCCGCCTCACGCGAGTAGTAGCGGATCACATCCCGGATCGCGCCATCGGCAACACTGAGTTCCTCCGGCTTCAAGCCGTTATTTTTCATCTGCTTCGGAAGCAGGTACTTGTTCGCGATGTGAACCTTCTCGTCCTCGGTGTAGCCGGACAGGCGAATTACCTCCATCCGATCCAGCAAGGCAGGTGGAATATTCAAGGTGTTCGCCGTCGCAACGAACATCACGTCAGAGAGGTCGTACTCAACTTCCACATAGTGATCGGTAAACGTCGCGTTTTGTTCCGGGTCCAATACTTCAAGAAGCGCACTGGCGGGATCACCGCGGAAATCCATCCCCATCTTGTCGACTTCGTCGAGCAGGAACAGCGGGTTGCGTACAGCGACTTTGGTCAGGTTCTGCAGGATCTTGCCTGGCATCGATCCGATATACGTACGTCGATGACCGCGAATCTCGGCCTCATCGCGCACGCCGCCGAGCGCCATGCGGACGAATTTTCGGTTCGTTGCACGAGCAATTGACTGACCCAGGGAGGTTTTTCCGACACCCGGCGCGCCAACCAGACACAGGATCGGGGCCTTCACCTTGTCGACGCGCTGCTGCACCGCCAGGTACTCCAGGATGCGCTCCTTGACCTTTTCAAGGCCGTAATGATCCTCATCGAGTACTTTCTGCGCGTTGACCAGATCGTTGTTGATCTTGCTCTTCTTGCGCCACGGAAGATTCACCAAGGTGTCGATGTAGTTGCGCACGACAGTGGCTTCTGCCGACATCGGTGACATCAGCTTGAGCTTCTTGAGCTCAGACTCCGCCTTCTTGCGAGCCTCCTTGGGCATATGAGCCCCTTTGACCCGCTTTTCGAGCTCTTCGAAATCGGCACCTTCCTCGCCTTCACCGAGCTCCTTCTGAATGGCCTTGACCTGCTCATTCAGGTAGTACTCGCGCTGGCTCTTCTCCATCTGACGTTTGACACGCCCACGAATGCGCTTCTCAACCTGCAGGATGTCGAGCTCAGTCTCGATCTGAGCAAGAAGCTTTTCAAGGCGCTCGCCGACGTCAGTGGTCTCGAGAATGCCTTGCTTTTGCTCAATCTTGATCGGCAGATGAGCCGCGATGGTGTCGGCAAGTCGGCCGGCATCGTCGATGCCGTTCAGGGACGCAAGAATCTCCGGCGGGATCTTCTTGTTGAGCTTCACGTACTGATCGAACTGCGCCAGCAACGCGCGACGCAAGGCCTCGGCTTCCGGAGACAGCTCACCGTCCTGCGCGATCGGATCGAACTCACAACTAAAGTGCAAATCACCGTCGACGACCTCGAGGATTCGGGCACGCTGGTTGCCCTCGACCAGCACCTTGACAGTGCCATCGGGGAGCTTGAGCATCTGGAGAATATTCGAGACGCAGCCAATGCCATAGATGTCCGCGGCAGAAGGCTCGTCTTTCGAGGCATTTTTTTGAGCAACGAGCATGATGCTCTTGCCAGACTCCATCGCCGCCTCCAGGGCTTTGATGGACTTGGGCCTCCCAACAAAAAGCGGGATGACCATATGAGGAAACACCACTACATCGCGAAGGGGCAATAGCGGCAGGTTGGTCTGCTGGACTTGGGTCGACATATCGGACATCAGGTTCTCCGGAAACATTCCGCTCTTAGATGCGGACGCACGCGAGCGTTTTCAATAGAGCATACGCCGGTTGCGGCGCGTGTCCGGTCGAAACAGGAAGGGAAGCAGGGCTTTTGCAGCCCTGCGGTGCATTTATTTGCTGCCAGAGACCTTGGCGGCCTCGGCATAGATCACCAGCGGTTTGGATTCGCCAACGATGGAGTTCTCGTCGACAACCACCTTTTGCACGTTTTGCAGGCTGGGCAACTCGTACATGCTGTCGAGCAAGACATGCTCCAGGATCGAGCGCAGACCGCGGGCGCCCGTCTTGCGCTTCAGAGCCTTGCGCGCAATAGCTGAAAGCGCCGCTGGTCGGACCTCAAGTTCGACCGATTCCATCTCGAACAGTCGTTGGTATTGCTTGATCAGAGCGTTTTTAGGCTCGATCAAAATCTCAACGAGTGCGGCTTCATCGAGTTCATCCAGGGTGGCTAATACCGGCAGGCGCCCAACCAGTTCAGGGATCAGACCGAACTTGATCAGGTCTTCGGGCTCGGCGTCTCGAAGAACATCTCCCACCGATCGCTCCGACGCGGAGCGAACCTCGGCACCAAAGCCAATACCTGAACGCTCCGCCCGATTACGGATGACTTTTTCGAGGCCGTCGAACGCCCCACCACAGATGAACAAAATGTTGGTGGTGTCGATCTGCACAAAATCTTGGTTCGGATGCTTGCGTCCGCCTTGCGGAGGAACCGACGCAACCGTGCCCTCGATAAGTTTGAGCAGCGCCTGCTGAACCCCTTCGCCGGAAACATCCCGGGTAATTGACGGATTGTCAGACTTGCGCGAAATCTTGTCGATTTCGTCAATGTAGACAATACCGTTTTGCGCGCGCTCGACTTCATAGTTGCAGTTCTGAAGCAACTTTTGGATGATGTTTTCGACGTCTTCGCCAACATATCCCGCTTCGGTGAGCGTCGTCGCATCAGCAATCACAAACGGGACATTAAGCAGACGGGCTAGCGTCTGGGCGAGCAGCGTCTTTCCAGAACCAGTGGGACCGACAAGCAGGATGTTGCTCTTGGAGAGCTCGACCTCGTCTTTCTTGCCCTTGGTGCGTAGCCGCTTGTAGTGGTTGTATACCGCGACAGACAGAATCCGCTTGGCAATTGCCTGGCCAATCACATATTGGTCGAGAATGGCGCAGATCTCTGCCGGCGTTGGAAGGCCGGTCTTGGCGTTGTCGCCCTCGGCTTCGGCCTGCGCTTCATCACGGATGATGTCATTGCAAAGTTCGATGCACTCGTCACAAATGAACACCGAGGGGCCGGCGATCAATTTGCGAACCTCGTGCTGGCTCTTGCCACAAAACGAGCAATACAGCAGCTTTTCGCTCGAACCCTTCTTTTCCGACATACTCTCTCCGGGTGGGCGCCAGAAAACAGCTCTACACGTGACGCCGCAAGTGCTCGTCAGGCGCCGTCGGCGCGACGCGACAGCACCTTGTCGATCAGACCGTAGCTTACCGCATCTTCCGGCGACAAAAAGTTGTCACGATCGGTATCACGGGCGATCCGCTCGAGCGGCTGGCCGGTGACCTCGGACAGGATTGAGTTCAGGCGTTCGCGCAAGTACAGGATCTCGCGTGCCTGGATCTCAATGTCGGAGGCCTGACCGTGTGCACCACCGGACGGCTGATGAATCATGATCCGGGCGTTCGGCAGCGCAAAGCGCTTGCCCTTGGCTCCGGCCGCGAGCAGGAATGCCCCCATGCTGGCGGCGATACCCATGCACAAGGTACTGACATCGGGCTTGATGAACTGCATCGTGTCAAACATCGCCAAGCCTGCAGACACTGAGCCGCCCGGCGAGTTGATATAAAACGAGATGTCTTTGTCCGGATTCTCGGATTCCAAAAAGAGCATCTGTGCGATGACCAGGTTTGCCGCCTGATCCATGACGGGGCCAACCAGAAACACCACGCGCTCACGCAACAGCCGTGAGTAGATGTCATAGGCCCGCTCGCCGCGACCGCTCTGCTCGATGACGATCGGCACCATGCCGAGTCCCTGAGGTTCCTGACGCTGCGACAGATGCGCGTTGACAAGATCCTCGACGATGCTGTTGAAAGTCATGCGATGGCTCCGCTGGGCACTCTAGGCCCGATTGCGATTCAGTTGGCACCCATCAGCTCGTCAAAGCCGAGCTGCTTGTCGATCACCTTCGCGTTGGAGAGCACCCAGTCGACCACATTCTGCTCAACGACAAGGGCCTCGACTTCCGCGAGACGATTACGGTCGCTGAAATAGTAGCGGATCACCTCACCCGGATTCTCATACGCCTGAGCGAACTCTTCGATTTGCTTGCGAATCTGATCCGGCTTGGCCTGCAACGCCTTGTCCTTGACCAACTCACCGACGATCAGGCCAAGACGAACCCGCTTCTCGGCCTGCTCGGTGAATGCATCTGGTGGAATCGGAATGTTCTTGACGTCAATACCGCGCGCCTGCAAGTCGGCGCGCGCACGCTCGCCAAGCGCTTCGCTTTCAGACGCCACCAGCGCCTTGGGCAATTCGAGGGTTGCGACGCCAGGCAACGCATCCATGACTGCGGTTTTGACCCGATTGCGAAGCCGCTGCGAAACCTCGCGCTCGAGGTTGGCCCGCACGTCGGCACGCATCTTGTCGAGGTCTCCGTCCGCAACGCCGAACTGGCGGGCAAAGTCAGCATCGACAGGCGGCAAAACCGGCTGCTCAACTTTCTTGACCGTGATCTCGAACTGGGCAGTCTTCCCCGATAGTTGCTCGGAACCGTAGTCGGCCGGAAATGCCACATCTACCCTGCGCGTCTCGCCTTCGCCAGCACCGCGCACTCCGTTTTCAAAGTCGGGCAACATCCGCCCTTCTCCAAGCTCGAACGTGAAATCACTCGCGGTACCGCCCTCGAAAGCAACATCATCGAGCTTGCCGACGAAGTCGATCGTGACGCGATCCCGATCCTGGGCCGGACGCCCTGCCGATTCCCAACTGGCACGTTGGCGGCGCAGGATGTCAATCGTCTTGTCAACTTCGGCGTCTCCGACGCTGCAGGTGTCTTTTTCAATCTGCAGGGAAGCAAATTCCCCAAGCACAACCTCCGGATAGACTTCAAAAGTCGCCTTGAAACCGATCTCTCCGTCGGCCGCATCGTCGCGCCGTTCGATCTGGGGCTGACCGGCAACGCGCAGCTTGTGCTCGTCGATCGCATCGGAGAATGCCTTGGAGACGGCGTCGCCCAGGACTTCCGCATGCAACTGAGGGCCGTACGACTGTTCGATCATCCTCATCGGCACCTTGCCGGGCCGGAACCCTGGCATCTTGACGGTGCGGGCAAGTTTGCGCAGCCGCTCGGACACTTCGCGCTCGATCGCGTGCTGAGCCACTGCCATCGAGATACGCCGTTCGAGCGTGCTGATCGTTTCGAGTTGGGTTGCCATGATTTCCGGTGTCCGAAGAACGTCTAATGTTCGACAAGAGGCATTGCGGCTTCGCGAGTCAAGCCAGAAACCTTGTCGAGTTACCTGGTGCGGCCGAAAGGACTCGAACCTTCACGCTTATGCAGCGCCAGGACCTAAACCTGGTGCGTCTACCAATTCCGCCACGGCCGCGGAGCCCGCGATTGTAACGGATCGCGCAAACCGTCCCGTGCATGGGCAAGCTGGCGCGCTACCGTACCGCCATACCGCGCTTAATGATCTGACGTACCGCGCCGCAACAGCATCGCGAAATCCGCCCGGCACTTGCGAGCCTCGTCGGCCGCCGCAGCGATGCTGTCAACCATGCCGAAGTACCCATGAATCAAGCCTGTCCCAACATGCTCGAACACGGGAACTGCCGCCCTTCTTAGCCTGGCTGCGTAGGCGATCCCCTCGTCGCGCAAGGGATCGTACTGGGCAGTGCAAAGCACCGCCGGAGCCACGCCGGTCAGGTCTGCGCAGTGCATCGGGGATCCGCGCGGATCGAGCCCATGCGAGGCAGCCGCAAAGTAATGCTTGCAGAACCACTGCATGACTGCGAGTGTCAAAAAGTAACCTTCACGATTCTGCGCGCGCGACGGATAGGAA
>Ga0256363_1000132_pt1 | contig 9151 bp, 8 predicted proteins | sample MistaT_4_FD_189988 | JGI IMG/M metagenome (GOLD analysis project Ga0256363, IMG submission 189988) | Metatranscriptome of freshwater microbial communities from Mississippi River, Louisiana, United States - Miss_Atlam_RepB_8d (Metagenome... | ecosystem: Environmental > Aquatic > Freshwater > River ...
CATGAACACAAACACAGTCACACCCTTGCATGAAAGCTTTCCCTATTTCACGCCTGAGCACGAAATGCTTCGCCAAACGGTGCGCCGCTTCATCGATGCAGAAGTCTTGCCACACGCCGACCAATGGGAGGAGCGAGGCATGGTGCCGCGTGAAGTATTGCGCCAGATGGGTGAACTCGGCCTGTTGGGGATCCGCTTTGAATCCGAATATGGAGGCAGCGAACTCGACACCCTGTCCACTGTCGTTCTTGCCGAGGAGTTGGGGCGTTCGACCTTTGGCGGCTTCGCTGTAACCGTCTTGGTACACACAGATATGGCTGGCCCTCATCTGCACCATGCGGGATCGGCTGAGCAAAAAAGTCGCTTTATGCCAGACATCGTGGCTGGGCGTCGAATAGCTGCGGTCGCAATGACAGAACCTGATGCAGGTTCGGACCTTGCTTCCATGCGCACAACGGCCCGACTTGACGGCGATCATTGGGTACTTAATGGCGCCAAGATGTTCATTACCAACGGCGTACATGGCGACATCTTCTTTGTTGCAGCCAAAACGGGGGAAATCGGGCGCAACCACCAAATCTCCATGTTCATCGTTGAGAGGGGCACTCCCGGCTTCACCGTTGCACGCCCTCTCAAGAAACATGGCTGGTTGTCCAGCGATACGGCGGAGCTTGTCTTCGACAACTGCCGCATTCCCGCCAATAACCTGCTTGGTGAGGAGCACAAGGGCTTCTATGCGCTGGTCAAGAACCTCCAGAATGAACGCATAGTTCTCGCCGCACAAGCGATGGGCGAGGCATCAAAAGCAATCGAGTTAACGCTGGATTGGGTCAAGCAGCGCAAGGCATTCGGCGCAACCCTGTGGGATAAGCAGGCAATCAAGCACCGGCTAGCTATGTTAAGCGCCCGCGTAGAAGCCGCAAAAGCACTGATCTACAACACGGCATGGCGTGACGCCCAACAACACAAAGTAGCAGCGCAGGCGTCCATGCTCAAAGCACTGTGCGGAGAGTTGGTCAATGAAGTGATGTACGACTGCCTGCAGTTCCACGGCGGTATGGGTTATGTCCGCGAAACAGCCATTGAGCGAATGACCAGAGATGCGCGCATCCAGTCCATCGGTGGGGGTGCCACAGAGGTCATGCTTGACGAAATCGCCAAGCGAATGGGCTGATTCATCGTGAGCACACCCAATAGACGCCAGCCGCCAGTAGAGTCCGTCAAATCGGCGGCAGCTGCCTCACGCCAGACCATCCTCGACACAGCGGCGCGACTCTTTCGTGAAGAAGGCTATGCCGCGACGTCACTTCGTGCCATTGCGCAAGCATGTGACATGAAGGCCGGTAGTCTCTACTATCACTTCGAATCCAAGGATCAAATCGTCAGTGAAGTGCTGAGCATCGGTGTGCAACGGGTGTTTGATGCCGTCAAATCTTCAGTTGAAGCGTTGCCGCCAAACGCGGATTTGACAACAACCCTGCACTGCGCTGTACAGGCACATCTGGGTGCACTGTTACATGCGCATGACTTCACATCCGCCAACATCCGAATCTTCGGTCAGGTTCCAGACGAAGTGCGCGCGGGCCACAAGTCTCTGCGCAAGAAGTATGAGCAGTACTGGCAGGACCTATTGATCGGGCTTCAACAACGCGGGGAGATTCGAGCCGGTATCGATCTTCAACGCACGGTGTTCTTTCTGTTCGGGGCCATGAACTGGACAACCGAGTGGTATGACCAAAAGAAATCAGGTCTGAGCGCAATGGCCAGCGAACTGACCAATCTTGTAACCAGTGGTCTAAAGGCTGTACCGGCATCCGCATCCACTGGATCAAAAGCAAAGCAAGGAAAACCATGACCACAGTGTCAAAAATCAAGCCGCATAGTGAACTGTTCCAGAAAAACGCGCAGCATTACGCAGGACTCCTCGAAACTCTGCATGAACGCATGCGATGGGCTGTTCGTGGCGGTGGTGAGAAATTGATGCAACGCCACATTGAGCGCGGCAAACTTCCTGTACGTCAGCGTATTGATATGCTGCTAGATGTGGGATCTCCTTTCCTGGAAATCGCGCCTCTTGCTGGTTGGGGGTTGTATAACAACGAAGTCCCAGCGGCAGGCGCTGTGGCAGGCGTTGGACTGGTCGAGGGCGTTCACTGCATGATCATCGCGAATGACGCCACCGTCAAAGGCGGTAGCTTCTTCCGCGAGACAGTGCGAAAGCATGTTCGAGCACAGGACATCGCTGCACAGAATCGTTTGCCCTGCCTGTACCTGGTGGATTGCGGTGGTGCATATCTCCCGGAGCAAGATCAGGTCTTTCCGGATTGGGGACACTTCGGCACGACGTTCTACAACCAGTGCCAAATGAGTGCGCAAGGCTTGCCGCAGTTGTCCGCTGTCTTTGGTGGTTGCACGGCTGGCGGTGCCTATATTCCGGCACTGTCAGATGAAGCCATCATCGTGCAGGGGACGGGTCGAATTCATCTGGGTGGTCCTCCCATTGTCAAGGCAGCGATCAACGAGGTCGTAGACGGTGAAACACTGGGCGGTGCGGCCATGCACACCAGGACGTCTGGAGTGACCGACTACCTTGCCTCAGACGAGCGTCATGCGCTAGCCAAGTTGCGCCAGATCGTACGCAACTTGAACATGCCGCCTGCGCTAACTGCTCCAGTTCGCGAAAGCAAGCTTCCTCGCTTCGATGCATCGGAAATCGGCGGCATTGTGGGTGGTGATCTCAAGCTGCCCTACGATGTGCGCGAGGTACTGATTCGTCTGGTTGACGACAGTGAACTGCAAGAATTCAAGCCCGAGTACGGTACGACTCTGGTTTGCACCTTTGCACACATACATGGCCAGCCAGTCGGAATACTGGCCAATAACGGTGTCTTGTTCTCCGAGTCATCGGTTAAGGGTGCTCACTTCATCGAGCTATGTAACCAGCGCAACATTCCACTGCTCTTCCTGCAGAACATCACCGGCTTTATGGTTGGAACAGAGGCGGAGCGTGGCGGCATAGCCAAGCACTCTGCCAAGCTGGTCTATGCCATGTCGACAGCACGTGTACCGCGCCTCACAGTTCTGATCGGTGGCTCTTATGGCGCAGGAAACTACGGCATGTGCGGCCGTGGCTTTGCGCCCAGCTTTCTCTTCGCATGGCCCAACTCGCGGATCGCAACCATGAGCCCCGAGGTTGCAACCACCGTACTGACCGAGCTTCGCAAGAGTTCACTCAAAGGATCAGGTGCCGATGATGAGATGAAGGAACTGGCAAGGGAAACGACCGATCAATTCACCCGCCAAAGCGATCCCTATTACGCGACAGCCCGCCTTTGGGACGATGGAATCATTGAGCCTACACAGACGCGAGACGTGCTGGGTCTCTGCCTGCAAATATTGGCACGCTCCACCCCGCGCCAAAGCGGCCCCACCCCCGTATTTAGGATGTAACGCCATGTTTAATCGATTGCTGATCGCCAACCGTGGCGAGATTGCCTGCCGCATTATTCGCACCTGCCGACGGCTAGGTATTGAGACCGTTGCGGTCTACTCCAAAGCCGATGTATCCAGTCGCCACGTTGCTGAAGCGGACTACGCTATCGCCATAGGTGAATCAAGTGCCAGTGACTCCTATCTGCGCGCAGACCGCATCATTGCCGCTGCTCTATCGAGCGGATCCCAGGCTATTCATCCTGGCTATGGCTTTATGTCCGAAAAGCTGGAGCTCATCGATGCTTGCCAAGCCAACAACATTGCATTTGTCGGCCCCAACCGCAACGCAATTGAGGCCATGGGTTCCAAGATCGAAAGCAAACGCATGGCCCGTGCAGCGGGTGTCCTGTGTGTGCCAGGCTATGACGAGGACGACCAAGCACCAGAAAGGCTATTGAACGAAGCCAAGCAGATTGGTTTTCCACTGTTGATCAAGGCCAGTGCGGGAGGCGGCGGCAAAGGCATGCGGCGTGTCAATGCGCTGGAAGACTTCCTGTCGATGTTGGCACTTGCAAAGCGCGAGGCGCTGGCATCGTTTGGTGACGAACGGGTACTGCTAGAGAAGTACATCGTCAATCCCCGTCACCTTGAGGTTCAACTTATGGGGGACCGACTTGGAGGTCTGGTTCACCTCTTTGAAAGAGAGTGCTCCATCCAAAGACGATTCCAAAAGGTGATTGAGGAAGCTCCTGCCAATCATTTGCCTGAGACGGTGGCCAATACTCTCTATGAGTCCGCACTTCGCATGGGGCGCGCGATGAATTACGACAACGCTGGTACGGTGGAATTTGTGCTCGACGCTGATCAGGGAGACCGCCCATACTTTTTGGAAGTCAACACTCGGCTGCAAGTGGAACACGCAGTAACAGAGATGACGACGGGCATCGATCTCGTAGAGTGGCAGTTGCGTTCCGCCTTCGGTGAACCTTTACCCTTGAGCCAGAATGCGATCACGCGCCAAGGTTGGGCGATCGAATGTCGGCTCAACGCAGAGGAGCCGGAGCACGACTACCGGGCCAGTCTGGGCGCATTGCTGGGGTACGCGGAGCCGACCCGTGTGGCTGGTGTACGCATTGACAGTGGCTTGCACGCCCAAAGCGAAGTGACCCCCTACTACGACTCCATGGTTGCAAAAGTGATCGGCTTTGGTCGCACACGTGCACAAGCCGTTGGCAATGCCCATTCAGGCCTGGAGCAGCTTCGCATCGAAGGTGTACGAACCAATGGGGCCCTGTTGTCACAGATATTGCGCAGTCCAGAGTTCAATGATGTGTTGACGACCCGGTTTCTGGAGCAGCACTTTGATGGGGGCCCCAAGCCTGAAACAGACATTCGCAAGCAGCATGTTCTGGCCGTTGCTGCAGCCTGGTCAGCCGCTCAACCTGTTGTAGTACCCGTCTGGGACCTTCTTCGTGGATTTCGGGTGACCGAACCCGCGGGGCATGCTGCACGCAGCGACCTCAGTCTGCGTGATGTTTCTGCCGGGTCTGACTATTCGCCGGTTGTTGTCCTCAACGTTAATGGAGCCTATGAATTGCTTGGTGACCCAGGACTGCAGGCATCAGTTCAACCGTCGCAGGGAGGTAGCATCGTCAACCTGGAACAGGAGGACCAGGAAACAGTAAGCGTGTTTGTGAGACATAGTCCCAAGCAGGGATGGTTCACCTGGTCACAGGGGCGGAGCATGATCTGGGACATCCAGCATGAACTCGTGCACAGCGTACAAACCGACGACCAGGCAAGCCAGGAGGCCAATCTGTCGGCAACCCTTCCTGGGCGCATCTCTGAAGTAGTACTGCAGGTTGGACAACGTGTCACAGCAGGTGACTCTGTTTTGACGCTTGAAGCCATGAAGCTGTACCACACGCTAACGGCACCGCTAACAGGAGTCGTGCAGAAGATTCACGTTCAAGTAGGCGACATCGTGTCGCATGGCCAGCTGCTGGTTGAGTTTGAACCCGAAGTCGCCGCAGCGGCTACATAGTAATAGGAGCGCAATATGGCAGGTCTGTATTTTGAAGAGTTTTACGTTGATCAAAAGTTTGAGCACCCGTGGGGTCGCACTATTACAGAGTCGGACAACATGATGTTTTCCTGTCTCACTCTGAACGTTCAGCCGCTGCACATTGATGCTGATTTTGCTTCGAGGACGGAGTGGGGCAAACCGCTCGTCAACAGCCTCTTTACGCTTGGCTTGATGATTGGTATGACGGTCAACGACACCACCCTTGGAACCACGGTGGCTAATTTGGGAATGACAGACATTCGCTTTCCCAAACCTCTGTTTCATGGCGACACGATTCACGTCCGTACGAGCGTCAGGTCCGTTCGGGAAAGCAAATCGCGCCCGAAGGCTGGCATCGTCGAATTCGAGCATGTTGCCATCAACCAGCACAAAGAAGTCGTAGCCATTTGCGTACGTCAAGCGCTCATGCACAAGCGCAGTGTGCTAGATACGGTGCAATAATGCTGGCCTCTCACTCTGCCAGACCGCTACGTTCGTATCTCTTTGTCCCGGGCAACCGTCCTGAGCGATTCACCAAGGCTGTTGCCTGCGGAGCCGACGCGCTGATTCTTGATCTTGAGGACAGCGTGCCCTCGGCAGACAAAGCAGTCGCTCGTAAAGCCGTAGCAGACTGGCTTGTTTCGGCTCAACCCACCATTCCTGTGTTTGTACGGGTCAACGCCTTGACCAGTCCACTCCATGGTGAGGATTTGCAGCTTCTGCAAAGTGCACGTCCTGCCGGATTGGTACTGCCGAAGTGCGAAGGTATTGACGACGTGATCGCATTCAGTGAAGTTCTCAACGATTTGGAGGTACGACTCGAAGCGACCCCGAATGCGCTGTCAATCATTGCCATCGCCACGGAGACCGCACGGGGGATGCAACGAATTCATACTTTTGACCGACCACTGCCTCGCCTTGCAGGGATTTTGTGGGGTGCAGAAGACCTGGCAGCAAGTCTGGGCGTGCGCAGTCTGCGTGATAGCCGAGGCCAATATAAACCACCTGCTCTGCGCGCACGCGATGCTGCCTTGATTGCAAGTCACGCATCCGGTGTTGCTGCCATCGATGCTGTCTATACCGGCTTGGACGACGCCATGGGTTTGGAAAGTGAAACCCGCGACCATGCCGCCCTGGGCTTTACGGCGAAGGCGGCGATTCACCCGGCGCAGATCCCCGTAATTCACCAAGCGCTGATGCCAAGTGAAGACGATGCGACGTGGGCGCGTGAAGTGGTTGCTGAACTACAAGACGGGGCCAGATCATCTGGACGGGTTCGCGGCGCCATGGTTGATCAGCCACATCTAAATGCCGCACGACGCATCTTGATGCTTTCAGGCGCGCTATCAACATAAGTCAAGAAGAACTGGAGTCTCAATGACCGAGGTGCAAGAAATTTCAAAGCCGATGCGAGGCGTTCGCATTGTGGAATTTGAGGGCCTTGGGCCTGGGCCACTGGCAGCAATGATGCTGGCTGATCTGGGTGCACAAGTCACAACGCTCGTGCGTCCTGGCCCTGCAGTTGCGATGGACCGACTGTCTGGCAAGGATTTCAATCCTTTGCGCAGAGGCAAGCAAGTCGAACAAGTGGATCTGAAAACTCCCGAAGGTCTTGCACGCGCGATGGAACTTATCGGTACGGCGGACGCTCTCATTGAGGGTAATCGCCCCGGCGTAATGGAGCGCCTAGGACTCGGACCGGGTGATTGCGCTGTACGCAATCCAAAGCTGGTCTACGGTCGAATGACAGGCTGGGGCCAAAATGGTCCGCTTTCGCAATCCGCAGGGCATGACCTGAACTATGTTGCGCTGACCGGTCTCCTCTCATTGACGGCGCACAACGGTCAGACCCCCATCCTGCCACCAACAGTCGTCGGCGACGCAGCAGGAGCATTGGGCCTGGCATTTGGTATTACCAGTGCGTTGGTTGATGTGCGTGGTGGCGGACCAGGGCGTGTTGTCGACGCAGCAATTGTTGACATCGTCGCAATGCTGGGCACTCTGGTTCAGTGGATTCGCGCCGGCGGACAAATTGATGGAAGAGAACTCAGTCCATTTCATGATTCACCGTTTTACGACACCTACGCCTGTGCAGACGGTGGTTTCATTACCCTTGCACCCATCGAGCCTCAGTTCTATGCATTGCTTCTCACAAAGCTGCAATTGCATGACGTCGACCCTAAATCGCAGTATGACAAGGCTGCTTGGCCAGCCCTGAAGACCCGACTGGCAAACTTGTTTTCCAGTCAGTCGCGTGCGTATTGGAACGAATTATTGGAGGGAAGCGATACCTGCTTCGCACCGGTCTTGAGCCTTGCAGAGGCCGCTGAGCATCCGCACAATCGCGATCGCGGCACCTACCAGACGGATGAGCTAGGTGCGATATCTGTGGCTCCTGCCCCCCGATATTCGACACTGACCAATCGCTAACCAATGCCTTCATAAGGGTGCGATGACATGTCCAAAGCATCCCGCACTCATTGCGGAATTGATTGGTGAAGCCGCTCAAGTTCAGATGATGTCAGGTACTTGCCATGCTACTCGCCGGGAAAAGGGACTGAAAGTGCTTGACATGGTTGCGAATTTCTCAAAACACTTGCTTGAGTGGTAGCTTTATTGGTTCGTTCCAACGTCAGCAATGGGCACGAAGCAGGCTGCGGTGCATGGCAGGTTTCGGGCAGTTTACCTTGCAGCGGTTGTGTTGCTCAAAAGCAGACCATGGCCAATGACTGCACCTGGCCGTTTGCAGTCAAGTCAAACTGAACCAAATCACACAAAGGCAAGCATCTTTTTCTGCTCTTCCCAGTCACGTGGTAGAGGCTCATGCCGACCACGGATCGTCTGCAGATTCAGATGCCTGGGCTGAACACCTTCCAAAATGGCCTCAACAATGTCTGGAGCCAGACTGGTCATGCGAAGGACCTCAGCCACCCACCCAGGCTCCAAATTGAAGGCACGCGCCAGATCCCTTGCCGTCGCATATTTACCATCCTCGAGCAGGCGCTGCCAGTAGAACGCCTTACCCAAGGTCTTGATCATCGGGATATCCACGCCGCCAGACATCACGTTTGACATCGTTCCCGATGGCGGCGTAAGCAGCTTTCTGTTTTGCTTGCGCCGGATCTTGAGAGGGATCATCGTCACTCTTTGACTGTCCGTCATGAACTGACAACTCTTGCCGTCAACATCGATTCGAACGCTGCGCAACCTGGGGTTGCCTTGATAAGTCTCAGTCGTCATGCCATCACCTCCTGCGCATATTCCTTGGCTTCTTCCACATAGGGGTGGGCCACGATCTCAGGATCCAGACCGATCCAGCCATCCTCACGCCAATGGATGTCCAGGCTGCCATCCCTAAAGTTCACGCGCTCAATAAGTAGTTGTGCAACGCGTTGCTGCTCAGCCGGGAAGAGTTGTTTCCACACATCCGCGATGCGTCGCATGGACACCGCCACATGCTCTTCTTGTAGATCTGCGCCTGCGCTGTGTCGCAAGCATGAGCGCCACACACCAATTAATGGCTCTGGCTCCATGAGCGCCAGCTCGATCTCGTTGAGCACTGCACCTTCAATTTCCGCCGCAGGCAAAGCCCCCAGGCTCTTGGTTTTCCCGTCTTGCGTTGCACCAGCTGAGCGCCGCCTTTCCAAGTACGGG
>Ga0256363_1000138_pt1 | contig 9024 bp, 1 predicted proteins | sample MistaT_4_FD_189988 | JGI IMG/M metagenome (GOLD analysis project Ga0256363, IMG submission 189988) | Metatranscriptome of freshwater microbial communities from Mississippi River, Louisiana, United States - Miss_Atlam_RepB_8d (Metagenome... | ecosystem: Environmental > Aquatic > Freshwater > River ...
AGTTTCTGTACTTTATTGGGTCGCCCGCGTGTTGCCTTCCCGTTCTCCGGAAGCAGCCTCTCGTGCCACAACCCGATCTTGTGTCCTTCTTTTCCTACACACCGAAAGAACGAGCTTTTAGCTCTCCCCGCGAAGCGCGTCATACAGCAGCCGAGAAGTCAAGCCCCTCGATCGCTGTCCCAGCCGCACTTTGCACACCACCTACACCACTCCAGCGTCACTATCCGACACAATGATGCTTCTGCGCTTTGCTGTCGCTGTCGCGCTGCTTGTCGCTGCCGCGAACGCTCTGCAGTCCGTCGCGATTATGGACTACAAGCCGGAGGTTCGCGTGAAGCCGTTCGGTACGCTCCCGCAGGCCTCCTTCGCGTGGATCGACGGCGCGACTGTCAGCATCGAGTTTGGCTATGTGCCGGACTACGATCGTCTCCTCTTCGACTACGACGGTTCGTTCAACATCACGTCCAGCTTCAACTCCGTCAACGGCGTTCTTTACCTGAGCGGCCAGGCAACTGCCTCCGAGTACACGAACGCCATTGCGTCCGTCGTCTTCTTCACAACGTCCACCGACGGCGGTAACCGCCAGATCTCTTACAGCTTCGGCGCCAACACCTTCTACTTCTCCTTGACGGATCACTCCTACAAGTTCGTCTCGGAAGAAGGTCTCACGTGGGAGGCCGCTATGAGCCGCTGCGGAACGCTGAACTTCTTCGGTCAGCAGGGCTATTTGGCCACCATCACCAGCGCTGACGAGCAGATGCAAATCTCCGCTAAGGCCACGTTCAACGCGTGGATCGGCGCCAACGACGTTGCACAGTTTGGCCAGTACAGCTGGGTCGTCGGCCCTGATGCCAACCAGACGTTCTGGAAGGGCCAGTCGCAGTACCAAGGCGGTGCCCTCGTCGGTGACTTTTCATTCGCCGCATGGAATCGCTTCCAGCCCGAAAATCCGCTTGGAAGCGGTACGGACTACGTCTACCTCGTGAACAGCGCCGATCAGGACACCTCGTACTGGGCGGTCGCCAAGAACTCGGACCTCGTCCCTGGGTACATCTGCGAATTCGGCTCCCCCCAAACCAGCTCGATGCTGTCAACGACGGGCGGCAGCGCTCGTTTGTACGCGAGCTGCTCGCTGTACAACTATGCCGAATGCGCCAACAATCAAGATCTCGGCTGTTCTTGGTCCAACTCGGTTGGCCTCTGCGTGCAGACCACTTGCTCGACGTACAAGCTGCAGTCGGCCTGCGAGAACGACAACCGCTGCGACTGGAACACCGATGGCGCCCTTGCCGTTTGCGTGAACACCGCGTGCAGCAGCTACTCGTCCACGCTGTGCGGCACCAACAACCAGTGCACCGTCGACAAGTCTTCGTCGCAGTGCCGCATGGCCCGTTGCAGCGATCGCACGTCTGCGTGCGGCTGCAACGTGCTGAGCGGCTGCGTGTGGCGTGATGGTTACTGCGCGTCGCAGCAGACGGAAGACTGCACGGGAACCGACGTCGTGTTCCTCGTCGACGGCAGCGTCCTCATGACGGAGTCCTTCGGTCGCTTCCCCCAAGCCTTCTACGGCGTCACCGACATGCTCGCTGACTCGGAGTTCGCCTACAACGGAAACGTCGCAGGTACGCGCTACACGGCGCCGTTCGGCGGCCAGCGTGTCGGTGTCGTGCAGTTCGCCCTGTCTGCGCTGACTGCACCTTCGGGCACAGGCACCGGTGGCCGTCTCACGAGCAACGCCGCGGAGTTCCAGGCCGACATTGCATACCTCCAGGCCAACTTCGCGCCGGTCCATCACACCCGCGTCATCGAAAACGGTCTCGTCGCCGCCCGCAACATGTTCGACTCCGCCCCGAACCGCACCCGTGTCATCGTCATCCTCGCCAGCGGCGCGCTTTCGGACGCGTCGACGCTTGCCGCGCAGTTCTCTTCGAGCAGCACCACGGGCATCCTGGCGTCGCTGCACAGCCTCGGTGTGAAGGTCGTTGGAACGGCGCTCCAGGCTGCGGCGTCTCGCACGGAGCAGAGCGTCGCCGCTGCGGCCAGCATCATGATGATCACTGACGACACGTTGCCCGCCACGCGCGTCTCCACGACGATCCGTGACCTGCAGGCGCAGGTGCTCTACGGCATGTGCTCGCTGACGACTGGCCTGAGCAAACAAGTGCTCGGTCCCCGTACGAGCCGCCTTTGCGCCCGCTACCCCAACGCCACCACGTGCAACAACGACGCCCTGTGCGGATGGAATTTCGCCCAGAGCTCCTGCGACAACAACTTGTGCATCAGCACCTGCAGTTCGTCGGATTGCAACAAGAACCCCGCCTGCGGCTTCAACTCGAGCATGAACATGTGCGTCGCAAGCTGCCCGATGCTCAACGAGACCACGTGCGACCCCAACCCCGCGTGCACGTTCAACTTCCTCACGTACCGGTGCGAAAACACGCCGTGCGTGACCAACCCGACCGAAGACAGCTGCATTGCTGACACCTTCGCCGCTGGGTGCGTGTGGAACCCCGCCAACGACGTTCCGTGCTCCGTCACGCCCTGCATGACCACTGATCCGACCGCCTGCGGAAAGGAGACGGGATGCGAGTGGACGGGCACTACGTGCGTGGAGGACCTCTGCAAGCTCCAGACGACTAGCACCGGTTGCGCCACGCTCTCGCAGTGCACGTGGAGCCTGACCGCGGGCAACTGCCGCCGCAACATCTGCGGTCTGCACAGCACCGAGGATGACTGCTCGAACGATTACCAATGCAAGTGGAGCATCAGCGCCACGCCCGCGGCTTGCGTTCCCGCGCCGTGCACGTACTACAACACGGACATGGACACGGCTAAGGCCATGTGCACTCTCGACAGCGCCAACTGCCAGTGGTCCCCGAAGTCGGTGAACGGCCTCAAGGACATGTGCGTTCTGAAGACGTGCGAGCTGCAGAACCGCAGCTGCGACTGCGCAAACCTGAACGGCTGCATCTGGCGCAACAACACCTGCAAGTCGAACCCCTTCGTGCAGTGCCCGGCTACCGACGTTATTTTCCTCGTCGAGGCGTCGCCCGTCATGGAGCGCGCCTTCGGTCGCCACCCCAACGGGTTCGTCGGCATCCTCCAGGCCATCAAGGGCTGGTCCGACGTCGCGCCGTTCTCGCCGTCAGTCACCAGCACGGGCTTCCGCTTCCAGATGATCGAGTACGGTCAGGCCGGCTACGCACTCTCGGTGCCATCAGGTGTCGGCTCCAACGGGAACCTCACCGGCGTGCCCACTGAGTGGCGCACAGACATCGACTGGAGCGAACTGAACGCCCCCAACTACGCAAACCGCGGCCAGACGGGCCAGGTCGCGCTGACCCCGGCTCTGATCAAGGCGCTGCAGGCGTTCCAGGGTGGCAACGCCCCGAACCGCAAGAAGCTGCTCGTCATCATCGGCAACTCGCCCATCGTCGACGGCGGCGCTAAGATGAACGCTCAGGTAAAGGCTCTCGAAGGCATGGGCGTTTTGATCTTTGCCAACGTTGTGCGCCGGTTCTCGTACCTCACGGCTCCTGACATGCTTGCAGCGCAGTTCATGCGCCCGATCGCGTCCGACCCGCCGACCGTCTTCTTCTCGTACACCACGATCGACGACCTGCGCTCGAGCATCCTCGAAAACTTCTGCGACCCGAGCTCCGAAACTGGAAAGGTCCTGCAAATCTCCCGCAACGGCGAGGTTCCGTGCGATTGGCTCGTCGGCACCCAGGAGTGCAACATGCAGGCCTCTTGCCTGTGGAACTCAACTGCCATTCAGTCCTGCCCCCTGCCAGGCCAGTGTCCCAGCCTGAACTGCCAGACCCTGCCGCCCGGCCTCGCCGCCCTGTACTCGTGCCAGCACTGCGAGCTCCAGAGCGGTGCCATCGCGTGCTCGCGCTCCAATCCGCCGCAGGTCCGCCGTGGTATGTGCCTCAAGGACGCATGCGCGAAGACTTGCCCGACTCCGTGCGCCGCGACGACCGCATGCGACTGGAACGAGGCGTCGTCGCGCTGCGAACGCGCCATGTGCAGCCCCTCTGCCATGCAGACGATGGATGCCTGCAACGCCAACCCTGGCTGCACCTTCTTCCAGGATGTCAACGGTACCGGCAAGTCCGGTACGTGCAAGAAGAGCGTGTGCTCTGGATACCGCTCCACGATTACCTGCGAAACGCTGATGGAAGCCGACGGCAACGAGTTTTACAACCTCTGCATGATGAACCGCACCGCTGTTCCTGCTGTTTGCATGCAGCGTCGCTGCCCGCAGTTCAACGAGGAGACATGCAAGCTGCCTGAAGTTTCCGGTCCCTCTGGCGCCTGCCGGTGGTCGTCGACCACCACGCCGCGCCACTGCATCACGCGCACCTGCCAGTACAACGATCCGGAGAACTGCGTCTTCGACACCCAATGCTACTGGGACCAGTTCAAGGGCCAGTGCCTCCCGCGTGGCGCTAGCTGCGTGCTGAGCGACTACTCTGACTGGTCGATGTGCACATCCAAGTGCGGCGCGGCAGTCACCTACAAGTCGCGTGCCATCGTGCTCTACCCGTCTGGTGGTGCTTCATGCCCCGCCGTGGCCAAGGGTGGCTGCACAGGCTCGAGTTGCGCAACTGTGGACAAATCGATTACCGTCGTGCAATCCTGCACCAGCCCGCCGGCCAACTACTCCGGCCAATGGATCCCCCTCAACCCGCAAATTCCGGCTGGCGAGTGGCCGATGAACTGCACGCTCTACTGCTCTGACCTCACTGACCGCCCGTCGGCGTGCATGGCTGACTCGTCGTGCCGCTGGTATGGCAACAAGTGCACGGTCAAGCCGTTCCTCGGCTGCCAGGCCCTGAACCCCGGCGACTGCCGAAACTCCGACATGTGCTCGTACGACAGCACCCTCGAGATCTGCCAGCCGTCCATGACCGTGTGCCCGTACACGACCAAGACCCTCTGCAACAGCGTCTCAGTGTGCCACTGGCGCGACGGCACGAACACCATCTCCAGCGCACAGACCGCGGGCCTGCCGCTGCAGATGTTCAACCCCGGTCAGAAGGCCATTTATCCGTTCGACACGCTCGCCATCAACAGCGACACAATCATCTTCGGCGCGACGGTGACGATCGAGGACAACTACCAGCGCGGCAAGGACGTCCTGCAGTCGACGTACAACCAGAACGTCTCCTCTGTGTGGATCGAAGCCGCCGGTAAGCTCGTACTCTCCGGCGCGTCGACGATCGCTGACTACGCGAAGACCATCCAGTTCGTGACGTTCACGACGACGTCGACTCGCGTTGCTGCCCGCCGCATCACCTGGAGCTTGGGTAACGGCACTGTGTACTCGTCGTGGTCATCGCACCACTACGAGCAGGTCAAGAACGCCGGCGCCACCTACAACTTCGCCGCAGAAGCGTGCCAGCAGAAGAGCCTGTTCGGTCTTCGCGGCTACTTGGCGACGGTCACGTCGGAATCCGAGAACGACATCGTGTCAACCAAGCTGCTCGCCAACGGCTGGATCTCCGGCAGCGACGCCTCCGGCAAGTTCTGGCAGTACACGACCGGCCCCGAGGGCGTGCAGAACCTTCAGTTCTGGAACGGTCCGTCGATTGCACTCGGCGGTGCCACCGTCAACGGCCGCTACGTCAACTGGGCGCCACCAAACGCGACGAACCTCTACGGCGAGCCGCTCATCCACCTCGGATCCGGAGGCACCACAGGCAACGACCGTGTGTACCTCGCCGAGAGTGGCTACTGGGAGTCCCGCTCCTTCGACGCGGCCAACGTCAACGGCTACATTTGCGAGTACGGCGGTAGCACTGGCGATGTCCAGTCCGGCTTCCCCATCGGCGGCGGGATGATCATCGGCATTGGCGGCTGCGTTGCCGACTCGTGCGTGTGGCACGCCAACGAGGCTGCGTGCGGCATGGACATTGAGTGCAACTGGAACAACGGCGTTTGCGAAACCGGCTGCGCGTCGCGTGCAACAGACAGCGAATGCGCTCAGTCGTCTCGCTGCCGCTGGGACACAAGCGTGCTGCCGCCCGTCTGCGACATTAACTTCTGCGCGGGTTTGGCCGTTGCTCCGTGCCAGTCTGACAGCCGCTGCGAGTGGAGCAGCGCTAGCGGGTGCGTCATCAAGCGCGGCTGCGGAATGTTCGGTCAGCGCGATTGCGCCACCCAGAACGCTTGCGTGTGGTCTACTGCGTCGAACGTCTGCATCGAGCGTGGCTGCGGCACATTCACGGCCATGTCGCAATGCCGTGCTATCCCACGTTGCCGCTGGGACGCTGACAGCGACAAGTGCATGGACCAGTACTGCAGCTTCACCTCAGAGAGCCAGTGCGCCACCGACGCTGCTCGTTGCACGTGGAACCCGTCCGACACCCTTTCCGTCAACTTCTCTCCCCGCGGCGGCTACACGTATCCCTTCATGACCGGCGTCGAGCCGTGCGCAGACAACTCGATCGTCGACGGCATCACGGTCGCCGTCACCGCGGGCTACCAAGTCGGAGCTGACAGCCTCAGCCTCGAGCCCGCCAGCGACGCGCAGCAGAACTACATGGCCTTCTTCGACGAGGCCATGGGCGTCCTGAATATTATGGTGAACAGCGGCGTGCAGGTATCCGCGGCTACCGCCTTCCAGTACATGGCTCGCAACGTTCGCTTCTCATCCACATCGGGATCGCTCGCAAAGCGCACCATTTCTTACACCTTGAGCCTCCACGCAGCGTACTCCTACACGAGCAAGACATACATCAAGTTCTACCCCAAGGACATCCCCACGAGCCTTCTGAACGCCCGCCAGCTCTGCGAAGGCAAGACGCTGTTCGGTCTGCAGGGCGCTCTGGCTGTCCTGAACCGCGAAGAAGATGGCCTGCTGACCCGCCAGCTGCGTGCCAAGGGCTTCATTGATGCCTCCTATGACGGCGCCAACAACTGGGTCTGGAATACGCCCACCGGCCCCGTGACCTTCTGGCAGGGCACCGGCGTCACCAGCCGCCCCGCCCCCAACATCATGAACGGCGCGAACGAAAGCGCCTACATGTACGCCCAGTGGAACATCGGCATGCCATCTGGCAACGGCCCCGTCTACGTTGAGTCCAGCGGCTTCTGGCGCAACTCTCCCTTCAACAACGTGGGCTACCCCGGTGTCGTCTGCACGTTCGGCAACGCATCGTACCGTGCGACTTCCGCCCCGTCTGGTGTGCGCCTGGCGAACCCCTCGGGCTGCTTCCTCTCGCAGTGCAAGCCCCTTGGCATGTCCCAGTGCGCGATGAACGTCGCGTGCCGCTGGACGACGTCGGGATGCATCCGTGACACCCGTTGCATCGCCGGTGGCACCGTCCGCGGCTGCGTGGCGCTTGCCAACTGCTACTGGGATTACTCGCTCATGACGTGCGTCGCTGCGGGCCCCAACACGTGCTCGACCATCACGAATCGCACGCTCTGCGCCAACGAGACCCAGTGCGCCTGGAACCCCGCCCTCATCTCCGAGCGTGTCGAGTCGCGTGGCGCCTGCATGTTCGAGGGCTGTATGGCCAATCCTGTCGAGTCGACGTGCCTCGCGAACCCGCAGTGCAAGTGGTCCACCTCTTCCGGTCTGTGCGTCGCACGCCTGTGCGGCTACACGGACATGGACTCCTGCTGGCGCGACAAGGCCTGCGTGTGGGAGAACACGAAGGCGTACGTCGGTTGCACGCCCAGCCCGTGCCTCGCCAACTCCAGCGACGCGACCAAGTGCAACATGCAGGATTCTTGCCAGTACAACAACGGTCTGTGCGAGTACGTGCGCTGCAACACGACGCGTGGCATGTCTGCTTGCCTTGAGGACAAGGGCTGCATTTTCGTCAACAACAAGTGCTTGAAGCCCGAGTGCAACAGCACGCTGGCCCAGGCTAAGTGCAACATGAACTCGCAGTGCAACTTCTTCGTCGCGACGAAGCGCTGTGGCGCTGCTCAGTGCATCTCCTTCCTCGACAAGGGTTCCTGCGAGCAAGGCCAGACGTTGACCGCGTTGAAGCCGTGCATCTGGGACGCGAGCCGTTGCCGCGAACTCACCTTCGCTGAGCAGAACGCCCCGTCGATTGTCAACGCCTGCGAGAAGCAGGTGAACCCGAGCATGTGGTGGCTGTGGCTGTTCCTAGCCGTCATTCTCATCCTGCTCGGCATGATCCTGCACCGCTTGTATCTCGCGCACGCCGGCAAAGGCAACTTGTTCGACCCGACGCGTAAGAACTACAAGTACAACCCTCACGAGCAGTACGCCGCCGCGTTGCTCGACGACGCCGCCGCGCGCGACGTCGACGCGAACGTCACCAAGTAGACGTTGCGCACCATGAACTCACGTGACGGCGACGTCAGCTACACTTGCTCTCTGCGTCCCCAACAAACGCGGGAGCAAGCGCTACCTCGCTCGCTGAGTACCTCGCCGCTGCAACATGCGCCCATGCGGACATCGTGGTAGCACCCGGCAGCGCCGCTTGAGCTGCCGTACTGCTGCCCGTTCGGATGGCCGGGGCAGTCGCCGACCGTTGACTCCCGCAGTCGTCGACCGCTCCGTTGTACGCTACGACACCCCCCCTTCGTATTCCTCACCCTAGCGACGTCGATCCGTTTTTCTTTCCGTCGTCAACCCCCCACGTCGGGGTGACGCGACGGCTTGCGCGGTGTAGTCTTGCGGCAGTGAAAACCTTTGGAGCAAAAAACAAAAAACAACTAGATCTGCCGCTCTGCACTGCGCTCCGTCCGTGATGTACTCTCCCCGATCCCACGCTAGTCGATGTGACTAGCTCCACAGCCGCCTGGCCAGCGGACGCATGTTAGGCGCCGTGACTTGCGGCTGCCGCCCAGTCACGCATTCCCAACGTGCGGAAATTTCGCAGTGTGTTTCTTTGAGATCAGTGCATGACCGCTGTCGGTGCTTCGGTGCCTCGTCGGTGATGCCAGTGTGCCCGGCCTCGTTTCATTCCAGCAGGTGATCCGTCGCTTTTGTTCGTGCCGCCTCGTTTTTCGCACCTCAGGACTCGCTCCAAGTCC
>Ga0256363_1000139_pt1 | contig 9020 bp, 16 predicted proteins | sample MistaT_4_FD_189988 | JGI IMG/M metagenome (GOLD analysis project Ga0256363, IMG submission 189988) | Metatranscriptome of freshwater microbial communities from Mississippi River, Louisiana, United States - Miss_Atlam_RepB_8d (Metagenome... | ecosystem: Environmental > Aquatic > Freshwater > River...
ATTTTGATTGTCGTTCTATCGATATTTGCATAATTTCGTTCGGATCAGATTATGATTGATCAACATTTCCCAGTTATGATATAAGATGCTTCCGAATTTGAATGAACTTGAAGAAAACTAGAAATTAGATTTAAACTACCAACCAGATAATGACTATTCCAAGATAAGCTTTACACTTCTCACTGAATAGGACATGGTTAAGTCATTTGAGTTGTGTTTCCTAATTGATATTATACATTTACTTCTCAGTTACATTGATGTACTTTGAAAAGCTCAACTACAGAATTCGGTGTGAAATCAGCTTTTCAAGTTGTTTCAAGCCCAGCTATAAGTAACTCTACAGTTAACGTAAATGTAGCTTATTGTCAATTAACTGATAAAGTAAATGAAAGATTACCAGCAAATACGACACTTACACTCACTATTACTCTTCCTGCTAAAATTTCACCATCATGGATCAGTTAACTCTGATTATTCACTGCAACTGCAAATACTCCAGAAGCCATGATTATTGATAGTGCAGTCATATTGTGAAGTACTGGCTTGTACTGAGATTACACACATGCAACTCAAAATAAAATCATTGATATCTCAGCTCCAGGTACTACATCAGTTACAATAACCAGTTCACAAAATGCTCAAACAAACAATACTTTGTACCCATTCTTCACATTTGATTTAGCTGTCTTATTAGAAGTAAGATAATACTGGAAACTTGATATTCAAGATTTCATATTCAAATTTAGATTCAATTCAGATGCCTTTTCTGCACCAAATACTATAAAATCTGAAAAAGTAGGTGAAGAATCTTACGAAGCAGCAATTATGAGTTCCCTCACTTTGACTTAAAATGAAACAAATGAGCTTCTATTGACTTGACTAACAAGTGACTAACTTTACCCAAAAAGAAAATTCAAATTAGTATTCTGATGATTAAAGTCAACAGAAAAAAAGATTCAAGAAGAAACCAAATTTGAACTGTTTGTATACTATAAGAACACATATTCAGTAGTATCCTACAGCTCTATGAATGTTGATGTAGTTCAAAGAATTCCATTCACACAATTTACAGTTGCTCATGCAGATAACTTCGCTATCTTTGATGGTACTGCAGTTCCATTGAAAATTATATATCAATCGTCATACGATATCTAAACATGAGGATATGTTCTCATCAGACAAAAGACTTTAGCAACTACTAGAAAGCAAATGTTATCTTTTGTTGCCGCAAGTTGCGATTTCAGTCTAATGAATATTAGTGATCAAACATTTGCTAAAAGACCAAGTTGTTATCCATTAAGAAATAATTTCAATTTTACTGATTGATGATGAAGTGGAATATTCTTCAGAATGAACACAGTTAGTGCTCAAGAAGTATATCAACTAAGAATTTGGGCTTTCATTGATTATTGTGAGAATACAGCTGCTGATAATTTGTACAGATACAGATTCGATTTTTCAATTGATATCTACTCTTCTGTTAAAGCAAGTCAATCAAATGAAGCAAGAATTATCTTCACTGATAATAAAAAGATAGCAACTTGAACTACCACTTTCTGAGTAAATTAAACTGATGAATAAGGTTATTGCTATCCTTTATAAGCCTAAACTCATTCAATCGATTTCAATAATAATAGCTGAACTATTGCAGTAACAACAAGGGCTGCTTGAATCGAAATTACTAATTTCATGGCTGTAAAACCAAAAACTTAAGATTCTGATATCGCAAAATTCTGATATTATGCAGCTTCTTGAGATGAATGATTCAAATTCCTTACACAAAATGCAATTACTTGAACAAAATATGAAGAAAAATTTTTATTCCCATCTGGAACATGATCAAGTGAATTGGCTTGAGTAAACTTATTCATTTATGCAATTTACAGAACAAACAATGTTAATACTGATATTACTATAACACACACAACATGAAATACTCTTAATAGATTACTTGGTATGCCTAAGTTATTGGCTAACTATCTTCCTAATGAATGTGTAGCTACTGGAACAAATACATCCATTTCATGAAATTTTAGTTCAATATCAAATTCTTATCTTTTAACAAATATTACTACAGCAAACTATCGTAATGCTGACATGAAAATCAAATGGTTGTTCTGAAAATAATTCTTAGCCGAATCAAACAAATATACTGCTGGTTGCTAATTTAACTGGAAAGTCTTAACACATTTGAATTCAGATCATGATAATTATTTATTATTATGATCAAATTCATCAAGATTAAGAATTTAAACAACAGATTGAACATCTGAATGGTAACATTTAGGTACTACTAATAAAACATTAGCATCTTCAATATTATCTGCTAATATTGTTACAACTGGTACATGAACTCATACTTTAAATAAAAACATGTTCTAAGATTTTGTTAGAACAGATAATTTCTAAGTAGAATCTTTCACTTTCAATTATCAAAATTGTGCTACTTCTTCTCCTACAGATGAAAAATGCTTGTTTTTATCTTCTCATACTATGTGTGATAAAAGAATATGAACTGTTAGAAATGCTTGAAGATATGATGCACCAGCAAATACTGCATATTGAGCTTGGGCTGTTAACTGATCTATTGGAATATGATTATATTCAGATTGTTTAAAATGGTAAACTCCACCATAAACAATTAAATCACTTTATACACATTTTGAAGTTTAAGCTTAATTGATTACTGGACAAAGTGTTTGGAGAGTTTGGAGATATATCAAAATCTATTCAGATCTTTGAATATTCTAAGATCCATCAACTACTTCTACTTGAGTTACTACATCAACAACAAATGCTACTATTTCTGCATAAAAGTAATGGGTAGTCTGACATTATATTCCAACATGAACACTAAATACAAGTCCATATTTAGTCTGCCTCATTGAAATATATAGCCCTATATTGGATGCCTTCTATGATCAGACTAACAACTCAATTATTATCTGGTTACTCAATACTTCTTTACTTGAAGTAGATATTTCATGAACTTCATTTGAATATCCTGTTGCTCCCCTAGCAAGTTGAACTGCATATTGAAACAATTCATGATAAACTATATCAGCATGGAATAGATTAGTCAGAAATTCTGATTTCAATCCAAGAATAAGATATTTTGATTGAACTACTTAATGAACTGTATGAACAGTATATAATCCTTCTTGATTGGAATTAATGTGGAGGAGAACTGTGTTTAATACTGAATATCCTGCATGACTTGTTGCTGCTGATAAGACAACTGCAGTATCTGAAATAGACGCAGTTATTGCTTTAACAGAAAATGCCAACACTGGTGCTAATTTTTATACAGCTTCTGCTAATACTTTACTAACAACAGCTGCTACTGATCCAGGTGTTTTATGGGCAGCTGCTGTTGCTGCTTACGGTGGTGGTTGAGCAGTAAACATAGATGCTACTAATTATACTGGTAAAGTTAATACAGCAAAGAATAGTTGTACTACAGCAAGTGGCCATTTATAAAATGCAATTATCAAATTAAGAGCTACTTTCAATTCAATGGATTAAAGTACTAAACTTACAACTGCTCTTGCTAATACGATAACAGCAAAAACTAATGTTGATAATGCTTTGGCCGCTCTAACAACATTATCATCAAAATTGGCAGAATGAGGAGTAACTTAATATTAACACGTAGCTACTTAACATACAGCAGTAGTTAACTTGACTGTTACAGTTGCTAATACAGTAGTTTCTGTAACAACAGCTAACACAAATGCAGGTGATTTAGCAACCCTGATTGCAACAACTTATAAAACTAATGTTATAAATGATGCTTGAACTACGGTAGCTAATACAAATGCAGTTATAAAAAGATGATTGAGATTGTATAATTATCCTCATAGAACTCATTATCATATGTATATGTGATCGATGGTAACAATTAATAATATATCTTCATAATACGTGACTTGAAATGCCTCATCTTGACTTACTGCTGCTTCATAAAATCTTTACATACCAATTATGTGCCCAAATTCTACTGAAAGTAGTACAACAATGACTCTATGAAACTTTTTTGTAGAACCAATAGTCACAGTAGCATGGGCAAGCGTTACATCATATTCAACAGTCAATAAAATATGAAGATACATCAGACCCCCTGGATCTGTTAGTTATCAAATTAATGCAGCATTTACTGTTGATACTGATGTATTAACTACAGCAACTGCTAGAGGAGATGATGCTACTTCAAAAAATCCAGATATAATATTTTCTCATACAAATAGATGGGAAGGCTTTTTAATAGAAGATTCACCTTATCACATTCCATTATATAGACCATCATAAAATACATCCACTACTTTTCAATAAGCTAACTATTCATATTACAATACAGTAGACTGAGCCACAGAAGCTTAAAACATCTACATAAATAAATTAGACGTGAAATTTGAAAAATTTAGAATTACAACTGATTGAAAAGATAAATACTTATATCTTACAACAGCAACTGATAACAATATTGTAACATATATATCAGTTTTCTTAAATACTGATATTTGAGCAGTTACCTCTGCAACTTTATCAGTTTCTGCATTAGATAAAATGTCTACTTTGAATATGAAGAGTTTATCTACAAATGTATACATACAAGGTAAACCATTTAATAGAATGCTAGTAGCATCATAAAAACCAAGTGATAATACTCTAAAAATTGATATTTCTCCATTATCAGGAACAATTTGATCATCTACAGCAAATATGTATATTTCATGAATTCCAAGATTGACTATTTCTTAATTAGATTCAAAGACAAGCACTATAACGCTTAGAGATAGTATTGCTGTATTCATGTGATCATATTCATGAGCTCACAATACAGCAGGTAATGCTTATAGAAATGTAAAAATGTTGACAAATCTAAAGATTGACACAACAACTTCAATAAACAATTTCTTGATTATGTATCCAGATATTGATAATCAAGACTGGACTGAAAAATTATTATCAGTTGATATTAAATCAGAATCATACAAAGACGATAAAGCAAGTAACTTACGTTTCTAAGCTACTTTGCCCACTGAAGTTCCGGTTGCTTCAAGATTAGATTTAACATTCTCTTCTTCTGTAATTGTAAACTGAGTAACTGTTTGTTGATTAGAGGAAAATTGAACAGCTTGAGTTGTTTCTCCATGTGATGTAGTTAGTAACAAAGTATCATGTACTTTTACTAAAAGAACAAACAAAGTTTGATTGTGTTGTTACAATACATGGAATAACTTAGCAACTATTGCAGTTACTGCTTCATGAGCAAGTTTAGTATTACCAGTAGAAACAGCATTCAGTAGCTTTTATTCAGCAACATAAGAATTGTATAAGCCAACCACTTCTTCATGAGATTTCGTCACAGTTTCAATACAATCACTTGCTGATATCACAGCTTCTTCTTTCTATGCTAAAATGAATTCAATCAAATATGAATTATCTAATACAGTTGCATGAATCTGAGTATGAGTACTAGAAATTATTCTTCCAAGAGCCCCAACAAGATGAATGATTTTGGAAGTTGGAGCTGATTTGAAAGACTTCCTAGTTCAAAATATGAATACTAAATTGCAGGCTTCTTTCTGACCAACATGAGTCTACCTTACTAATTCTGATTCAACATATTGAGCTGATCTTTTATTGGAATGAATTTACTCAAATTTAGATGCTCAATGAATCAAATTGAAAATGAAAAACTTAGTCTACAAATGTTGATTAACATTCAACAAAACTATTCTGCTTAGAATGTTCCCAGTCAAAACTGAAAATATTACAAACTTACAAGTAACAATTGCAATGAAAGGTCCTGATCAAAGTGCACTTGCTTACAACACACTTTCACATGTTGCCATTTCTCAGACACAATTACAATATCAATTATAAATAGTTGGAAATCAAAATGATTTCTGTAAAATCAGATCAACATGACCAGTTCCAAAAGTTGTAGAAGAATATGCAGAATACAACTTTGATGTAGACTTAAAACAATATTCAACTCAATTAGAATGAACTAAACCAAATGAATTCACTCTTGTTTTCCCACATTTACTCTACTGAGAACTTAATAACAACATAGTTTGTTATATCAATTGATCATTACAAAGCTGCTAATTCTTAGAGAAATCAATGCTCTACATTAGAAGTAATTCAAGTTTACCAACAACATGAGATAAAGCAATTGAACTGAAAATTGTTGGTGTAGTCAACCCATTGATTTCAACAAATAATCCAAATTCTTACTTCTTATGCACAATGAATGAAACAAATTTCATCACTTGAGTAAGAAGAACATTAGTAAAATGACTTACTCAACTCAATGAATGAATAAACTATCCAAGTGACACTGCATTCTGAAATATCAGAATATTCAATGCATATACTCAATATACAACTTCAATTCCAACAACAAATTCAAATACTCAAAATCTTTGATGACAATCAGTAAACTGAATTGAATAACTTAACCCAAGAGAAGCTCCAGAACTTACAAATGCCACACATACTACTTTACATCAATTCGCTTTCAGTATTGACATAGCCAATAATATGGTTGCTAACTTAGATAACTATACTTTAGATGAGAGCCCAGAATTGAACATAACATTCCCACCAGAATACAAATTCCATTGGTTCACTTTCACACCATCAGCAAAGATATCAATTGCAACATTAAATCCAGAGAATCTCAAAGAAATTCTATATGATGATCAAACTTTAACTGTGTCATCAGTTAGCTACATATGAAACAAACTCAACATCAAATTCAACCAAACCTCAATCAAATTTACCAAATTCTATCAATTCTTCTTATTGAGAATATTCAATCTACCAGCCCCTTCTGATAATACAGTAGATAACAATGCATTAACCCAAACCACCTGAAGATTCAAATTCTTATTAATGAACTCAAACAGAAAGAGAATATTCAGATCATGGAGTAACCTCAACACTTTCAGCAGAGAAGATCTGATTCCAACAAAATACAACAACTTCTTAACTCAGAACAAATGATTGAAATTCGAATTTGACCAGAAGAAATGGGTAGTTGATGTCCTCGATAAAGATAATCAAAAATTCAATCAAATCACTGTGATGACTGGAAGATACAATAAGTACATTTTCAAAGTCAGAAATACATCAAAATTACTCAGAGCAAGAGTAGCGCAAGTTCAGTTAGTCGATAACAAATTGAAATTATTAGAAAGCAAATATGATATTGCACCTTACTTATTCCAAGATATGCCATTCTTTATTTGACTCGATTGTAATGAAGTTCCATGAACATATATAGTTTAATTCCAATTAATGAACACTGTTTCATCTGATAATATCTATAATAACTTTATGCCACTTTCTCCTGTTGTAGTTAATGTATCAAACAGTAAAAAATGAGTAATCCAATTCAGCCCAAGTTATATTGTGAGAATCATATGATCTCACTTTGTTGACTTTAGTTTATCTGATCCAGCATTTTCAGATTTGGCTATTACATGGAATTCAACTCCAGAGTCAATTATTGAAAATTCTAAGATTTTAGCTTGAAAGACAGAAGTAAGAACAGTTATGAGAGTATTGACACAAACTGCAAATCCAGTACAGAATTACAAAGTATGAACATCACCAAGTCCATGCTATGAATTTGATCATGATTCGATAACTTTTACTATTGATGGTGTTGCAGCTATTATTCCAAATGACTGAGTTAAACAATCACAATTCCAATTCAGAACAAGTCAAAATGACCTCGATGTAACAAGTCACAATTCAGTAAGATTTGTATTTACAACTGAATACACACAAATTTACATCTATGCCGCCTTAGTATGTAAACATTTAGAATTCCCAACTGATCAAGACATGAAAGACTGAAAAGTTGTTTAATCTCCAAATGTTGCCTACTTCAGTGAAATCTTGAATATTAAATGATCAGTTCCACTTACATTCAACAATCTACTCAGGTGAGAAGCATATAAACTAAAAATCTACATCGAATCTACTCAATGAGATAAAAGTCTGAGAACATCAACTCAGATTTCATTATTCAATGTAACTTCTTCTAACTGAACTGTAGTAGACCTTATTCCATCACCAACTAGACCAACATTATGCGCATCTTATTTATTCAAGACAAGACCGTGAAGACAAGTAAAGGAACCGCTAAGATGGTATTGGTAATAAAAGTTCAGTTCATGAGGATATGAAGCTACTTGAGCTATAACAGTAACAGATAGTTATTGAAATGAAACACCATGATTGTGGTCATTGAAAGCTAATAGTAGCTATTGTAGTCAATGATGTACATTCGAACAAGAATTTGATTATGTAGCCAATCAAACAAATACTCAAGTTAGTGAACTTTACCTTGTTTGCCCAATTCCACACCCAAGATCAACATCTGACCCACCAAATTATGAAGAGAAATTCAATGAAGTTTACAATGAACTAAACACAAATACAACATTCAAGACAATCCTCAATATTGAAGTTGTACCTGATTTCACATTATCAATTCAAAGTGATTCTAATGTAGGGTAAAAAGTATCTGCATGATGATTAACAAGTACTTCAAATGAAGTTTCATTGACTCTCACATCAGAAAAAACTACAAACTGTTACTTGAAAGCCATTTCATGAACAACACAACCAACTACTCAAGATGTTGTTAGCTGTTAAGATAATAACTGATGCTCTGCAGCAAAAGCATGACCAAATTGAGAAAAAGCTACTTTGAGAATGACAAATCCAAGTTGACAATATACAGTTTATTGAGTATGCGTTAGCACAGTTCCATGCTCAAAGAATAGAAATAGTGTTATTAGTTTCTGAACTGTTACATTTAGCTGATCAAATTGAACATGAGCAAACAATAATTGAACTAGTACTAATAATGGAAACTGAACAAATACAAACAATAGTAGAATAGTTAATCTTAGTTACTTATCAATGATAATAATGTTACTAGCATTACTCCTATAGAAAATAATATAGAATATGATTATTTTATATAATTTAGA
>Ga0256363_1000144_pt1 | contig 8935 bp, 3 predicted proteins | sample MistaT_4_FD_189988 | JGI IMG/M metagenome (GOLD analysis project Ga0256363, IMG submission 189988) | Metatranscriptome of freshwater microbial communities from Mississippi River, Louisiana, United States - Miss_Atlam_RepB_8d (Metagenome... | ecosystem: Environmental > Aquatic > Freshwater > River ...
GGATCGGGCGGCTGGAATTGCGGGCGCGGCATGTCGTCGAGGGGTTCCTCTCCGGCATGCATCGCAGTCCGTATTTCGGCCAGTCGGTCGAGTTCCTCCAGCATCGGGAATACGTGGCGGGCGACGAACTGCGCCACGTGGACTGGAAAGTCTGGGCACGGCAAGATCGTCTTTACGTCAAGCAGTTCGAGGAGGAAACGAACCTCCGCTGCTTGCTGATGGTCGACGTGTCGAACAGCATGGCGTACGGCCGTGGACCGATGAACAAGGCCGAGTACGCTTCGACGGCGGCCGCTTGCCTCGCCTACTTGATCCTGCGGCAGCACGACGCCGTCGCCTGCGCGTCGTTCGACGAACGCGTGCGGCGAGCGACGCCGATGCGGACGAAGCGGACGCATCTGCATGCGATCGTTGAGGCCCTGCAGGTTTCCTCGCCGCGCGACAAGACGGACCTATACGGAGTCTTCACGCACGTCGCCGAGACCTATCCGCGGCGCGGCATGATGATCGTCCTCTCGGATCTACTGACCGACCCCGAGCGGCTGATCAAGGGGCTGACGCTGCTGCGTCAACGCGGCCACGACGTCCTGGTGCTGCATGTGCTGGACGACGACGAACTCGATTTTCCCTTCACGGGACCCACGCGGTTTGAAGGGCTGGAACTGCCCGACGCGATCAACTGCAATCCCCGAGCGCTCCGCGAGGGCTACCTGGAAGCGATCGGGCGGTTCCTGGAACAAATCCGCCGCGACTGTGCGCGGCATCGAATCGACTACGCGCTGTTGAGGACGAGCGACCCGCTCGATTCGGCCCTCACGGCGTTCCTCAGCAAACGACTCGGCTGACCGGCCGCGGGGAGCCGGCCGCGGCGGCCGGGCGGGATACGCCATGCAATTCGTTCACCAGGCGCTGACGTGGGGCTTCTTGCTCGCCCTTGTCCCCGTGTTGATCCATCTGATCAACATGATGCGGCACAAACGCGTGCAATGGGCCGCGATGGATTTTTTGCTCCAAAGCTACAAGAAGCACCGCCGCTGGGTGTGGCTCAAGCAGTTGCTGTTGCTCCTCGCCCGGATGGCGGCGATCGCGTTGCTTGTGGCGATGCTGGCCCAGTGGGTCACGCAGCGGCAATTCCTGCGGATGTTCGGTGGAGCGGCGACGCATCATTACGTGCTCGTCGACGACAGCTTCTCGATGTCCGACCGAGCCGGCGGCGCGTCCGCGTTCGATCTGGCTCGACAGGTCGTGGGCACGATCGCCCGCCGCGCCGCCGAATCCGATGTCGAACAGCGGCTCACCGTGATCCGCTACTCGCAGGCGGCCCGGGCGGCTCGCGACAACAGCGAGGGCGACGCCGCCACGAAACTCGCGTTCGCCGCCGATTTCAACGCCACGCTGGTCGACAGCAACTTCGAGCAGCAATTCGAGGAAAAGTACGCGACGCTCGAAGCGTCCACGCTCGCGGTCGGTCCGCGGCCCGCGTTGGAATTGGTGCGCCAACTGCTCGAAGGCGGCACGGGCGACACGCCCATCGTCTACGTGGTCTCGGATTTCCGCGTCGGACAATGGGCCAAACCGGCGGAATTGAAGGATCTGTTGTTGGCGACGCAGCGTAGCGGCGCCGCGATCGAACTCGTCCAGTGCGCGAAGACGTCGCAAGCGAATCTGGCGGTTACGGACATCCAGCCCGCCGACGAAACGCGGGCCGCCGGCGTGCCCCTGTTCGTCAACGTCACGGTCCGTAATTTCGGCGCCGTGAAGGCGACCAAAGTTCCGCTGAAAGTGCGGACGATCTACACGCCTCCGGAGACGGTTGTGTCCGGCGACGCCGAACGGGCCTGGGACTCGGTGGAGGAACTGCCGGCGACGATCGTCGAAGAGATCGCACCCGGCGCGTCCGTGACTAGGCGCCTTCAAGTGTACTTCGCCAAACCGGGGACGCATGTCGTCGAAGCTGAACTGCCAGACGACGCGGTCGCCGCCGACAATCGCCGCTGGAGCGTCATCGAGTTTCCCGCGAGCGAACCGGTATTGCTGGTCGACGGGACGGCTGAACAGCGGGCCGCTTACTACTTGGCGGCCGTCTTCCAGCCCGGCGAACGGGCGCGCACCGGCATTCAAGCCGAGATCAAGACGCCCGCCTTCTTGCGGGACGCGACGGCGACCGATCTCGCGGCCTATCGCGCGATCTATCTGCTCGATGTCGCCCGCCTGGACGACAGCGCTGTGAAGAATCTCGAACAGTTCGCCGAAGCGGGCGGCGGCGTGGCGTTTTTCGCCGGCCCGAACACCAATCTCCGGTTCGTGAACGATCGACTGTATCGCAACGGCGAAGGCTTGTTCCCGTTGCCGCTTGAACGCGAAGACCTGTTGCCACCGCCGATCGAAGAGGGCACTCCCGATTTGGAAGTCAACGACCATCCGGTGTTCGCTCCGTTCATTGGCGAGCGGAATCCGTTCGTGCGCTGGGTCAACATCGAACGGTTTTTGCGGCCGCCCGCCGACTGGAAACCGCCGGTCGGTTCGCCCGTCATCGTGGCCGCTCAACTGCGTGGCCGAGTGCCGCTGGTCGTCGAGACTCGCCGCGGCCGCGGCCGCGTGTTGGCGTTCTTGACCTCGCTGACCCCGGACTGGAACAACTGGGCGCAGGACCCGAGCTTCATCGTCATGCTGTTGCGGTTGCAGTCGCATTTGGCGGCGGACCGACGGCCGATCGACGCGCGAGTGGTTGGCGGGCCGCTGGCGGTCGAACTGGACGCCGCGAAATTTTCCGACGAACTGCGGTGGGTGGTGCCGGGCGTAAAACGCGGCGCCCGCGTGCCAATGGACCGCACGGCCGTGCGACAGGGCGGCGAGCGGTTGGAAGCGCAGCTGGGAGCGGGCGGCACGGCGGCGGGCAGCGAATCGACGGACCGGCCGGGCGTCTACGAGGCGTGGCCGAAGACGGCCGCGGGCGCCTTCGAACTGCGCCGGTTCGCGTTGAATGTCGATCCCGAAGAGGGTGATTTGTCGTTAGTGGAAGGGCAAACGCTGCTGGCGAATCTGGCGCCCGTCCGGGCCGATTATCAACTGGCGGAACAGTTCCAGGCATCGGCCAGCGGCGATTCGGGCGTGAACCGCAGCCTGTTCCTCATGGCCGCGCTGATCGCATTGCTGCTGGGCGAGCAATTCCTGGCGTATGTTTTGAGCTACCATCCGCCAGCGGTGGGGGCCGCCGCTTCGGCCGCGGCACTCGGATTGCAGGCGGTTGGAAAGGGCCGGGGCGGAATCCTCCGCAACCCACCGTCGCCGGCCGGGGTTAGTGGAATGGGACCGAGTGTTTGAGTTTTGGGAAAGCATCGCACATGAATTCGCTCCCGCTGCTCGCTGAAACCTCGGGCACCTTCCACCAATTCGCTCGCCTCCAGTCGTTGACCGAATGGTGGCAATGGCTGCTCTTGGTGTTCGTGTCGTTGGCCATCGGCTCGTATGTCGTCTGGATGTACCGACGCGACTCGGTCGATTTGCGGCCGGGCACGGCGTGGGCATTGGTCGCGTTGCGGCTGCTGGTGTTCTTCGGCATCCTGTTCTACTACTTCGACCTGGAGCGGCGGACGGAGCGGCGTGTCACGAAGGACTCGCGGGTGCTCGCCCTGGCCGACACCAGCCAGAGCATGGGGTTGCCCGATGCGGCTCCCGGCGCGGGCTCGGGACCGAGCCGCAGCGACCGCGTGGTCCAGGAGTTCGCCAGCGGTTCATTGATCGACAATCTGCGGCAAGAGCACGAAGTCGTCGTCTATCGCTTTGATCAGACGCCGCGTCCGATCGAGTTGGCGGCGTTTGGAAAGTTGGCGCGGACGCAAGAGGGCGATCCGCAAGAGAAGCGCGCGGTCGAGCGGCAGTCCGAGCTGAAAGCCGCGCGGGTGGCCGCGTACGTGGCGATTGGATTCGCGGCGGCCGCCGTGCTGGCGGGCCTTCTCGCGCTGGCCGGACTGGGTCGAGTGGCGGTGGCCGATTCCGCGTCCTGGCTGTGGCTTGTGGCGATCGTCGCCGGGCTCTCGGCGGCGGTGACACTGGCGGTCGCCACCTTGCGAACGCCGGGGTACGACCTCCGCGTCGCGTTGGGACTGCGATCGGATGCCGGTCCGCAAGCCGACGTGACCGGCGATGGCGCCAAAGACGGCAAGTCGCCGGAGAGCGAGAAGGCGAAAACGATCGATTGGCGGGCGGAGCTCGGCCCACGCGGTTCCGAGACCCGCTTGGGCGACGCTATCGAGCACTTGGTGAACAAGGAACGGGGCGGGCCGATCGCCGGTATCGTGGTGTTCAGCGATGGCGGGCGGAATGCCGGACAGCCGTTGCAGGTGGCGATCGAGTCGGCTCAAAACGCGGGCATCCCGGTGCACTGTGTCGGCCTCGGCTCGGACAAACGTCCGTCCAATGTCCGCATGGTGGACATCGAAGCGCCCGACCGAGTCTATCCGGGCGATAAATTCCCCGTAACCGGCATGGTCCAGGGTTACGGGACGGCGGGGCGGACGGCGAAGGTCGAATTGCTGCAATCGACCGGCTCCGCCGAGAGCGGCGCGGCGTTCCAAAAGGTCGAGGAACGCGCGGTGTTGTTGGGCGCCGAAGGCGAACTGGTTCCCGTGCGGTTCGAGATCACACCCGAGCAGCCGGGCAAGGTCCAGTACCAGATTCGAGTCAGTTTGAACGCTCCGGACGCGGACCCGAAAGACAACGAGAAGACGGCGCGCGTGGAAGTCATTGAGCGGAAGAGCCGGGTGTTGGTGATCGCGGGCGGACCGTCCCGCGAGTACCAATTCCTCAAGAACCTGCTGCACCGCGACAAGGACACCACGTTGCACGTCCTGCTGCAATCGGGCGCCGAAGGCATGTCCCAGGAAGCGGACGAACTGCTGTTCGAGTTTCCCGAGACGGCGGAGGAATTGTTCGAGTACGACGGGATCGTCGCCTTCGATCCCGACTGGGAAAAGCTGGACCAATCCCAAGCCGAGCTGCTGGAACGCTGGGTCGCGGAGGAAGGCGGCGGATTGGTGGTGGTCGCCGGGCCGGTCTTCACGCCGCTCTGGAGCAGCCGTCGACCAGGCGATCCGGTCGCGGACCTCGTCAAGGCGTTGTATCCGGTCGCGTTTTATTATCAGGGTTCCGCCACGTTGGACTTGGGACGGTTCGGCGGCGAAAAGGCTTGGCCGATCGAATTCACGCCGGACGGCGTGGACGCCGAGTTCCTGTGGCTGGGCGAGGATTCGACGGCGAACGCGGCGGCCTGGGCGTCGTTCGACGGAGTGTTTGGCTACTACGCGGTGAAGGATCCCAAACCGGCCGCGCGGGTTTACGCTCGCTTCGGCGATCCGGACACCGCGCTCGACGGCACGCTGCCGATCTACATGGCGGGCCACATTTTCGGTTCCGGCCGCGTGTTCTTCCAGGCGAGCGGCGAGATGTGGCGGATTCGCGCCGTCGACGAAACCTATTTCGAGCAGTACTACACGAAGCTGTTGCGGTGGGCGACCCAGGGCCGGCTCTCGCGCGATTCCAAACGCGGCGTGTTGCTGGTGGACAAAGACCGCGGGCTGCTCGGCGACCAGTTCACGATCCGCGCGATGCTGAAGAACCAGCAATTGCAGCCGCTGGCCGACGCCGAGGTGCCCGCGGTGCTGGTGACGCCCGAGGGGAAACGCGAGGCGTTGCGGTTGCGGCAACTGAAGGAAGGCGCCCGGCCCGGGATGTTCGGCGGCGACTTCACGGCGCTGTTGGAAGGAGACTACCGGGTGGAACTGCGGCCACCCGGCTCGGATACGGACGAACTGCTGACGCGGGAAGTCCGCGTACGAGTTCCCGCGCTCGAGATCGAAAAACCGGAACGCAACGACGCGGTGTTGCGTGAACTAGCCGATAAGACGGGTGGGTCCTACTTCGTCGGAATGGACGATGCGTTGGATCGGGCATCGACCGGCAGGTCGCTGGTCCGCTCCATCGAGCCCCAAGACCAAACCTCCTACCTGCCGGGCACGCCCGATCGCGATTTCGAACGGAATCTCATGGGCTGGCTCATGGGCCTGATTTGCGGCGTGCTCTCGATCGAGTGGCTGATTCGCCGGCTCAGCAAGCTGGCCTGACGCGAAACGTTGGACTTTTGATTCCGGGCGTTCGTATAATCCTCCGTGAAAATCCCGTGTGAGCGGCGTTCAGTTTGGGCGGTAGCGCCGCTGAGCCGCCAGGCAAATTTATGGCTGCAGCCGATTCGGATCTTCGCCTCGCCAACCCCATCGCTCCGGAAATCCGAGCCGCCTTGGCCGGACTGCGGTGGCGAATCCGGGCCTACATTGTCGTCGAAGGAATCGCCGCCGCCACGATTTGGCTCGGCGCCGCCTTCTGGCTGTCGCTCGCCTTCGACTATCTGCCAATTCTCGCCGGCGCAAGCGAACTCCCCCGGCCGGTCCGCGCGGCGTTGCTGGTCGTCACAGCGGCCGGAGCCCTAGGGCTGATTTACTGGTATGTGCTCCGCCGTGTCGTCGTGCGGCTCGCCGACCGCAGCATGGCGGTGCTGCTGGAACGCCGCTATCGCGAGTTCGGCGACAGCCTGCTCACGGCGGTGGAAATGGCGGAACTGCCGGAGCGGACCGAGACGTTCAACCCGGTGATGCTCGACGCGACCAAACGGCTGGCCGAGCGGAAAATTCCCGAAGTGCGGCTCCGCAATTTGTTCAATTTTCGGCCGCTCGCCTGGCGCCTCGTCGCCGCGCTGGCGTTGGCGGCGAGCGTCGTGGCTTTCGCCAGCGCGAACGCCCCGTTCTTCTCGCAAGCGGCTGAGCGGTTGTGGCTGCTACGCGACGAACCCTGGCCGCGGCGCACAAAGATCGAAGTGGTCGGCATCGAATTGCAGCGACCGGACGGCGTCAGTCAAAACGCCGAAGTGCCCGCGCTGCTGACCTTCGACGGCGGTCCCATCAAGGTGGCCCGCGGTTCCAGTTTCAACCTGCGGGTCGTCGCCGACGCCAGCGCCGTCGTCCCCGAGTATTGCTCGATCCGCTACTGGACCGCCGACAACGAATTCGGCTCGGTACGCATGAAGAAAATTGGCCGCGTGCGAACCGAGGAGAGCGGCGGCCAGCAGCGCAGCGTGCAAGGGTTCGCGTTCGACGGCAAGCCGTTCAAAGGAATTTTGTCTTCGTTGTCGTTCGACGTCGTGGGCAACGATCACCGCGTCGGCTCCTACTCGGTGGACGTGGTCGACAGTCCGGCCGTAGTGGAAACGAAGCTCGATTGCGAATTCCCCGCGTACATGGTGGACGAAGCGACGACGTCGTGGTTGCCACGCACGCTGGACTATCTGCCGTCAGGCACCCAACTGCCCCGCGGCTCCCGAGTCGTGGTTCGCGGGAAGGCGAACAAGGAGCTGCGCCGCGTGATCGTTCGCAACCTGGATACCTTGGAAGAGACCCGCATCGAAGTGGCGGGGGAAGGCGACGCCGCGCGGAGCTTTTCGTATCCAGTGGCCAGCCTGATGGCGAACCTTTCGCTGGAAGTGGTCATGGTCGACCGCGATCAAGTTTTCAGCGACCGGCCGTTCCGGATCGCGCTCGCCGCAATCCCCGACGACGCGCCCAAGATCGAGACGCGGCTCCGCGGCATCGGCTCGGCGGTCACGCCGGATGTCGTCGTCCCGCTGCTTGGCAAAGTGACCGACGACTATCAGATCCAGTCCGCGTGGGCCGATGTCCAAGTGGGCGATGAGGAACCGCGGAAGCGGAACTTGACTCTGGGCCGCGAAGGCGCGCTCGAAACGGAACTCGACTTCCGCGAACTCCGCAGCGACCCCAAACCGATCGAACTGAAGCCCGCCGCGAAACTCCGGCTCCGCGTGCTGGCTGACGACCGCTTCAAACTGGGCGACGAAGGCCCGAACCTCGGCACCGGCGAACTGTACGAGTTGGATGTGGTCACCGCCGAGGAACTTTTGCGATTACTCGAAAGCCGCGAATTGGGACTGCGCCGCCGCTTCGAGCAGATCATCGAAGAGACGACGGAACTGCGGGATTCGCTGCTGCGGGTGAAAGTGGAATTGGCCTCGGCGGATAAGGACGGCGCGCCTGCGAAAGACGCGCCTGCGAAAGACGCGGCCGGCAAAGATGCAGCCGGCAAAGATGCGGGCACGCCACGGCCAGCCGGAGCGGAACCGGGGGATGAATCGCCGGAGGGCGAGACGGCCGCCCAGCGGGCCCAGTCGTTGCGGCTCCTGCGGGTGCAACGAGCGATCCAGCAGAGCCAAAAATCGTCGCAGGAAGTTCTGGGCGTTGCTTTGTCTTTCGCCGATATCCGCGAGGAACTGATCAACAATCGGGTCGACACGGAAGATCGCAAGGAACGGCTCAAAGAGCAAATTGCCGACCCCTTGCGAAAAATTGTCGCGGAACGCTTTCCGGCGCTTGAAAAGCAACTCGCGGAACTCGAAAAATCACTAGGGGACACGAAGGCGGCCGGGCCATTCTCGGACGCCGCCTCCGAGCAATCCGAACTCCTGCTCGCCGAACTCGGCGACGTCCTCCAGAAAATGCTCGATCTGGAAACCTACAACGAATTGCTCGATATTGTGCGTGACCTAATCAAGGAGCAGACCGACCTGCTCGACAAAACCCGCCAACAGAAGAAACGCCAGTTGCTCGAACTGACGGAGTAGCCGCCCAGCAACCCCCAACTCGTAAGAAGGATTCCCATGAGCCGTCTTCTCTCCCGCCAGGCTCGAACCGCCCGTTCCGTGAAAGCGTCTCAGTCGCTTTCCGTCGTTGCTTCCTTCCAACGGCTTTCGGTGCTTCTCGGCGTGTTCGGAATCGCCCTGTTGCTCGTATCATTGGGCTCGATCGACGCCCAAGAAGCGAAACCCGCCGATGCCAAGCCCGCCGATGCAAAACCGGCCGATGCAAAACCCGCC
>Ga0256363_1000150_pt1 | contig 8764 bp, 7 predicted proteins | sample MistaT_4_FD_189988 | JGI IMG/M metagenome (GOLD analysis project Ga0256363, IMG submission 189988) | Metatranscriptome of freshwater microbial communities from Mississippi River, Louisiana, United States - Miss_Atlam_RepB_8d (Metagenome... | ecosystem: Environmental > Aquatic > Freshwater > River ...
CGCTCTCCCGCTGGCCACGCCAGCGCAGCACGCCGAGCGTGGCCGCAAACAGGCCTGCCGCCAGCACGCCACAGCCCGGCAAGGTATGGGTGTAGCCGCGATGCTCGAGCAGGTAGGCCAGCGTATCGCCGGTGACGGCGCCCATGCTCCAGGCGAGATCGCTGTCGGGGAGGTTGCCGCCAAGCACTCCGATGCTGATGAGGGCGACACGACGGGTGCTGTCCGACAGGCCGGCAGTGGTCGGGCGCAGGGTGTGCGCGATCAACTCGCCGGCCACCAGCCCCACGAGGGAGTGCGTGAGATTGTCCATGGCGTGGTCAGCGTGGCCGAGCCACCGTACGGCGCCGTTACGGGCGCTGGTCAGAAACCGGAGGCGGGCAGCACGCCGGCAGGTGCTGACCGCCCCTACGGCGCGGCACCAGCACCGCAGCCTGCGCTCAGCGGGGCACGAAGCCGTTGCGCGGATTCAGCTCGGAGCCGTCCTCCAGCACCGCCTTGACCCATGCCGCTGCCGGACGACCATCGGTCATTGGGTGACCGGTGATGGTCAGCCGCGTGCCCGCCGGCAGGGTGCTCTTGCGGATGCCGGAACGCATCAGCGTGGTAGGCCCTTCGGCTTCGAAGCCCCAAGTGACCACCGAGCCATCGTCCGAGCGGACTTCGACGATGAGCCAGGAGTGAGGATTGCTGTACTGGAATTCCTTGACCGTGCCGGTCACGGTGATGGTCTTGTTAGCATCGAACATGGCTGTGGAGTGGTGGCCGAACACGGGGGCCGACAGCAGCAGGATGGCAGCAAGCAGAAACTGACGATTCATGGAAATTCTCGCTCTGGATGACGTGACGTAATGGGTTAGGGGATACGGGCTTCAGTCGAAATCGAAGTCCTTGAACTGGGTGCTGCCATCTTCCTGTTCCTGGACGTCGTTGTTCTGGTTGTCGAAACAGTACCAGTAATGGATCCGCAGCTGTTTTTCGGGATCGGTAAGCTTCACGTAGGTTTTTCTGGTGTACCAGGGCTCGAGCAGGTACTGGGGATCGAAGGCCCAGACGTGGGAGATCAGCGTGCGCTCGTCGGCCTTTTGCATGATCTCCACGAGCTCGATGTCGTCGGAATAATTGGGCTGACTGCGCTGGTACATGCCGGCACGCAGCTGGTTGGTGTGAATCACCAGCCGACCCTCGTGCCAGAAGCCGATGGAATCGCCGTCGAACGTCGGAAAGCGGTCATCGGGCGCCAGATGCTGGCGGCCATCGGTGTAGATGCGGCGCGTTTCCGCGGCGACTTCGTTCATCAGCCAGGTCTGCTCCGGCGTGATGGCGTACTCGCGCAGAAAGGGCTCGGATACCCCACGCGCTGCGCCCGGCGGTTCGCAGCGCCCGAGCGGGTCGAACTCGATGCCCTGCTGGGCGAGCCTGACGCGTTCTTCGAGGATGGCCTGCTGCTCCGGAATCAATTTGGCCGGCGGCAACTGGCCCGGTGCCTGGCTGGTGTCGTAGGCGAGCCCGGTCTGGCCAAAGTCCATCGAGTAAACCCCACGCCAGTCCGGCAACGTCTGCCAAGTGAGCGTCGTGCTGCCGCCGGCCTGCTGCTGCAGGTACTGGTATAGCGCCTCTGCGCTGTCGAAGCGCTTGCCGAGCGCCACCATGTCCTCCCGGCTGGCTGCGGCATCGGGCACCTGGGCTGAGGCCGAGTGAATGGCGATGGCGGCGGCCCACGCCAGCGGGCGCAGCAGGCTGAGTGGAAGGCGTGTTTTTTTCGATGTCATCAGGGTCTCCGGTCTGGCCAATGAGTAGGGCGTTGCAAGGATGAACGGTATCAGGGTGCCGCCTCGGTGGCGGCTGCCTCGGTAGCGGCGCGCTCCAGTGCCCGCTGCCCGGACAGGATGTTCGCCATGCCATAGTTGCCCTCGGTGCAGGCATATTCGAACAGGATGCCACCGAGATCAGTCAGCGGATAGGTGCCGCCCCAGGGCTCGGCCCAGGTGTGCGGATCTTCGACGCGGAAGCGGTATTCCAGCGTGTCGGCATCCACGCGTGTCAGCCACTCGGTCACTTTCATGTGCTCCGAGGCGTTGCGCCACGCGGCGGCAGGATGGAAGCCGGCCGTCTCCACGACCAGGGTTTCGCCCTCCCAACGACCCGCCGACGTGCCATTCCACTGCGGCAGCAGGTTGCCCGGCAGCGGCTTGCCATCGGTAGGAATGACGCGGGGGTCCCCCATTTCACCTTGAATTACCACGAGTCCCGGACTCTGGAAGATCTGCAGGTTGCTGTTGTAACCGCCGGGAAGGATGGGGGCCAGCGTACTGGTCCACACGATGCAGCGCTCTGACAATGAGCGGAATTCTGGGCCATCGAACTCGTGACCGGTCCGCAGCGCAGCGCGCGCCTGCTGCCGGGCAACCGCTTCCTCGGTGAGTGGCGGCATGCGGCCATTGGCCGGAAACGTGATGATGGAGGTGCGGAGGTTCTCGGAAAACTTGCCCTCGTTGGCGCTGAGCGAAAAGGTGCCCATGTCGTAGTGAACGTCTTCCGGTGTGCCAGCCACGGTTTCATCATCCTGATCCGCCGCCTCCAGCACGCGCTGCTGGTAGGCCATCGCCTCCTCGGGGGTGAAGAACTCCCTGGTGCCGAGTTCCACCGGGCGCTCCACCGGCGCCAGCGTGAACTCGCTGTAGACACCCGCCAAGGCCGGCTCACCCCAGGACGTGCGCGGTTGCCCTGCTTCGGAGCAGCCCGCGAGGGCGAGACAGACAGCGAGCGGAAGCAGGGGCAGGCAGCGGGTGGTAGTCATGGCAGTGTCCTCGGTAAAGGGCCGTGGCGTCATTCGGCCGGCTTGCGCAGATGGCCGTACAGCTTCTCTTCGGCAAAGGGCTCGCACTTGAACTCAAGCAGTCGGTAGCCGTCATCGACAAGACGATACAGCGGCATCCTGATCGTCCACGGCTCACTGAACACCGCGGGATCTTCGATGGTGGCCTCGTACTGCAGGTGGTCCGGCGACAGCGGTGTGTAGCGTTCGGTCACCCGGGCGGCCGCGCTGGCGTAGTTGCCGGCGCGGTCCAGCCAGGTCTGGCCATTGAACCCGCTCACCTCGACCACCAGCGTCTCACCCTCCCAGCGGGTGTTGGACCAGCCCATCCAGCTGTCGAGCGGTGCCTCGTCGCTGCCACCCAGCGTGAGGCGACGCAGACCCGTGGCGTACTGGTAGAGGATGGCGATGGTGCCGTCACCCTGCACGATCTGGAAGGGATAGGGCATGTAGGTGGAACGTGGCACACCGCCGAGGTAGCACTTGCCCTCGGGGTCTTCGCTGAGGCGGTTGCGGAAGTTCGCCTCGCGCTGCGCCAGCGCCTCGGGGAGATACGGGATGCGCCCACCCACGACCACGCCCTGACCGGGAGCAACGGCAAACTGGGCGCCGAGCTGCGGCACGCCGCCGTCCGCTGCCGCGTGCGGCTCGAGATTCCAGTGCGCGGTGTTCAGACTCTGCCAGACACCGCTGAAATCCGGATGTCCATCGGCAGTACGCGGAAAATCCTGCCGCGGCGCCGCCAGTACCGGCAGGGCCAGCAGGCCGACCAGTAAACCCACTGCTGTCACTTTCGCCATCACTCGCCTGCTCCGGGCACTCGACCATCGAAAAACAGCTCTCGACCATCAGCGAAGGTGATGGTGCGCCCCACGCCCTTCGGCGACTTGTCGCGGGCCTGGTAACCGATCACGTGCAGCGCTGAGCCAAGCGGAATCGACTGCTTGGTCACGCCACGTCGCACCAGCGCATTGGGGCTACCCCCCTCGATCATCCAGGTGACCACCTTGCCTTCGGCATCCTTGACGTCGATGTGGATCCACGAGTGCGGATTGATCAGCTCAACCTTCGACACGGTGCCGGTCAGATCGAGCGGGCTGTTCACATCGAATTCCAGTGCAAACGCGTGATGAGCCAGCAGCGCCTGCGGCAGTAGCGGCGTCAGCGCCAGTAGCAGCCTGCCTAGGTGCCGACGCAGGAGTCCTCGGTGGGTGACGGCTCTGTTCATGGAAGTTCCTCGCGTCGGGTTCCGGGCTGCACGCCCGGCAGGTTGCTCAGGGATGGCTTGCCGGTAGCCGGAATACATACAAGGCATTGCCGGTGTCCGGGTAATGGATCTCGGGAGTCAGGATGGAGGGCACGATGCGGGGACTGCCGCCACCGAGACCGGTGGGCACCGCCACGTACTGCACACCATTCACGGCATAGGTGATGGGAAAACCCTGCACCGAGGTACCGAGCCGGGTTTCCCACAGCACCTGCCCGCTGCGTACGTCATGGGCGCGGAAGCGCCGGTCGAGATCTCCGGCAAACACGAGATTACCCGCCGTACTGAGCACCGCCGTCAGGTAGGAGGCCGGCTGCTCGAAGGCCCAGGTCTCCTCCAGGGTGTCGACGTCGTAGGCCGCGAGCTTGCCGACCAGATCTTCCTTGCCTTCCTGCGCGAACCAGCGCCGCGACACCGCCGCGCCCCCGCCACCCTCTTTGAATTCGATCTCTTCGGCCTTCATGTCCACGCAGCTCTGGGAAAGCGGGATCACCACGCTGTTGGTGCCGTGGTGGTAGCTCATCGCCTGCCAGTTGTGGCCACCGGCAGAGGAAGGGCAGCCTCCGACCCATTCACCAAATCGGTGCTCGGCAATGTCGGCACGATAGGTGGGGCGTCCCGTCTTGGGATCGAACGAGGAGAACATGTTCTGGAACACGGTCTCCTTGTGGCCGAGGTACTGGCCGTTGCTGCGGTCGAGCTTCCAGAGGATGCCGTGCTTGCCGGCCGACAGCACCAGTTTCTGGTCTCCGCGATCGATAAGTACGCGTTCGAACACTTCGTCGAGGTCCATCGCCTCGCCCGGGACGTGCTGGTAATACCATTTGAGCGTGCCGGTGTCGGCATCGAGCGCCAACGTGGAATTGGAGTAGAGCGCGGCATCGGCCACGCTCATGCCACGGCTGATCGGCATCCAGGGCTTCGGCTGGGAAACACCGATGAACACCGTATCGCTGACTGGGTCATAGCTCGGTGTGATCCAGGTGTCATTGCCGGCACGGAAGACATCGTCGATGCCGTTCCAGGTTTCGCCGCCGGGCGTGCCGCTGCGCGCCACCGTCTCGAACTTCCAGAGCGGTTCGCCATCGTCGAGATCGTAGGCACTGACGTAGCATTTTTCCGGGCGGAACGTGGTACAGCCGGTCATGCCGGTGAATATCTTGCCGTCGGCCACCAACGGACCGCTGGAGTTGCCGAAGCGCTCCCCGATCGGCTGTTCCCAACGCTTTTCCCCGTCCACCGCACTCAGCGCGACGATGATGCCTCCAGGTGTGTTGACGATGAGCTGGTCGCCATGGATGGCGAGACCGCGCATGTTGCCCTTGCGGCCCCCGAGGCGATGCTCCCAGATGAGCTCGCCAGTGTCGGCCGTGAGCGCCTGCACCTTGTTGCCCGGGTTGAACAGATAGAGCACGCCGTCGTGCACCAGCGGCGAATTCTGGTTGGTGGTTTCGCTGCCCAGCGCCCAGACCCACGCCAGCTGCAATTGTCCGACGTTGCCGGTGTCGATCTGGTCGAGGGCGCTGTAGCTGTGGGCGGCGTAGTTGCCGCGATGGATCAACCAGTCCTCTGGCGGCGGCGCCAGCAACATGGCGTCGGTGACCGGGCGGAAATCCGGCACACGCCCGGGCACGGTGATGCCGACCGGCCCCTCGTCGGCCGCCGCCCCGGCAGCCGCTACGGTGGCCGGGGCAGCGGCAGGATCGGTAATGGTGCTGATCAGCACCGGGTTTTCCAGCGACAAGGTGGTGATGCCCGGCTTGGCGCCGTTCATGGCCAGAATGAAGGCTGTCAGATTGAGATAGGTTTCCTGCGAAAGACTGCCCGGTGCAGTCGGAGGCATGGCACTCTTGATGGCCTGGGTGAGTTCGCCGACGCTGCGCGCGCCGAAGCTACCGAGAAAGCGCTCCCCGCGCAGCGGTGCGATCGGCCCCAATCCGCTCATGTCGTTCTGGTGGCAACCGTTGGCACAATTGGCAAGATAAGCCGCCTGACCCAGCTCCTGCTGTTCGGCCGTGAAGATCGGCTGCGTGGTCTCGGCGTCTTCTGCGGCGCACAGGACCTGTGCGGTCAACAGGCTGCAGACCAGTGCCACACCAAGGCCGCTGTGCCGCGCTCCCCTCGATCCGGAATTGCTGTCCATCGTTGTAGTCCTCATCGTCGACGTCATGGCATCGGCAGCGCCCAGGCCACGAGCCGAGCGGCATTGCCACTGGTCCCTGGCGCGTTGCCGTTGACGGCCATGACCACGTACTGGCGACCTTCATGCAGGTAGGTCATGGGCAGTCCGCTCTGGTTGCCGCCGGGAATGGCGCCCTGCCAGACCCGCGCCCCCGTGCGCTTGTCGTAGGCGTGGAAAACCGGCTGCCCTGCGGAACCCTCGCCGGCAAACAGCAGCGTCTTGGTCACCAGCAGGCCCGCCTGCGAGGGGTTGCCGGTGGCGGGTACATTCTGCAAGCCGGCTGCCGCGAGATTAGCCTGTATTGCCGGCGGCGTGTCGGAGTTGGGAATCTGCCAGGCGATCTCGCCACGGTTCATGTCGTAGGCCGTGATGCGCCCGTAGGGTGGCTTCAGCAGACGCAGGTTGTTCGGCAATTGCGGCAGTGAGCCCGTCATGCGGTAGTCGGCGTAGTCGGGATCCTCGGGACGCGCCGGCAGCATGGGCTCGAGCCCGATGACCGAGGGATTGGTGGCGGATCCCACGTAAATGAATCCGGTTTCCGGGTCGCCTGCGCCGGATTGCCAGTTGGCGCCGCCGCCGTAGCCGGGAAAGACGATGGTGCCCTTGTTCGTGGGCGACACCACCGACGGCGGCGTGTACATCGGACCCAGGGTGTAAGCGGCCACTTCCTGCAGTGCCAGCGCCCGCAGTTCCGGCGTGAAGTCGATGAGGTTGTTTTCATCGTAGCCCTGTACGTCGAAGCCTGCCGGCTTGCTGGGGATGGGCTGCGTGGCGGCGGTCCACTCACCCGGCACGCTGGTTTGCGGCACGCTGGTTTCGACCAGAGGCCAGACCGGCTCGCCGGTGACGCGGTCGAACACATAGGCGAAAGCCTGCTTGGTGAGCTGCACCACGGCTTTCACCGGACGCCCCTCCACGTTCAGGTCGATCAGGATGGGATGGCCGGGGTTGTCATAGTCCCAGATGTCATGGTGCACCAGTTGCTGGTGCCACAGCCGCTGGCCCGTCCGGATGTCCACGCAGACGAGACTGCTGGAAAACAGGTTGTCGCCGGGGCGCGCGCCGCCGTAGACATCGTTGGTCGGCGCCTCCACCGCCAGGTACAGGTAGCCCAGTTCGCTGTCGACGGAGAAGGCGCCCCACACGCCGGCGTTGCCGGTGTAGTCGGCAGAGCGGTTATGCCAGGACTCGTAGCCAAACTCGCCGGGACGCGGAATGGTATGGAAGCCCCACTTCTTTTCGCCGGTGCGGACGTCGAAGGCGAGTACATCACCCTTGGCATTCACCTTGTTGAGCCGACCCATGGCGGGGCCGACCACGATGGTGTCGTGCGCGATGACCACCGGAGAGGAGTTGCCAAGGCGACCGATCAGGTCGCCAGGGAATTCGCTGTCGAGCGCCGCCAGCATGTCGACGATGCCGTCCTGGCCGAAGCCCGGTACGGGCCGCCCCGTGTGGGCATCGAGGGCGACGAGGTTGAAGCCGGGGGTGGCGAAAACGATGCGATCATCGCCCAGACCGTCGCTCCACCAGGACACCCCGCGGTGGATCTTGCGCGGCGCAGCCACGAAGCGTTCACCCTCGTCGAGACGGTAGAGCCACAGCGTCTCGCCGGTCCCCGCATCTGCCGCCACGATGACGCGGCGCTGGTCCATCGAGAAGTACAGTACGCCGTCGACCATCAATGGGGTGGTTTCGCTGCTGGCAACCGCCGAGGGCAGCAGGCTGTCGGCCTTCCACACCCAGGCGACTTCCAGCCCGGCCACGTTGCCGGCATCGATCTGGTCGAGGGCGGAGTAGCGCAGCCCCCCACCATCGCCGGCGTAACTCAGCCACTGGCCATCCACCGCACCCTGCTGCGCGAGGGCGAGACTGAATCCACCCCACCACAGCAAGCACGACAGCACACACCCAAGATCCCGCGCACGGGACCGCACACACGCCGACTGACGTTCCATCCTCCCCTCCGCTTCTGGTCCCGGCCGCAGCCGGTCCGCTGTTTTTCTTGGTGGAAAGGGTTGTGCTGCGGCAGCGCCGCAGCGGCACCCGCTGGCTAGGCCAGAGTAAAGCCGTACTGGTTGAGCGGCAACGCCCGGAAGCGCTTGCCCGTGGCCTTGGCCAGGGCATTGCAGAAGGCCGGCAACAGGGGCGCCTGACCCGGTTCACCGACGCCGCCCCAGAAACCGCCGGTCGGGGCCAGCACGACCTCGACCTTGGGCATCTCGGCATTGCGCAGCACGCGGTAGTCATGGAAGTTGCCCTGCTTCACCCTACCCCGCTCGATGTTGATCTCCCCCCACATCGCGGCGCTGAGGGCCCACACGGTGGCTCCCTCGAGCTGCGCACGCACGTTGTCGGGGTTGACCACGTAGCCTGAATCGATGCCCTGCACCACGCGATGCACCTTGATCATGCCGGCATCGTTTACTGACAACTCCACGACGGCGGCCGTGAAACTCGCGTAAGGCTCGGTGGTGGCGATGCCACGGAACACACCGGC
>Ga0256363_1000151_pt1 | contig 8730 bp, 7 predicted proteins | sample MistaT_4_FD_189988 | JGI IMG/M metagenome (GOLD analysis project Ga0256363, IMG submission 189988) | Metatranscriptome of freshwater microbial communities from Mississippi River, Louisiana, United States - Miss_Atlam_RepB_8d (Metagenome... | ecosystem: Environmental > Aquatic > Freshwater > River ...
CTCAATACATCAGCAAATAAATATACAGGTGCTGGGTATAACCAAAAGAAAACTAAGAAACCAACTGACGCTGCGAATAGATACGTAGCGAATGGAGATGCTGCCGGAGATACAACTTCTTCTACTTTAGCAAAAAACATTGTCTTAATAATGCGCAAGTAGTATACACCACCAATAACGCTTGTAACAACAGCTACTAATGCTACAGAATACATCTGTGCAGAAACTGCAGATTGGAATACCATGTATTTCCCAAAAAATCCAGCTAACGGTGGGACTCCCGCCATAGAAAATAGTAATAATGCGAAAGAAATACCTAACACTGGATTAGTTCGACCAATACCTGCTAATTCATTGACATTACGATAACCAAAACTTAATAAAAAGGAGAATGTCGCAATTGTCATGATGAAATAAAGAGCAAGGTAGAAAAAAAGAGCTATCCCATGCACAAGTTGCAAGCCCTAATAGAATAAAACCTACATGTGCAATTGTACTATAAGCAAAAAGACGTTTTAGTCTTTGTTGACCTAAAGCACGTAATGCTCCAATAAGCATACTTCCAATAGCAGCTGTTACTAATAAGGGCTGCCATTGCTCAATAGAAGTATAAAATGATGTTGATAACAACTTGAAGAATAAAGCTAAAACAGCAATTTTAGGCACAAGTGCGAAAAATGCTGTAATAAATGTTGGCGCACCTTCATATACATCTGGAGTCCAAACATGAAATGGAAACGCAGATAATTTAAATAGGAATCCAACAAATAGGAATACCATTCCTAAAATAAAGAATGTTGAACGATCAACTTGACTTAATAGCATCCAGTCTGAAAAACATAGACTTCCTGTAGCACCGTACAATAAAGAACCACCAAACAATAAAAACCCGGAAGCAATTGCCCCTAAAATAAAATATTTTAGCCCAGATTCTGTAGAATATTGCGATGTTCGTCTTGTTGCAGCTAAAATATAGAAACAAAAGCTTTGTAGTTCTAGAGTTAAATAAAACGCTAAAAAATCTTGTGACGCAGCTAATCCAATCATCCCTAGTGCAGAGAAAAGCATAAATAGACTGTTTTCGTAAACAGTCTTGTTATTAGCTAACGCTAGTGACACTAAACATCCAATTAAGATCCAAATGTGAATTGCTCTAGAGTTTTCGTTAAAGGAAAAACTTTCATTCCAAACACTACCATAAATGTCGCTTCGTGCAATCAGCCATAATGTTAAACTTGTAGTCAAAATGCTTAACGCTTTAATAGGTCTTACAAGTACAGAATATGGTGGTCTTGAACCATACCAAACACCCAAGACAACTAATAATTGAACCGCAATCCCTAAAAATAACTCAGGACCTACTACTTTCCAGTCGTTAATAAACACGGTTATATTCTTTTTTAATAATTATAATTTTTTCACTAGTTTTATTGTTTGTTATTTGTATATATATATATATATTAATAACAAACAATAAACTAGCGTTTATTAGTTTTTTGTAGTACATTTAATATAAATGTACTACGAGAGACTAATTTACGCACATAAGTATAAAATTGATAGATGCATAGGTTGTAGAAATACTTCTGGATAAATCCCCATCCATAAAGTCATAAAGATAAGCGGTGCAAACACTGCTGCTTCACGGCGAACCAAATCTGAATAACCTGATAAGACCTCTGTTTGTAATGGTCCGAATAATACTCGATTACATAGCCAAACAGAGTAGGCAGCTCCTAAAACAGTTCCAATTGCAGCTAAGATTGCAACTGTAACATTTGCTTCAAATGCACCTGCTAACGACATAAATTCTCCAGCAAAACTACTTGTTCCAGGAAAACCTAGATTAGCCATAGAGAAAAAAGTAAACACAATAGCAAATAATGGCATAGCTTGTGTTAAACCTTGATAGTATTTCACTAAACGTGTATGATAACGGTCATACAATACACCAACACATAAGAAAAGCGCACTGCTCACCCAACCATGGCTTAACATAATCATCATAGCACCCTCTAATCCAACAACATTACCTGTAAATAATCCTAATGTTACGAAACCCATGTGAGCAACAGATGAATATGCAATAATTTTTTTTAAATCACCTTGTCGTAATGTAGTTAACGATGTGTATACAATTGCAACTACACTCATAGTGAACATAAAAGGAGTAAAGTATGCAGAAGCTTCTGGGAATAAAGGAATTGAGAAGCGAATGAAACCGTATGTACCTAACTTTAAAAGTACACCAGCTAACATAACTGAACCGGCAGTAGGTGCTTCAACGTGAGCTTCCGGTAACCAAATATGAAATGGTACCATAGGTACTTTTACAGCAAATGATGCAAAAAAAGCAACCCATAAAAAGATTTGTCGAGATTCTGACCAAGTAGTAGTCAATAATACTTGATAATCTGTAGTTCCTGTTTCAAATGCAATTGTTAAGATTGCTAGTAACATGAAAAGTGATCCTAGCAACGTATAAAAAAAGAATAAGTAAGCAGCGCGGCCTTTTCTAGCGCGAGATCCCCAAATTCCAATCATTAAGAACATAGGAATAAGCACGCTTTCAAAGAAAATGTAAAAGAACAATAAATCAAGAACTGTAAAAACACATACTAAAAATGAGCCCATTACTAAAAAAGCCATCATGTAAGCTTTAACATGTGTTTGAATAGATTCCCATGTTGCAATGATACAAAGGAAAATCAAAAATGTTGTAAGTAAAACAAAAAATAACGAGATACCATCAATCCCGAAATAAACTGGAAACATCCAGTTTTTTACCTCTACAAATTGAAACCCTACTGCTTGGTTATCAAATAGTACCCATAGCTGTAACGATAATACAAAAGATAATGCTGCAAAACTTGCACCAATTTTTCGAATAAGATCTGTATTACGTGACGGAACAAATGCTAATACTAAAATACCTAACCAAGGTAATACAATTAAATTACTAAGCATTTGTTTTCTCTTTTTCTACTACGAATAAAATTGAAATCATTAAGATCCACAAAAGTCTTAAATCAAAGCCAGGCGAAATAAACAAGAGTCCAATAAATAACGCAGAAATCATCCAAAAGGCCGCATGATAAATGTAACCACTATGTAATTGTTTTACATTTTCAACTAGCTTTTCGACTGCATTTGAAATTCCAAAAGGACCAAAATGTTCAATTAGACCTTTATCTAATGCTTTATATGTTGTTGAATAACCAAAACGTAATGCTACTGGAACAATACATTCGTTATAAACGCGATCAAATAACCATTTTTTCGTTAAAAACAATGTTAGTTCGCGGCCTTGAGGTGACATCTGAATTGCATGTACAACAGGAGCAAACCCATGGTATAATGTTACCGCTAATGTTGCACCACCTAAAGAAAATACTAATGGAATCCATTTAATTGACAAAGGGATCCATTCAGCATCTAGTAAGATCGCATGTTCAGGTAAAGTAACAATCGCATTTCCCCAATAATTTGAACCCGGTCCAATAATTGCGTCTCGTGTTAAATATCCTCCGAATAAAGCACCTAAGGATAGTACGAATAACGGAAATCCCATAGCAAACGGCGCATCGTGTGCATGTTCAATTGTAGTTCGATAAGCGTTTGTATCTCTAAAGAATGTAAAATAAATTAAACGGAATGAATAAAAAGCTGTAAAAAATGCAGAAATTACACCTAACCAATGCGCAAATGTTCCTGCTACTGAGTAATGCGCATACGCAACCTCTAGAATTACATCTTTTGAATAAAAACCTGTTAAGAAAGGAAACCCCATTAATGCCATAGATCCAATAAGCATCATAACATAAGTATACGGTAATAAACGAAGTAAACCCCCCATTCGTCGCATATCTTGTTCATCTGCTACTGCGTGAATAACTGAACCAGCGCTTAAAAACAATAGAGCTTTAAAATACGCATGGTTCATTAAGTGAAACATACTAACAGAATATTGAGATAATCCTACAGCGAATGCCATGTAACCTAATTGGCTACAAGTAGAATATGCAATTACTTTTTTCAAGTCATTTTGTAGCATACCAGTAGTTGCCGCCATAAACGCAGTCATAGCACCAAAAACTGTTACTACAATAAGAGCAGTTGGTGCATATTCAAATAACGGTGAACAACGAATCATCATAAAAATCCCAGCAGTTACCATTGTAGCAGCGTGAATTAATGCAGACACCGGCGTTGGTCCTTCCATTGCATCAGGTAACCAAGTATGTAGTCCTAATTGCGCTGATTTACCTACTGCTCCAACAAATAAAAATAAACACAGAACTGTAATCCAAGCATCACCATGAACAGCTACATAAGCAGGCACTTGTGCAAATAATGTTGAAAACTCAACTGTATGAAATGTGGCGAAAAAACCGAAAATTCCTAATGCAAACCCAAAGTCTCCTACACGGTTTACAATCATAGCTTTCATCGCAGCTTTATTCGCTTGAATTCTTGTATACCAAAAGTTAATTAATAAGTATGAACATAGTCCAACCCCTTCCCAACCAAGAAACATCTGTACAAAGTTTTCGGCTGTAATCAACATTAGCATAAAAAAAGTGAAAAGAGATAAATATGCCATAAATCTTGGGATATGTGGATCATGTGACATATAGCCTGTAGCATAACAGTGAACTAAAGCAGAAATTCCTGTTACAATAACCAGCATACTTGTAGTCAAACTATCAAATAAAAATCCCCACGAAGCATCTAACCATTCTGAATGAATCCAAGGCGCTACTGTCACATAAACAGGACTTCCAGAAAGTCCAACTTCATAGACTGTAGTAATTGAAAACAAAGCGGCTAACGCTACGCATCCTGTTGTAATAAAACCAGCGCCTTTTGGTCCAATAAAGCGACCAAAAAGTCCCGCCGTAATGGCACCCATCAAAGGAAGTGCTACAATACTTAAGTACATTTTTCGTTTTATCCTTTTAATACGTTAACCCAATCCATTGCAATTGTCCCGCGCACACGATAGTATACCACTAATAGACCTAGTCCAATTGCTGATTCTGCTGCAGCTACTGTAATTACAAATAATGCAAACAATTGACCATAACTATCATCCATCGCGATAGAAAAGCCGATCCAATTTAAGTTTAAAGCTAAAAGCATTAGTTCAATACTTAATAGTAATACAACTACGTTTTTACGGTTTAAACCAATACCTACTAATCCAAAACCAAACAAAGGTACAGAGATTAGCAACCATTCATGCATGTTCATACGTTTTAATCTTTTTTGTATTTTTATTATTTGTTTTTTATTGTTTATTATACCAATTATTAGTTTATTATAATAAAACTAGCAGTCACTAGTTTTTCTATTATTTTTAATAAAAAAAAATAATAGAAAAACTAGCAAGTAACAACAAACATAAATGAAGCAAATAATGCGAACTTAACCAAGTTTGAGAGTGCATTTTTTGCTTTTGCATTATGTACATAATCTAAAAAAATGCTATCAAATCCGTGATTTACGTGCACCGCAATACAAGCAGCTAATAATAAATAAAAACGAAAATCAACAAAAATTGTAAAAGGAAGTAGTACCAATAGCGCTACTGACGAAGCTCTTTGAATAATCCAATGTGACATATTACTATTCTTTTTTAAATTTATTTTGTGTTAATAATAGTTACGAAATAACAAATAGTAACGCAATAAAAAAGCTAGCAGCTAAAGTAGCAAGTAAAATGGCTGTAGTTTTTACACCTTCTGTTGAAACATATGCGCCAGTGTCCCAAATGAAATGGCGAATACCATTTGCTGCATGATAGCTAATTGCGCCCATGACTACAAATAGAATAGGGTAAAAAAGTTCAAAACCGATTGTAATATCATTTGCGAAAAATGTATAAGCTAAAATTGCTGGGATGACTAATAAAATACTTCCCGCTAAAATAACACCAGTCATTCTATGGAAGATAGAAAGACCTGAACTAATTTGCGTTGAGTAAATCGTTAGATGTGGTGATAACTCTTTTCTCATTATTATTTATTTTAAATACATTACTAGTGTTTTATTTTTTTTCTTTCTTATAAAAAGCTAGCACTCACTAGTTTTTTGGTTATATTAAATCAAAATAATAGGTATAACCAAAAAATTAGCACTCACTAGTTTTCAAATTATTTCTATTAGTTAAAAATAATAGAAAAACTAGAAATTAAATGAGCCCATTTGTGGCAATTAATAATCCAGCGATCCATAGAACGAATGCGAAAGATAAGGGTAAAAACACTTTCCAACCTAATCGCATTAATTGGTCGTAGCGATAACGTGGAAAGGACGCTCTAACCCAAATAAAAACGAATAACAGAAAGCTTACTTTTAAACCAAACCAGATTACACCTGGAATCCAGTTAAAAGGTGCAAAATCAAGCAAAGGGAGCCATCCACCTAAAAATAGTACCGTAGCTGATGAACACATTAAAATCATGTTTGCATATTCCCCTAAGAAAAATAATGCAAACCCCATAGCAGCATACTCTGTGTTATAACCTGAAACTAATTCAGCTTCTGCTTCTGGCAAATCGAAAGGTGCTCGATTTGTTTCCGCTAACGCTGAAATAAAAAACATGAGAAACAAAGGAAATAGTGGAAAAATAAACCAAACTGCTTTTTGTTGCAACACAATCTTTGTTAGATTTAGTGTACCAGTACAAACAAGTACTCCTAACAATACAAGCCCTAATGAAACTTCGTAAGAAACCATTTGCGCAGCCGATCGTAAAGCCCCTAAAAAAGCATATTGTGAGTTACTAGACCAACCAGCCGTAATAATCCCATAAACACCTAAAGAAGATAATGCAAATAAGTAAAGAATACCAATATTTAAATCAGCAAAGACCATTCCTTCTCCAAAAGGAATAACTGCCCAAGAACCTAATGCAAAAAAGAATGTTAAAATTGGGGCAATAAAGAATAGAAATGTGTTTGCACTCGATGGGTAAATATTTTCTTTTACCAATAGTTTAAAACCATCAGCTAATGGCTGTAGTAAACCAAAAGGACCCACAGTATTGGGTCCACGACGTTGGTGCATACTAGCCATAGCTTTTCGCTCTAACAATGTTAAATACGCTACAGCAATTAACAAAGGCAATACTACCGATAGATATTCTGCTAACCAAGCAGCAATTTGAAACATAGTACGTTTTTTATTTTTTTAATAAAATGAAGCAAAAAATGAAAACTAACATTTAATAGTTAGTTTAACTAAAAATATTTATTTCTTTGACCCAAAAATTCCTTTTTTATAAGCATTAGATACTTTAACTAAAGAAGGTGAATTTTTTGTAACAGCATCTGTTGTATAGTAGTTATCCACCCAAGAACGTAATGGTGTGTTTTCAACCACTGTTCGATTATATTTTGGATACCAATGATTTTTAAACATAACATCTACATTTTGAGAAGGAACGATTCCTAAACAGTAGTTTTTAACCGCAGTTTTTAATCCATTTAATTCAATAAGAGATGAAACAATTGTTTTATCATGGAAAACACGGCGTTGATTTGTTACGGCCTTTCTCGCAAATTGTGAACGACCTTCTGTATTAGAGAAAGTACCACCTGTTTCTGAAGCTAAAGCACATGGAACAACAAATGTTTCTTCTGAAACATCTGATGCAATATGCGAAGCAATGTAGATTGAAGGTACATCTGATTTACCATTTACAGTTTGTACCATAGTCTTAAATTGTACATTACTTACACTACCAATTTGATGCACCCCTTGATCCATTACTCCAAAGCTATTTGCTTGCGGCTGTAAATAGTTTAGTCCATTCCAACTATTTGTTACTAAATTTGGTACAACGTTAATCAATGTTTGTAACATAGAAAAGAAAGCATTACCGTCAACACGTAAAAATAAAGAAGGACCTACTAGCACAATTGGATGTTTTGCTTTACGAAAAGCAGTACAAAACGAAGAACGACCCTCGACAAACTCCATAAATGAATGCGCAGATGTTCCTGCTGAAATGACAGGATATGTTGTTGAAATTGGTGCACCAAAAGAAACAACATTACAATGCCCTTTTTTCAATCGTTTTCGAATTCGTGCATTTAGTAATGTACCCTCGTAGCGTGGATTCACGCCTACCATTAAAATAAAGTCTACATCTGTAGATTCCCATTTTTCAATAGGAGTATTACATTTAAAAGTACTCTGAAAATCTACTGGAAACAAAGTAGTCTTCCAGTTTCTTCCTGTAGAGTTTGGAGCCTCTAAAGTAACATTTTCAAAATGATCTGTGATTACACCTACAGTTTCTTGAGAAACAGTCCCTGATAAAACAGCTGCTTTACTTTCAATTGAAAAAGCTTTGTGAGTTGAATGGACAAGAGATGCTGTTTCTTCAGGCGGCATAAACGTGCGTTTATTTGTAATACCTTCATAAGAATAACGAGCTTTATCAGAAATCCATTCTTCATTAATTTCTTCGTTTAATTTTGGAGTAATGCGCATAGGAACCCCAAAACGTGAGTCCATTTTAACATTTGAACCAATACCATCTGTTAAATCAATAGTTTCTGTTGTTTCTAATTCCCACGGGCGTGCCATAAATGCATAAGGTTTTGATGTTAATGCTCCTACTGGACATAAATCAATTACATTTCCAGATAATTCAGAGGCAAATAATTTTTCACGTACATAAAACCCAATTTCTAAATTTGTCCCACGACCAGTTGTAC
>Ga0256363_1000158_pt1 | contig 8593 bp, 8 predicted proteins | sample MistaT_4_FD_189988 | JGI IMG/M metagenome (GOLD analysis project Ga0256363, IMG submission 189988) | Metatranscriptome of freshwater microbial communities from Mississippi River, Louisiana, United States - Miss_Atlam_RepB_8d (Metagenome... | ecosystem: Environmental > Aquatic > Freshwater > River ...
CGGTTTTCGGAATGGGGATGGCAAGCAGGCTTCGTCTGGCGGCAATCCTGCCTTGCATGCCCTTTGCGGGCGCTATGGTGTTGGCTGCAGAGGAGCAAGTGGTCACGTTGGATTCTTTTCTCGCCTGCGCAGAACAGGCAGATCGCGGTGCTCGTATCGCCTGTCTTGAAGACGCCCTCGAACTTGCCGTGTCAGCAGATTCAGCCCGAGCCGGCCCCGAAGCGGGACCAGCCACAGTCAGCCCCGTAGTAGCTGGGCCTCCAAATTCCGTTGGCGCGGACCCCGCACAGAATGATGCATCGTTACTTGATCGAGTTCGGGGCTTTGGTAACCCGGCAAGGGTGAGTGACGATGCCGATGGTGGAGAGCGTCTTCATGACACCATCGCGGGCTTGGAGAAACGCAGCAATTTGTGGATCGTTACCTTGGGGAGCGGTCAGGTCTGGCGCCAGGAAGTAGCGAGGACCTTCAATCTTCGTGTGGGCGACGAGGTTGAGATCTATCGCGACGGTGTTGGCAATGGACTGCGTCTTTCTACACCGCGGTTGAGCGGCTTCATCCGCGTGGAGCGAGTCCGCTGAGGTTTCCTGCGCCCATCGCAAAGGACCCGGTTTGTTTTGTACGCGCAGCAGTTTCGCGGCAAAAGAAAAGCCCGGGGCTGTCGCCAGCGCCGGGCTCCTGTTGAGCTAGTCTAGCTCAGTGCTGCTTGAGTCGGCTCGCCAGCAAACCGGTGCTCTCCTCTTCCAGTACGTTCATAACGGACTTGGAGAGGGAGACGAGACCCGCGTTGATGAAGAGCAGCGGGATGGCGATGCCCAGACCCAGCACAGTCGCGATCATCGCAGCCCCGATGCCTTGCGCCATAAGCTTCGGATCTGACGAGCCAGAGGCTGTGATACTTTCGAAGGTGATGATCATACCGATTACGGTCCCGATCAGACCCAAGAGCGGACCGGCGGCCACGGCCAAGCGGAGGAACGACTGGAATCGCTCAAGACGCGGTACCTCGCGAAGCACTGCCTCGGAAATTCGGAGTTCCACAACCTCTGGGGAATCTTTCTCAGTTCCTTGCACAGCAAGTAGCAGTCGTCCAAGCGCATTGTTGCCCATTGGCGTACCAATCTTCTTCAATTGCGCCGCGACGTTGATCTTGGCCAGGAACAGGTAGCCGTACTGGAACACTGCCACCAGCACACCGATTAGACCAACGGCGATGATCACGTAATTCACGACCTCACCTCTCTCGATGCGCTCGACGAAGTTGGGCCGCTCGACATACAGAGAGAGCAAGGCACCGCGCGCAGGGTCCACGATGGCCGGTCTGTAGCCGCTACCGCTGGTGTCCGCGAGCACGTCACGCACAGAGCGCATCAGTTCCGGTTCGGCAGGCTGGCGCGTCAATGTGGACACTGACTCCTGGCTGGGCAGGTAGAACAGGTACTGATCGTCGCCGTACACCATGAAGGACCCGACCCTGACCACTTCGGTAGGGATCGAGGTTACACCGTCATTTTGCAGAACCGGCGTGGTGTAACGGACGACCTCGCTGTCCAGTTTCATTTCCGTCATCAGTTCGATCCACATTCTTTCCAGATCAATGATGTTCGGCAGGGCGGCCGCGGCAGCCATGCGTCGCATGAACTCCAGACGACCTTCCTGGCCGGGCTGCAAAGAAAGCGCCATCTGTGTGTTATTAAGGGATTCGGACAGTTGCCCCAGTGCATCACCTGCGATCTGGCGAGTAACGCCGAACAATTCGCCGAGGTTACCCTGATTGACGAGCAACAGGGCGTTCAATTCCTCAATGCGCTTTTCGTTATCGGCAAACTGCGCATCAAGGCGATTAGTGCGGGCCTCGGCAGCATTGCGTCTCTGCTGAGCATCCGCATTCAGCTTGCGCTGATCCTCCATCGCTTTGCGGAAAAGATCTTCGCGTTGCTTATTAAGTGCCTGCATGGCAGCACGCTCTGCCCGCACTTTTTCCATAAGATCCGGGAAGGCGGGTGGTGGCGGTGCAGCAGGAGCAGCGGCGGCCGCCGGTGCCGCAGCAGGTGCTTCCGCAGCTATTGCAGCTACGGAAGACAGGCAGCACAGGACCCCTAGGACCAGCACCGGTTTTATATTGATTTTTGGCAACATTCTGGCGTTCTTCCGAAAGTCGGTGATTAGAGCTTGCTGTCGATCAGCTGGATGTAGCCTTTGGCAGTTCGCCCCTGGTTGGACGAGGTAGCAGCGCGTTCAAACCAAGTTTTTGCCTCGCGCAGTTTCTCCTGGTTGTACAGCGAGATGCCCAGCATCAATTGAGCATACGGCACGTCACGCAGGCCGCCCTTGTTGATGGCTTGTTCGAGGGCCTTGGCAGCCGCATCCCACTCAGAAATCTGGATGTTGACCTCGCCGAGACGCAGCAGATTGCCACCGTCAGGCGCCATCTGCCCAGCACGCTCCAGAATCGGGATGGCCTTGCGGAACTCCCGCGCAGCCACCCAAGAGTTGGCGAGACTCTCCCAGGTTTTCAGTTCAGGTTCGATCTTTTTGTCATTGATGGCTTTTGTAACAAGTTCAGCAGCGCTGTAGGGCATGTTCTGCACCATCATGAAATCCGCCAGACGCTGGAACTCGCTGCCTTCAGTCAGTAGGCCCGCATGGTTAGCCATCTGCATGATGACGAGTGCATTCGACATATCTTCCAACTGCGCATAGACGGAAGACAGCTGCATCCAGTAGACCTTCTTAGCGGGAAACATGTTGACCTGACGCTGGATGACCGGAAGCGCATCCTTGTACTGCTCCTTCTGCAGTAACAAGGCGGAGAGCATCTGCAACCAGCCCTCCTGAGGGGTGTCAGTCATGTCAACAGCCTTACGCGCATGCGGCAGGGCAGCATCGAAGTTGTCGAGGTTGTAGTACGCAGCAGCGAGCAGGTAATAAACACCACCGTTAGGGTTGGTCGCTGTCTGCAGCCAGTCTTCCAGGGCTTTGGCGCCCTCTGCCCACTTTTCTTCCTGCATCCACAACTGCGCCAACTGGTAACGACCTTGGGACACTTCCTGATCATTCAGCCCGCCGGAAGCGATGGCAGCTTCCATGTGTTGGCGCGCACCAGCGTAGTTTTCCTCTTGGACGTCGAGCGAAAAAAACATCTGCTCCACGCGGCTCCTTTCATAAGGACTGAGCCGTTCGAGATTCAATTCCGCGAGCGTTGTACGGGCTTGATCGTTTTGATCGTTGTTGAGGAACTCGATGGCTTTGGTGAGGATTTCACCAGTCCGCTGATCGATCTGGTTGGCAGGCGGCGCCTTGTCGTCTTCCTTGGCGCGCTGGGCGTAAGCACCCTGCACAGCCAGAACGGAGGAGAGGGTCAGTACCAGAAACCCTTGAACAAAAGTTTTCAGTTTGCGGGACATGGCTTAATTATCCTCCAGCTCGAAACGCAGGATGGTTTGCACACCTTTGCGGGCAACCGCGACCGCACCTTCAACCTTCGGGTTGTAGCGCCAGCGCAGGATGGCCTTGATGGCAGCATCATCGAAGACACCCTTCGGACTTGCGTCCACTACGATGGCATCAGCAACGCTGCCCGTTTCTGTGATGGTGAATTGCACCTGCACCCACCCTTCGATGCCACGACTCAAGGCGCGCGGCGGGTAGTCAGGGTTGATGCGCACCAAGGGCACAACGTCACGGTCGGAACCGGCGCTGATGCTCAGACCCTGCATGGCGGAAGAGGTATCAACTACCGGCGCGAGGGTCACCACGTTGCCACCCACGTTCGCACTGGACGTGGCGATACTTGGAATCTCTGGGGTCGGTGGTGGAGGTTCGCGCTCGACCTTCTCTTCACGACGAGTTTGAGTTTCCGAGTCTCGCCGCATGCGAGTGAACTCGATGCGCGTGGCCTCACGAACTTCGATGTCGAATTCGACGTTCGTCAGGCTCCACAGGACGTAGAACATGCCGCTATTGAGAAGCAATCCGAGCAGGATGGCCAACGGCATTCGCAGACCAGACAAAAAAGACATGACTCAGTCTCCCAGATTTGCAGCGATAGAAACTTCTCTAATACCACCTGAGCGAACCTCATCCATGACACGGGCGAGGATCGCTGCGTGTGAGGACTGGTCAGCCAGAATCACTGCGGTATCGTCAGGACGCTCAATGTGTAGTTTTTCGATCATCGGCCTCACCTGGCGGATATCGACGCGTTTGCGATCCATCCAGATCTCGCCATTTTCACGGATCGCGATCAGGATATTGCCACTTTCTCTGTTTTCGGCCGTGGTTGCGTTCGGCTTGACCACAGTCACACCCGCTTCCTTGATGAAAGACGTGGTGATGATGAAGAAAATGAGCAGATTGAGTACGAAGTCAAGCATCGGCGCCAAGTCAATGCCGTGGTCTTCGCTCTCATGCTCGCTAAAGTGCTTAGATTTCATGTTTCCCCTCTATTCCCTACCTTCAGACTCTGTTGAGACGGGCCACCTTGGAGGTAGCCCGTTCCGTATAGGCAAGCGTATGCAGCCGCTTACTCAGACGTACTGAAGGTGATGTTGTACACACCGCCAAGACGGACCTGATCCACTGCAGTGAGAATTACCCCTGTCTGAGCTTCTTCATCCGCAAGGATGAGGGCCCCGATGTCATTGGCCAGAGCCTTCTCTCGCTCCACGTTTGCCCGTATGGCACGAACATCGACGATGCGATTGTTGAAGAACACCTCACCCGTATTGAGGATCTGGATCTGGATGTTCTTGCTCTCGGCATTATCGGGCTGATTGACGTTGGTAGGACGGTTGACGTCGAGCCCGAACTCTTTCACGAAAATGGCGGTGATGATGAAGAAGATCAGCAGATTCAGAACAAAATCCAGCATCGGGGCTAGATCGATCCCGTGCGAAGACTCAGCTGAATCTGACGACCCGTGACGTTGCATTCTCATAATCAGAAGCTCAATTTGTCCGACAGGAGTTCCGTCTCACGACGGGCCCGCGTACGGAAGTAGTGGACCGGATACAAACCGGAAATACTCACCGCCAGTCCCGTCATGGTGCAGATCATCGCTGTGGACACCCCGCTGGCCATGGTGCGCGCATCGGCAGACCCGCGAATGGCCATGGAGTCGAACACCTCAAGCATGCCGCTCACGGTGCCCACCAATCCCAGCAAGGGAGAGAGTGGGACCAGCACCTGCATGAGGGGGAAACCGGCGGTCATTGCGGCATTCACCTTGGAGATTAGCATCTGGCGGATTTGACGAGCACACCAGGAGGAGTGATCGGCGCGGTTCGTCCAAGTCTCGTTGGTCTTGCTCACTAGCCGTGGCAAAACGGCGAAGTAGAAAACGTAACGCTCAAGAATGATCGCCCACATGATCACCCCCGTCATGAAGATCCCGAACACATAGGGACCTCCTTCGCTGACGAGCGCGTCTACGGCGACGTAGAAGCTGAAATTATCCATGTTTGCGCTTCTCGAGGTTCTCGGCCAGGATGCCTGCGCTCTGTTCGTCAAGAATCTGCACGATGGAGCGGGACAGCGAGTTGAGCAGTGCGTTAGCGAACAGCATGGGCACGGCGATGCCGAGACCAAGCAGCGTTGCAATCATGGCAGTACCGATACCATTGGCCATTAGTTTCGGGTCGCTTGAGCCGGTTTCGGTGATGCTCTGGAACGTCAGGATCATACCGATAACCGTACCGACCAAGCCGAGCAGAGGACCAGCAGCCACGACCAGACGCAGCAGAGGCTGGAAGCGCTCGAGCTTCGGCACTTCACGCATGACGGCTTCGGAGATGCGCAACTCGGCAATTTCCGGCGCTTCATCAATGCTCTTACCGTCACCTTTGAAGGCAAGCAGTACGCGACCCAGCGCGTTGTTCTTCTTGGGATTGCCGAGATCACGCAACTGCGCCGAGACACCGAGTCGGGCAAAGATCAAGTAGATCAGCTGGAAGAAGAAAGGCAGCGTACCTGCCGCACCCACCGCAAGGATGGTGTAGTTGATTTCGACTTCACCGCTGGTGATTCGTTCGACGAAGGTCGGACGCTCTACATACATGTTGAGCAATACGCCGCGGGTAGAGTCGACGACGGTATTCACGTAACCGCTGGTGGCAGCTGCCAGATCAGCAGCGGCCGGCAACAGTTCAGTGGGCTGACGTGGCATCACGTTCAAGCGGGCCAACTCGGGCAAATATGAAACGAACTGACCGTCAGCAATGGCACTGAAGGGCCCGATACGAATCACAGTCGCATTGCGCGGCGTGCCGTTCGGCTCGACAACTGCACCGTTGTACTTGGCCACCTCACCGGTTGCCGTCATTTCTCGGGCAATTTCCATCCAGAGACGCTCAAGCTGTGCAGTGGTCAGCACCCGCTCACTGGTGGCCACCGCCTCCAGGAAGGCGATGCGGCTGTCGGTATCGCTGGCATATTGCGCGTTGATGATGGATTGCTCCATCGGGCTCACGGAATCACCGGCCACCTGTCGGGCCAGACCAAACACCTCGCTCACGCCCAGCTGACTGGCTTTTTCGCGCAACTGCGTGTTCAGCTGGTTGATTTCAAGATCATTGTCCGAATAGGTGCGGGTCTTGGCATCCACCTGAGTCTGGACGGCTGAGCGCTGCTGATTGATTCGCTGCATGGCGGCCTGCTTGTCGGCGGCGCTCATGGCGTTGTACTCGGCAGAACGCTGCTGATACAGAGCGTTTTCAGCTTCACGCGATGCGCGAGCTTCCGCCAGGATGTCGGTCAGCGTTTGGGCGCAGGTCAGAGTAGAAAGGCTCACGGAAGCAAGCAGGGCAAGGCCGCCGCAGAATTTACGAATGTTCATGTTCATGACGGGTTGACTCCGACCTTAGTTGGCTTGTTTCGGGGCCGGAACCGGCACATTGAGAAGTTCGGGAGCGCCTTCGGCACGAGCAACGGACAGCGCCTGCGCCACGTTGTCTGCGTACTCTGGCGACTGTACCCACTGCTTTGCAGTTGCATCCCAGTATCCGGTTTCGCTGCCATCCAGCGTCTGATACATCAGCGCCACGCGACCGAGCTGGACAAACTGAACGGTGCGCGCACTGGCGCCTTCACCGAGCGATCCTTCGTAGGCACTGAGGGTACGGCCGTATTCCAGCTCGATCTGGTAGGCCTCGAGGATACGACGGTATTTTTCGGAGATGGCCACGTCGGCGCGTGCCATCAGGTCGACTAGGTTACGCACTCGGTTGCTGCGCTCTTCGAGGAAGAAGGGGATATCCGCCTTCACGAACTGATCAAGTGTGGCAACCATGCGCTCCATCAGCGGCAGCACTTCACGGTTTGTGGTTTCGATCTCGGTCAGCTGTGTCTGGATGGAGGCTTTTTCGGCTTCCTGAGCATCGACCTGCTTCTGCAACTGATCGTTGTATTTGTTGAGAGAGTCAAGCTCGGCAAGGGCTTGGGCGTATTCGTTCGCCAGTTCCTGCGTCTGATCTACCAACCCGTTTACGGTTTCCTGGGTGGCAGAAACTGCTGCGTTGTTTTCGTTCTGGGCGGCAACAGCGGCTGCGTTCACAGGTTGTTGCTGGGCGAGCAACTGGGTGGAGGCAAAGGTGGCCGGAATCACGGCCAGCATCACCGCTCTGCGCATGGTCTTGGTGGCGCGCTTGCCCAGTATCGTGGTCGATTGCATGGTGAACATTGGATTTACTGTCTCCCCCTAAAGAAGAAAAGTGCGAAAACTAAAAAAGTACCTGCCCCAGCCCATCGCGGGCTACAAACCGGATACGCTGCATCAGTATCAAGTCTCTGGCACCAGAACCGCTTTGTAATAAAGGTTTGGTAAACCCTCATGCAGTTCCGATCTGGATACCGACGGACGAGACCTTGGCTTCGCCTTCGGTGCAACCTCGAACGACGAGTATGCAATCCAAAGCAGATAATACCTAACGCCCAAATATAACCTCACAATCTTTTGACTGCCAAGTACCTGAGCAAAATAACTCTGGTGGTTTTAGCAGGAATTTTCGATAGGTGTTCAAGCGCCAAAATTTGGCGCACGACAAGAGCGAGACCGTGCGGTTCCGGCACTGAAAATCACGGCACTTTTCACCATTTCAGGTCGATGCGCACCACTGTTGGGCATAGAGAATTTCTGCGTGCGCTCACGCCTCGCTCAAAGCCGCTGATGCTCCCCGGGGCGACTGCTGCGCAGGTCGATCTGATAGGGCGGTCGCTGCTTGACTTCATCATAGATTCTTGCCACGTACAGACCGATCAGCCCGAGACTGAACATCAGAATGCTGGCGATCAGCAACAGCAAGAGGATGACCGTGGAGAAACCATCGGCGGCGTGACCGGTCCACTTGTCGTAGATGGCCTTACCGCCGAACACCAGACTCAGGAGAAATGTCAGCCCCCCACACCAAGTCACGAGTTGCAGGGGTACGGAGGTAAATGACACCAGTGAAGAGACCGCGTAGCGCAGCAGGTTGGCACTGCTCCAGCGCGACGAGGGCCTCGCACCCTCGGCCACCTCGAAATGAACTTTTGTCGAGGGAAACTGCAACCACGAGATGAGGCCACGAAAGAATCGTCTCCTTTCCGGCAGGGCAAC
>Ga0256363_1000160_pt1 | contig 8587 bp, 1 predicted proteins | sample MistaT_4_FD_189988 | JGI IMG/M metagenome (GOLD analysis project Ga0256363, IMG submission 189988) | Metatranscriptome of freshwater microbial communities from Mississippi River, Louisiana, United States - Miss_Atlam_RepB_8d (Metagenome... | ecosystem: Environmental > Aquatic > Freshwater > River ...
GTGAAACCGTGAAGCCGCTTTTTCACGGTGGGTGAGGAGATCGACCGGTATGACCAATGCGAGGAAGACCCCGCATGGCATTATGAACGAACAAAAAATACGAACAAAACGATCGATTTCGCCAGAAAACACTACTGCGGCGCGAACGGAGAAAGGAGATGACAACATGGTGGGCGGCGGCGGGGGTGTCGTCCGCGCGCAACGCCGATGCGAGACGCTTCGGTGATGAGGCGATCAGCGCATCAAACTGGGGAATGAGGGGTGAAATTGGGTGGGTCGGGTCACGGCCGGCGCCGCGTTGCGGCTGGGCGACGGGGGTGAGGGCAACCGCCGCGGTGCGTGGCGCTTGCCCGTGACTCATGGTATGGCGCACGGTGGCCACTAACTACAGGTCGTTGATGTTGGGCTTCTGGTAGTTGCTGGTGTTCGTCTCCACCGCCGTCTGCTGGGCCTCCTCGAACAGGTCCTCCGCGTACTGCTGGTGCGGGGAGTACTTGACGTTCGTGCGCGTCGGCTCGAAGAAGCTGAGGCCCTTGGCGTACGCCAGGTACAGGCGGTACACGATGCCGAGGAGCAGCAGCGCGATCACGCCGAGCAACAGCCACAGCCACCACAGCGACGGCGACACTTCCTTCGTGCACGCGTTCACTGACGCCGGCGCGCGGCGCTCCGCGTTCGTCAGCTCGCGGCAAGCGCCGCCCTCCCAGCGGCACGTGCGGCCGCTCTGCGAGTCCTGACCGCCTTGGCACGCCGCCTGCGACTTGAACGACACGCACTGCGCGACGATGCACGTCGAGTCATCCGCCGGCTCCTTGTACTCAAAGAAGCACAGGGGGTTCTTGTTGCAGTTCGCCTCGCCTGAGATGTTCGTGCACGTCGGACGCGTGCACGATCCGCTGCTCGTGTCGTAGAAGCAGTCGGGGTCGGTCATGCACGTCGGCGAGCCCGCCGTCGTGCGGCACCGCGCGTGCTGGCACGCCGTGCCCGTCCACGAGCACGAGTCCTTCGCGTTGCATGTCGTCGACGTCTTCTCCTGCAAGCAGCCGGAGGGTTTGCAGAGATTCTCGCTCGTGCTCCACTCGCACCGGGGGTCGGCGAAGCACGTGCCAGGGGTCGGCAGGCCGCAGTTCTTGCGGATGCACTGGCCCTCGCCAAGGCCAGACGTCGAAGCTGCCCACATGCAGCTCGAGTCGCCGGAGCACGACGCCTTCGTGCGGAACGTGCACCCAGTCATGATGCACGCGCCGTTGCTGTTGCTCCCCTCGGCGGTCAGGTTCGTCCACATGCACGTCGGATACGCGGTTTTGTTGCTGCACTTGACCTGCGTGAGGCCCGTGCAGATCGTCGGGTCCATGCGCGAGCACACGCCCTGGTTGAAGTCCCAGAAGCAGTTCGCGAGGCCGGAGCACAGCGACGGCGTGAGCGCCTTGGGGCAGAAGTCCTGCGCACTGCATGTGCGGGCAATCGAGCTCCACTGGCAAGTCGCGTCGGCGACGCACTGCGACTCCGTCAGCGTGATGCACGGCTTCACGAAGCAGCCCTGCGCCTGCACCTGCTTGGTCGCCTGCACGCCGTTGGCAATCACGCGGTCGAACATGCACATGACGCCGGCGCCCTGGAACGACTGGCCGTCGACCACCGACTTCCAGCGGCCGGTCGGCGTCATGAATCCGTACATCATGCCCGTCGCCACGTTCTTCGGCTGGCCCGCCGCCCAGAAGGCGAAGACCGTCTGGTTGTTGCTCGTCGTCACGGGACCCAGGTTCGAGTTGCCGTTGTCCCAGAACACCTGCGACGGCGCTGCCGCCCAGACCCACTGGTTCGTCGTCGACGCCTGCGCGCCGATCCACGCGTTGGGCTGGAAGCGGGCAGCGTTCAGCGTGTCCATCTCGTCAACGAACATCGCCAGGCTGCCGGTGTTGCCGAAGAAGCTCGACGCGCCGCAGATCGCGGACGCCGCAGCGTAAGTCGATGCGCCAGCGCGGCCAGCGGGCGCCGGCACGTACTTGATGTACTTGTTCAGCGAGCTGGAGTAGATCATGTTCGCGCCCAGCGAGTACGCCACCGTGCGCGCCAGGTCGGTCTTCGCGGTCGACGTGAAGTAAACGTTCTTCACGATGAACAGGAACATGTCGTACGCGCCCATGTTGGGCGGCGCAACAAGCACCAGAACACCGGTCTCCTTCGCCATGTTAAGGTCAGGCTGCGCGAAGCCCGCGGCGTCCAGCGCCGACTGGTTCACGCTCAGCTGGTCGTAGCCCATCTGGAAGCCGCGGGTAATCATGATCGTCGCTCCGTCCACCGTCTGCGCGGCGATCGTCGAAGGCGGGTTCAGGCCGGTGGCGAAGGGACGCACGCGCTCGCCACCCACTGTGAACGCCACGACGGCCTCGTTGCCCTCGGACCACGCGCATTGCGGGTCGCTGCGGCACTGATCCTTGTTGCCCGCGCGGCACATGGCCGACACGCAACCCGACGAGCCGTAGATGCACAGCGGATTCAGCGTGCACGCGGCCTCAGTGTTGAGTGACGTGCAGGCCTTGTTCGTGCAGAGTCCGTCCGCCATCGACCACGCGCACGACGGCACCGCCGCGCACGATGCCTGCGAGTTGCGCGTCGCGCAGCCCGTCTTGAACATGCAGCCGAACTGCGAGCTCCACGTGCACTTGCCCGTCGCGCTCGCGCTCGACTTGTCGCAGTCCGTCTGGTTCATCGTCGTGCATGGGTTCGCGCTGCAGATCGGCGGCAGCACAGTCGTGTCCCACTTGCAGTTCGCCATCGCCGCGCACTCAGCCGGCGACGACTGCGAGTAACAGCTCATCACGCACTGGTTGCCAGTCCAGCGGCACTCGGGGTCGATCTCGCAGTCGCTCGCGCTCGTGTGCCACGTGCACGTCTGCGGGATGCAGCCGCCGAGACCAATCACTGCCGATCCACCGACCGCCATCGCCTGACCGCCGAGCAGCGTCGGCGAGTCGCCCGGCAGATCGCCGTACTCGCACACGAAGCCCTTCGCGCCCGTCCAGTCGCCGTTCTTCGACGTCCAGTAGCCGACGTCGTTCATGCTGATGTGGTTCGCGTTGGCAATCAGGTTGGCCAGGGGCTCGTTGTTCAGCGAGTCCCAGTTGGCGTACATGTTCGGCAGCACGTGGCCGCCCAGAATCGATGACTGGCCCTCCCAGAACTGCAGCGGCGACGACGCGAACGGACCGTTCGCCCAGCGCCACACGCCGGTCGTGACGTCGTCACCTCCGAGCCAGCCGGACGCGCCAAGCTTCGATGCCACCAGCTCGTTCTCCTCCGCCGACGTGATGACGGCGAGGTAGCCGCCGCGGCCCCAGAACTTGGAGCGCTGGCACTGTGCCTGAGCCTCAGCCCACGTCAGACCCGTCGTGTTGTAGTAGCGGTACCAGTGGCCTGTCACGCCCGAGTACACCGTCGTCGTGTTGAGTGACCACGAAATCAGGCGCGGGTTCGTGCGGGTCGCCGTGGTGCGGAACGTGACGAAGCGAATGGCATTGATGTAGTCGGAGACAGTGCCGCGGCCCCACAGGTGCAGCGTGCCCGACGTCGGGTCCCACTGCGTCGCAATCGCCGACGGGTACAGCAGCTCGAGGTGATCCTTGCCGCGCTGGTAGAACTTCTCGATCGTCACAGTGCCGCCCATCACGATGTCATTCTGGGACTCCAGCAGCTGCGGGAACGCGAAGATGGGCTGCTGCGCCTCACCCGGGTTGTACAGCTGCACGGGGAAACCGAGCGACGCGGCGTAGGTGTTGGCCTTGACGCCCGTGCGCCACGTGCACGCGATCGCATCCATGCACTGGTCGGAGGTGTTGAAGATCGTGCACTTAGTCACGACCTCGTCGCAGAAGCTGGTCACGGAGTTCCACTTGCACACGCCACTGTTGGTGCTGCACAGCGCCTCGGTGTTCAGTTCGTTGCAGCTGCGCAGGCGCACAGGCTGGCACGTCAGGTTGAAGTTGCATGAGATGTCACGGGAGCACGCGACCGAGTTGTTGTACGCTGCGCAGTACGTCGTGCAGTTCGACGGCACGCCGCATGAGCGCGACTGGACGATTTCGGGTTCGCTCGCGGACAGGTCGGCGGCGACGGTCGCGCAGCTGCGTGCACCCTTCGCGTCCGTCGGGAAGCGCAGGATGCGGCGTCGCTTGAACTGGATCGCATTGCCGCACGTGGCAGTGCACGGCGACCAGTCGCTGAACTTGCTGAGCACGCAAGAGCCATCAGGCGGCACCTGCTTGCACTCGCCCTGGATCGTGTCGTACGGGTTCCAGTAGCAGTTCGTGTCCGCCTGGCAGTCGATCGACGTTGTGTACGGGCACTCGCGCAGTTGGCAGTAGCGGCCCGTCGACGACGACGGATTCCAGAAGCATCCAGTGACAGCGCTCGCGTTGCACTCGCTCTCCGTGCCGTAGTTCTCGCAACGCTTCTGCATGCAGACCGCCGGCGTCGTGTTCGTGTACCAGCGGTACATGGCCAACTGGTCGCCATTCACGAGCTCAGTGTACGCCGTGCACGTCAGCTCGGTGCGGTAGCGCCACGAATTCGAGCGCACGCAAGACGCTGCCGTCGTTGTCGAGAGGCTGTTCCAGTAGCAGCCGAACTGAGAGTTGCACGTGGCCGCGGTGTTCGTGCTTGGTGTGCCGCAGATGTTTTGGCCGCACCGGCCCATGCTCGGTTCGTACGTGCAGCTCGTGTTCGCCATGCACGTCGTGCTGTCGCAGTATGCCATGGAGCACGGGCTCGCGGCGCAGATACCGACGGCGGGCACGAAATTCTTCCCGTACGAGCACTGGAACGCGCCGGACACCAAGCGGCAGTGCGAGCAGTTGAACTTAGCAGCGAGGACGGAGGGCAGCGCTTGGCAGTCGAGGTTCGGGCACTGACCCGCGAGCGGGCACGTCACGTTTCCGGTGGGGTTCCACAGGCACGACGACTGCATGTTGCACTCCGACTTGCCGAGCCAGTTGCAGGGGAGTGTGTCGTTGCGGTTCACGCTGAGCAGCTGACCGGCCACGGACGACGGGTCGCAGAAGTTGTCCAAAAGGGATTCGCGGATGTTGTCGATGGTGGCGAAAAGGAAATACGCTGACGACGGCTCCGTTGCGATGGGCTGCATGTACATGGAAGCCACCTGCTCGACGGGAGCGATGGAGTTGAACCGGCGGATGATGTTGCTGAAAATCGTCACGCCGGCGAGTTCGAGGTCAGCGATCAGCGGGCCGAGCGATGTCTCGTTCGTCTTGCCGTCGGTGATGGGCGACGCTCCCAGGATCACGAGCACCTTCTTGCGGTTGGGCGCCGAGTTCTTGAACATGTCCTGCGCCGCAGTCAGGCCAGGACGCAGCGCCGTTTCGGCGCCTGCACCCGTGGCGTACGACGTCACCTTCTGCTGCATGAAGTTCAGCACGCCCTGGGCGTCGAACCAGCTCGGACCGTTGTTAACGAACTTCGTGCCGTTGCCCGGCGTGCCCGCTTCCGGCACCGTGAACGCCGAGTTAGCGCCGTACAGTGCCATGCCCATGCGGAAACCCGCGGACATCGCGTCCGGTGCCCACGGCGCAGCGCGCGACCAGGCACGCAGGCTCTCCGTCAGGCCCAGGAAGCCGTCCGGGTGGCGGCCGAAGTCCGCCATCATCCGGGTCGTGCCCTCGACAAGGAAAAACACGTCCACGGCGGGGCACATGACGTACCGCACGTCGCGGCACATTCCTTCGCGCCAAACGCACGCGTCAGCCTTGGCACAATCGCAGGACTGCGTCAGCATCTCGCACGTCTTCACTTCGCAGCGCGCCGCCGTGCCCGTCTGGGCCGCCGTGCGCCACATGCAGTTGCTGTTTTGGCTGCACCGCGACATGGCCGTGTCCGGCTGCGAGTTGTACTTCACGCACGGCGCCGGGGCGCAGATGGCGGGCGTCGTCGTCGTGTCCCACATGCAGTTGAAGTTGTTCGCGCAGTCGTTCTCCTTTTGCAGTTCGGCGCACGGCGCCGCGAGCATGCACGCGTTCAGCGAGCCGTTCACCGGGCCCCACGTGCACTGCGGCAGCTGCGTGCAGATGCCGAAGGGGCGCGTCGAGCACGGGTCCGCAATGCAAAGTTGGCGGCTCTCAACCCACTTGCAGCCGCCGAGCCCGGTGCACGCACCGTTCGTCGTCTGCATCGGGCAGGTCACGGGCTGGCAGCTGATTTGAGCCGACGCGTTGTAGAAGCAGTTGGCCGGATCCGCGATGCACGAGTCCTCGGTCGGGTTGTTGAAGCACGGCTTCGACACGCACGCGCCGTTGTCGACCGTGCAGTACGTCGCATCGCACGCCGCCGCGCTCTGCGAGGCGCACTTCTCCGAGCACACGTTGTTCGACGAGTCCCAGTTGCACGTGCTGTCGGCGTTGCAATCCGTCTGGCCGCAGTACGTCTGGCACTGCGAGCGCACGCACTGGTTGCCGCTGTCAGACCACGCGCACGTCGCGTCGGCGCGGCACGTCGACTTGTTCATGTAGCTCCAGCATGTCTGCACGACCGGCGGGTTGAGCGCCTGGCCGAACGTGTGCGCGGTGTCGCACGCGCCGTAGATGATACGAGACGCAACGCCGTCGATCGGCGTGATGACGATGTTGACGGTGCCAAGCAGGTCGACCAGGTATGATTCCTCAACCATCTGCGCCGCGTTGAACACGGGCGTCGGCAGCAGCTTTGCCGCGAGCACGGTAGCGCCCGCCTGCGTCAGCGCAGCCATCGGGCCGCTCTTCGCGACAGCGACATCCGAAATGTTGGCGGCCGAGATGATGATCACGACCTTGCGGCGCACGCCACCGTTGGACGACGTGAACATGTTGGCGGCGGCGGTCAGGGCAGTCGAGATCGAGGTGTCGGCGCTTGCGGCGTAGTTGAGAGTGAGGTACTGCAGATCGGACAGCTTCTCCGCGCGGGAGCCGGTCAGCTTGCCGCCGGAGCCGATGTTCGCGGGGACGACTGAATCAGCGAGCGTGCGGCCGGTCACAACGAAGCCCACGCGCTGCCCCTTTGCCGTTCCGGGGCTCACGCCGCCGCGGCTGCCGGTCAGCACCTGCTCAGTGTCCGCGAAAATCCCGGTGAGTGCTGCGAAGCCCTGCTGGTTAAGGCCGAACGGCTGCGCCATCGCCGCGCTGCCGTCGAGCACGTACACGATGTCCATGTTGTCGCAGTTCAGGCCCGCACGGTTGTTGCACTTGCCCCAGCGCCAAACGCAGTCGGTTGCCGAGAGCGCCGTGCACATGCAGCTGCTTGACATGTCAGTGCACATCGCTTTCACGCAGGTCTTCGCGTCGTTGATGATCGTCCACTTGCAGGAGATGTCCGCCGTGCACGTGGCCTCGTCCGAAGCGTACTGGCTGCACTCGGTGTTCGCGCACACGCCGATGTTGCCGTCGGTGTTCCAGTCGCAGCTCGGGTCGCCGTTGCAGTCAACTTCGCTCTGGTAGCGGCGGCACCGCGACTGACCGCAAGAGCTGCCCGACCACGAGCAGCCGTAGTTCTTGTTGCTCGCGCATTCGTCGCTCGTCGTGAACAGGCTGCAGGAGTAGTCAAGCACGACGGAGTCGTGGTACGTGTCAGGAACGCTTGGGTCGGTCCAATTCAGGCCACCGAACTCGCAGAGGTATCCCTGCACGCCAGCGCTGTTGTCGTAGTTCTTCCACGAGGCGGTCAAGTCAAGGCTGCTGGGCTGCAGTGCAGCGTAGATGCGGGTTGATTTTTCGTCGCTCGGCTGGAACCGGCCCCACGCGTTGTACGTCCACGGCAGCGGGAAGCCGCCCTTGTACATGTTCGGGCCAGACCAGAACTGCGTCTGCTGCTCGGGCCCGGTCACCCAGCTCCAGTTGCCGTTCGTGAGCGTGGCGCCGATCCACACGGACATGTTCATCTTGCGAGACAGCGCGTCCATCTCCGCCTGCGACGTGATGGTCGCCAGGTAGCCCTGCAGGCCCATGAACGTCTTGCTCTGGCAGTTGATCATGGCGTTGTACCACGAAATGCTGCGGTCCGCGAAGGCTTGGTAGTAGTGCTGCGTCGACGTCAGGTACAATGTGCGGTCGCCGAACGCCCACGTGATGCGGCGTTGGCCGCCATCAGTCGCGGTCGTCGTGAACACAACATCCTGGATCGCGTTCGAATACTCGGACAGCGTCGCCGTGCCCGAGATGTAAAGGATGCCACTCGTGCGGTTGAAGTAGTTCTGCAGGCGGAACTCGCCCTGGTAGTCGAAGAGCAGCTGATCGCCAGCGGCGAAGCCGTCCTCGATGCTGACGGTCGCGCCGTGCACGATGCTGTAGTTCACCGTCGGCACCCACGTGAAGGGCTTCAGGCGCATGTTGGGCTTGTACTTCAGCGTCGTCGTCGCCTGTACGACCGCGATCGCGGCGACGCACAGCACGGACATGAGGACGCTGCGCATCGTCGGACGTGGGCGTCAAAGCGAGCGCAGGAAGTCGGGAAAGCGGGTGACTTGAAGTCGGGGGACGGTGCGGCACTGCAACCTCGGAGTAGAGAGGTGCGTGCGCAGCAACCAATAAAGTACAGAAACTGTAAC
>Ga0256363_1000166_pt1 | contig 8332 bp, 10 predicted proteins | sample MistaT_4_FD_189988 | JGI IMG/M metagenome (GOLD analysis project Ga0256363, IMG submission 189988) | Metatranscriptome of freshwater microbial communities from Mississippi River, Louisiana, United States - Miss_Atlam_RepB_8d (Metagenome... | ecosystem: Environmental > Aquatic > Freshwater > River...
ATATAATATAAATGGAATGAATATCTAAGAAATCTAGAAGAGGAGAAGGAAGCTAAATAGGAATGCAAGGAGATTGAAGAAAAGTTTGGAAGATGAGCTGGTATTGGTTCAGTTGTTTGTATTAGTTGAATTGTTGTTTCCTGAAGTGTTTCAAAGTGAAACATTAACTGATCATAAAAGCACAGGCTCTCAAGTGGGTTTGGATCCTGGGACAGCTCAAGCACAAACAGCATAAATGGAATATTGTCCTTCCTTATCTACGTTGATATTGACAGTGCTGTCTTTTTGATATCTTCATTGTGAACATTCAGATGTACTACAATTAGTAACTTCAAATGAAGATGGTCTTGTGTTACCTTGAACAGGTTTAAAGTAGCAGTTGACCATGTTGTCAGATTGTACTTTGAAGTTGATTCATCTTCACTGGGATGTGATTCAGGTAATGGTTGGCATTTGGGTGGATGAAGTTCTGCTACTAACAATAGACAAAGTGAATTCTGGTACGACTTCAATATTGAGAATTGTTTTGAAAGTTGAGTTGGTGTTCAATTCGTTGTAAACTTCATTGAATTTCTCTTCATAGTTGATTGGATCAGTTGGACTATAAGGGTGTGGAATGGGACAAATCATATACAATTCAGAAACATCTAAGGAAGTTTGATTGACGATATACTCAGGTTCCTTGTCCCAGAGGTATCATTTGGTTCCACAGTAGGAGCTATTCAAACTTTGTAAACATGGAATTTCATTTCAGTAATTGTCAGTGACAGTGATGCTACCTCATTGAGTATAACCTCATGAAGAGAATTTCCATTACCAATACCAACGTAATGGTTCTTTGGTTTGAATACCTGGTCTGGTCTTGAATAAATAAGATGCACAGAGAGTTGGGACTGGACTAGAAGCAGTTATTGGGATGACGGTTCAGTTTTGTAAAGTGTAGTTGGTCATAATTAATTGAGAGGAAGTTCTCAAAGTTTTGTCTCATTGAGTGGATTCGATGTAAACTTTGAGTTTGTAATATTCTCATCTGAGGAGGTTGTCGAATACTAAATTGGTGTTTCATTGGATGTTTAGGATTTCTGAAATGTAAGAAGTTTGAGGGGTTTCAGTCACATTTCCAGTTTTCATTTGCTCATCAGTTGGGAAGTCGTTTTCCAAGCAGGTCAAAACTGCATAGAGATAAATTTGAGTGTATTCAGTAGTGAACACGAATTTGATTGAGTTGTGACTGGTCAATTCAGTGTCCATTTGAGAATTTCTATATTCGAAGTTTCTTGAAGTGAGCGCATCATTTGGAATGATAGCAGCAATTCAATCAACTGTAAATGTTAATTGGTCATGCTGATATTCGAAGCATTGGCTGGAAGCAGCTCCTACTTTGTAATTTTGTACTGCAGTGTTTTGAGTGGTTAATCTCATGACAGTTCTTGCTGTAGATTTTCATGCTGAAATTTTAATGTTTTCTATCAATGAATCAGTGGATGGAGTCCAGTTGATATCTAAATCATCAAAAGATGGGGATGATAAAGTGAAGTCAACAAAATGAGATCATATGATTCTGACGATATAATTTGGATTGAATTGAATGACTCACAGGACAGAATTGGAAATGTTTACTACAACAGGTGATAATGGCATGAAAGTGTTGTATAAGTTATCAATAGTATGCTTAGTAGGTAGTAATGACATTCTGATTACTCACATTCATGGTACTTCACTACATGGAAGACCAATCATGAATGGGATATCTTGATTGATGTGAGTAGAAACAGCATACTTACTTTATAATAGCTTGAATTTATTATCTTTCAATTCAACATCGACGCAACTGGCTCTTAGGATTTTGGCAATACTTCTGACTTTGAAAGTATATTTAGAGTATCTTCAAGTATATACAGTTATGTTATTGTTCTTTTGATTGTCTTTATCAAGTACATCAATTACCCATTTTCTCTGATCGAATTCATATTTGAGTCATCTATTTTGAGTTAAATATGAGTTGATTTTGGTTGGTTGCAAATCTTCTCTGGAGAAAGTATTCATGTTTGACCATGTTCTGAAAATTTGCTTTGATGTGCTGCTGATTAATAAGAATTTGAATGCTCAAGTAGTCTGTTTTCCAGTATTGGTTTCGACTGTGTTTTCTGATGGTGGTGGGATTCAGTAAATCTTGAGTAAGAAATATTGATGGAACTTTGTGAATAAAATTTATTCTTGGTTGAATGAAATTGTCAGTTGATTTCATATGATTGAGGCGCTTTTTACAGTCAGAGAAGTCTTATCAGACACCATTACACTTAGATTATTTGGATCTAAACTGACTCATTCAATCTTAACAGTTGGGTTAATTGTAAACCAGCTGATGTTATATTCAACTGGAAAAGTAATAATTAATGTAGGACTATTCGAAACTTTGAAGTTGTCTAAATTGGAAACCAAATTATTTGCAATATCCAAAGTGAAAGCAAATTGATGAAGTGTTTGATATGCAACATTGGTTAATTCTGGGGCTTCTCTTGGATTTAATGATTCAACTCATCTTACTGAAACTCAGTCAGCATTATCAGTTTTGCTATCTTGAACAGAAGTAGTGTAGAGTGTGTAATTGTTTAAAATTCTGATATTTCCAAATTGAGTATCTGTTTGGTAGTTGATACCTTCAATTAACTGAGATACTCATCTAATGAGTGTCTTTCTACTTCAGGTTGAAAAATTGGTCTCATTTAGAGAATACAAGAAATAAGCCTTTTGATCATTATTAGCTATGAATGGATTATAGATTCATAATATTTTCAATTGTAGCTTATCATCAGATTGAACTGGTATTGAACTATTGAATCTGACATATAACATGGATTTTTCTAAGAATGAACATGTTTGCTGTACTCATTGGAAGTAACATAAAATGTTTGAATTCTTAGTTTGAACTTCTCAATAGAATTGGTATGGGAAAACAATCATGAATTCATTTGGTTTAGTAGCTTCTAATTGTGTACTATATTGCTTAAGATCAATAAGGAATAGGTATTCAGCATATTCTTCTATAACTTTTGGGTAAATTTTAGACAGAGTACAGAATCAATTTTGAGTTCATGCAACTGTTAATGCAAAAGGCAAATCAGTTTAAGAACTAACAGTTTGAGATACAGTGTTGTTTGTTAGTCAAGTTGAAGAATCAGCTGTTTTCATTTGTACAATTGCATTAAGATTAGTAATTTTGTTGGTCAGAATAGGCCATGCCTTAATAATTAAGGTTTTGTTTAAAACTAATCAACATTTATATATTATATTCTTAAGTCTAAGTTTGATTCACTGAGAATCCATATTTGAGTAGAGTCCATCAATAAATATGTCACCTTCTTCTGGTCTATTTCAGTATAATCAAGAATTTCAAAACGAGGCGCTCAGCCTAGTAGAAATATTCTGAATCGAAAAATCTTTCAAATCAGCATTTACTTCAAGTAGCATTCATCTAATTGGAGCTCTTGGGAATACTAACTCAAAAAGAGCAACTCAAATTCATGAAGCAGTGTTCGATAGCTGATACTTGATTGAATTCAATTTAACAACGAAATTGGCTTAAGTAATATCTGCAATATTGTTTAGAGTTACAAATGCAAAGTCTGTTATAGTTGGTGCGTATATTTCATCTCATCTAGTTGTATAAAAAGTGCTTAGAAGAGTTGGATACGGGAAAATGATCTTTGGAGTTTCTACTGCTATTTTGCTTCAGTTGTTACTTATTCAATAGCAGCAAAGTTCGACTTTGTTGGATCTTTTGCTGTTTCTACATTCAATTGAATTTCATTAAACTGTACATTCGGTTACAATTCAGCTTAATCAGTTTTCCATTAATCAGCACTTAGTTAGTCATGTAACTATAGCAGAGTTGGTTAAATTGAGACTAATTTTACTTCAAATAGGAATTTCAGTGAGTAATTTGGTTTGGAATCTGAGATTGTTTCACTTGTCGTCTTTGTAGCTTTCAGATGTAATATCAGTAGCTAATAATTTCTCAGACCAATCGTCAGTGTTCTTATCAGGATAACTCAGTATAAAGTTTGTGTATGATGAAGTGGATGAAGATGTGGCTTATGAGTCTATTGCTAAGTTAGTTATGATCTTAGTAGTGTCAGTTGTGATTCATCCTCAAGTTGCTCTTCAACTGAAATGACATCACATATATACAGCAATAAAGTCTTACATCTTTACAGTTCAAGTTTGTGATGAAGAATCAATATTAGCAATTGTGACTCTTGGAATTCAAGTAATGGTCATTACATGAGTAGAATTTAACTCAACTCAGTTTCAAGTTGCACTTAGGGTGAAATCAGAATTGACTTTTCTTGTTATGACTATGAACTTATCAAAAGGAATTTTGGACAAGTAGAATTGATTTGCAGTTGTCTTTGTTCTTAAAGAAATATCTAACCATGGGGTAACTGAAGACGATATAGTTGACTCATATGTCAATTTTGAATTCAAGAATACGGCCATATATGACACTAATTGATTAGTCTGGCTAGAATTGAAACTTATGTTAAGTATTTTATCAAGAGAATTTGTTGATTTACTGAAATCATTAAATTTAACTGTAAGATTAGTGATATACGAAGTTCTTGTTTCACTTGAAACACTAATTGTTTATTCATTATTAGTAAGGAATGTGTTATTTGCAGTTGCGGCATCAGGTCTGAACAATGGGAAATGTAGTGGGGAACCTCTATCAGTACCAGCAGTGTAATAATGTCATATTGCTCAAGTAGTAAAACTTGGGATTACAGCTGGAGTATCGTTAACATATATAGGCTGAATATATTTGTAAAATTTGGTTATTTATGAATGACTTTACATATTAGCCCATATTCAAGTTACTACTGGTTCAATGAAATATACTCATGACTTTGGAGTTGCACTTGTGCTAGTGTAATCTCTGTGATTTGGACATAAGAATGGAATGTATATGTTTGATTGAGGAGTAGTTTAACTTTGAGTAGTTCAGACTATACTTGTTCATGATACATTCGCTATAAACACAACAGATCAAAGGAAATAATGATATGTCGTTCTCTGTGGGAATAATTTTAAGCTGCTTTTAACAGCATTATTGGCTGTTAAAGCTATATTAAATTGTAGAACATTAAGACTCACATGCTTTTCAAAGTATGATGTATCATCAACTGCTCTTAATGGATAATATGGGGTAGTTGGTGCATGAGCTTCTCAGCTAGTTTTTGAAGCAGCAGTGTTAGTTATTGAATCTCATATTAATCTATTCCACATTGATATTGTTGGTCCTGAATTTATTCAATATGCACTTCAGGAAGGAAGATGGGATACTGGATATTCTGTTGTGGAATTAGTTATATCCATATCAATTAAAGTAGCATTGAAAAGGAAGAGAATGAGAGTATTAGCAGAAGTATCTTTAAAGTTGTCTAGTATTCAAGAGTATATTTCAATTAAGCAAACTAAGAACGGAGAATTTTTTGTTCATGTTGGAGTGTAATGTCATACTACCCATGGTTTTGTGAAATTAGTTGTATAAGAATTTGATGTTATTCCAGTTGATGTTATTGCAGGATCTTGGAATATTCATTGTTCAGGGATCAATTTTATGAATCTCCATACTCTTACTACATTAGAAGAAGTAACTAATTATGCTTAAGCTTCGAAATAAGCATATATACTCTTAATCTGAGAAATTGAAGATTTCCATTTCAAACAATTTGTGTAGAATGCTGATTGTAAACTTCAAGCGACATTTCAAGTAGTTCCGACTGGAGTTGATGCAACTGAACAACCTATATCAGTATCTCAAACATCAGCTACAGTACCATTAGCATTAGCATCTTATTTACCTTATCTAATTAATGATAAACATTGTGTTGTGCAGGTTGAATAATCAATTGCATTTGATTCGATGTAAACTAAACTATCCATATTTGTGTTTTATATGGCTGCCATATTCTTTGAAACAGTTCATCATGTCACTGTAATGTTATTGGCAACTATTGTAGTTACTTGATTTGGAAGATCAGTTGAAAGTATTTTCAGTCTAGATAAAGGATATCGTGTTTTATTGTCACCTATAGGAGCGGCACCAAATGCACGTTAATCAATTAAATGTTTCCATCACATTTAGCAAACATCTGTTGCTTGAGTAGGGTCAGATGTTTAAGGAGTTTTTCATTAAGCAATGAATCCTCTAGAAAAAAACCATTTAATCTTTAAACTAGAAAATGCACTTGACTGAGTTGTTGTTAGAAGAGTTCATGTATTTCCCTTATTTAAACATTCACTTGGTAGATAATCAAACAAATCAAATGAACCTGCGTCATTATTATTAGTTCTTATTACAAATGTTATAAAAATATCTTAATCACCCAAATCGTTAGTTCAAGATGTAGCTGAAGAAAAGAAAAATTTCTCAGAAATTGTAGTGCTTGTTCTACTATATAAATAATTGAATAATTAATCTGCTGTATCCCCAGTTACATTCTTTCCATAAATATTGGCAGTATCTGTACCAGTAGTTTTAATTGCAAATAGATTTGTTATCTCTATTCAGAATGTATTTAAAGCATTTGGAGCTGTTGCACTAACATCTAAAGCTCCTCAGTTATAAAAATAAGGAATTTAACTATAAGCATGATATCTGTCTCCTGCAGTAGTTCTTGCAGAGCTATTATGATATTACAATGGGTAGCATGTTCAGCTATCATTAATTTCTTAGTTTAACTTTTCTGCGATTTTAAAATTTCAATCATATGCTATCCTCTTGACTCCTTCATTGGCATTGTTAGCATTTAAGTATACTTGTATGTTGAAAGAGAATTTGTATTTATAGAAATTAGCAGAGGCTGTACTTTCATAGCATCTGTCAATAAAGGCCCATACTCTTAATTTATATTAATCAGTTACTGCTTGTAAAGTAGTCATTTTGAAGAATATACCAGATCAGTTTTGATCATTTCAGTCAGATGAAAAGTCCCAATCATTTCTTAATGGGTAGCAATTTGGTCTTTTTCAGAAGGACGAATCTCACACAGCAATATCGCTAAAATCACAAGAAGCTGCTACGAATGTAAGAGATTTTGCCTTTGAGAAACTAGTTCATCAATATTGTCTAATCATTACATATGCACCATTAACTCAACTGTTACCAGTGATATCATATTATGGTGCAAACTTGAACAATAGTGGAAATGCCATTCAATCAAAAAGAGTCAGATCATCAGAATGCTGAACAGTCATGTTCATTGGAATGAGGTTGATTTTATCAACTGTCATTTTAGAATAGCTAACTATGCTGTATGTATTCTTGTAGTACACGAAAAGCTCAAAGTTTGTATCATTGAGCAAATATTTGTCTTGTGCTTTAAATCCAGAAAAGACTAATTTGAACTTTCTTTTTGGGTAAAGTTCTCATTGTGGAATTCAAGAAAGCATCAATTATCATGCTTCAATGGCTTATAATGTCAAATTTCATGTAATGGCTCATTCTCACAAGCTGTCAGAGAATTTTTCACTTTTAACACTGTTTGGAGAAGAAAATGCATCTTTGTGATATTTGAAGATAAAACTGAAGTCACTGTTATACAAATACCAATATTGTTTTACTTCCAAAACAACATTCAAGTCAAATGTAAAATATGGATAAAGACTATTATTTGTGTTAGCTTGAGCTCCACTACTAGAAATTACTATTGCTGAACTTCATGGTGAGCTTATTTCAAGGGCTTTGTTGTTATTGGCATCTTCATAATTACCATATTGACCTAAAGATCAAACAACAGTAACGGAATCAATTATTATTCAATCTACATGGTTTGATGTAGTTGTGAATAATCAGAAACTGTGTAAAAATGATACTCAGATATTACTTGGAAGAGTAATTGTCAAAACTAAGGTTACAGATTTTGGAAGGACAATATTTACTGAGTCAGTTAGTTTACAGTATACTATATTAGAATTGGCTACTCATGAAGATACACTAGAACTAGTAGAAGCTTCATAAGATACTGTATATACTGTTCAAGTTGAGCTAGAAAGTTTACATCACACAGCACTAGCGCTGGAAAAAGAAAATCAGCTTCAAGTCCAGAATTGAACTCATATGTATTGATTGTATCATATTGAAGCAGTGTATTGTTTTTCTTGAGAAAATCCAACACGTTCAGGTAATTTGAAACGAAATTCTAAAGTTTTTCATGTTGCTACATTATTATTAGCGTCTTTGAGAAGTAAAGGATTGTTAGCATCCATAATGATTGTCTCATTTCTAGAGAAGTTTATTAATATCAATAATACTAATAGTATCTTGAAG
>Ga0256363_1000180_pt1 | contig 8120 bp, 17 predicted proteins | sample MistaT_4_FD_189988 | JGI IMG/M metagenome (GOLD analysis project Ga0256363, IMG submission 189988) | Metatranscriptome of freshwater microbial communities from Mississippi River, Louisiana, United States - Miss_Atlam_RepB_8d (Metagenome... | ecosystem: Environmental > Aquatic > Freshwater > River...
ATTTTAGGCTTCAACAATTCGCTCACTGCTGCCACCATAGAAAATTCTCCTTCTGACCAGCCCTTATTTCGAGTACAACTCGACGACGAGGGATTCGTTGATATCGGCGGGCAGCTCGCTGCGTTCCGGCGCCGCTTTGAAGACGCCTTCCATCTTTTTCACATCCACATCCATCCATTCCGGGAAGCCGATTTGCTCGGCAATGGCGAGCGAATCCTGGATGCGCGTCTGGCTGCGGGACTTCTCGCGAACGCTCACCACATCCTTGGCCGAAACCTGGTAGGACGGAATGTTGACCGTCTGCCCGTTCACGGCGATGGCCTTGTGCGAAACGAGTTGCCGCGCTTCGGCGCGGGTCACGCCAAAGCCCATACGATAGACCACGTTGTCGAGTCGGGACTCGAGCAGCTTCAGCAGGTTTTCGCCCGTTGCACCCTTGCGCCGCGCGGCTTCCTTGTAATAGTTGCTGAACTGTCGCTCGAGCACGCCATAGATGTAGCGCAGCTTCTGCTTCTCTCGCAGCTGGGTGGCGTAGTTGGACTGCCGCCGATTGCGATTGTCCCCATGCTGTCCGGGCGGCTTCTCCAGCTGGCACTTCGACTCAATGCCACGCGCGCGACTCTTGAGTGAAAGGTCCGTGCCTTGCCGGCGGCTCAGCTTGCATTTGGGTCCGAGATATCTGGCCATGGTCTATCCTCGATCTTTAGACGCGGCGCTTCTTGGGCGGCCGGCAGCCATTGTGCGGAATGGGGGTCACGTCGGTGATGTTCGTGATCTTGAAGCCCGCCGCGTTGAGCGCGCGCACCGCCGATTCACGACCCGGGCCGGGCCCCTTCACGAAAACATCCAGATTCTGGGTGCCATAATCGTCGATGACGTGCCCCAGCTTCTCGGCTGCAACCTGCGCCGCAAAGGGCGTGCTCTTGCGGGACCCGCGAAAGCCACTGCCACCCGCCGTCGCCCAGGCCAGCGTATTTCCCTGGCGGTCGGTGATGGTGATGATCGTGTTGTTGAAAGACGCGTGGATATGGGCGATGCCATCGACCACGGTCTTCTTGACGCGCTTGCGAGCCTTCGCTGCGTTGGCCTTGGCGGCATTCTGTGCGGTTGCCATGGATGTCCTACCTGCTTATTTCTTGACGACGCGACGCGGGCCCTTGCGGGTACGTGCATTGGTGCGCGTGCGCTGACCGCGCACCGGGAGCCCACGGCGATGCCGGACACCCCGGTAACACCCGAGGTCCATGAGCCGTTTGATGCTCATCGAAACCTCGCGTCGCAGGTCACCCTCGACGGTGAATTTGCCTACCTCGGAACGCAGAGATTCAATCTGCTCCTCGGTCAAATCCTTGATCTTGGCATCCGGTGGGACGTTCGCGGCAGCGCAAATCTTGCGCGCGCGCGTCGACCCGATCCCGTAGATCTGGGTGAGGGCAATGACCGCATGCTTGCGATCGGGAATATTTACACCTGCGACACGCGCCATACTTTGGTGCCTCGTTGACTCGTTAACCTTGACGCTGCTTGTGACGGGGATCCTTGCAAATCACCCGCACCGTGCCCTTGCGCCGGATGATCCGGCAATTTCGGCATATCGCTTTGATTGAAGCGCGTACTTTCATTGAACAACTTCCTGCTTAAGCTCTGGGCCGACGGCCATAACCCTTGAGGTTGGCCTTCTTCAACAGTCCTTCGTACTGGTGGCTCATGAGGTGCGACTGCACCTGGGCCATGAAATCCATCACGACCACTACCGTGATGAGCAACGACGTTCCGCCAAAATAGAACGGAACGTTGAATTCAACGATCAGAAATTCCGGAAGCAGGCAGACCAGCGTAATGTAGACCGCGCCAGCTGCGGTGAGGCGCGTCATCACACCATCGATGTAACGTGCCGTGTGGTCTCCGGGTCTGAAGCCCGGAACCAGCGCGCCCGACTTCTTGAGGTTCTCAGCAGTCTCGCGGGGATTGAAGACCAGTGCTGTGTAAAAGAAGCAGAAGAAAACAATGGCGATTGCGTACAGCCCGACATATATCGGTTGCCCGGGAGACAGCGCGGCCGCCAGGTCACGCAACCAGCTCATGCCCTGCGCGTTGCCGAACCAGCCCGCCACCGTGCTGGGAAATAGAATGATACTGGACGCAAAAATGGGGGGAATCACACCCGCCATATTGATCTTCAACGGGAGATGGCTGGATTGCGCGGCGTACATCTGTCGACCACGCTGCTGCTTGGCGTAATTGACCGTGATCCGCCGCTGACCACGCTCAACGAATACCACGAGACCGGTCACCACCAGGCCGAGCACCAGGAGCGCCAGGACAAGAAAGATATGAAGCTCACCAGTCCTCGCCAGCTCGAAAGTGCCGCCGATTGCAGCCGGGAACCCTGCGACGATACCGGCAAAGATAATCATCGAGATCCCGTTGCCGATCCCGCGCTCGGTAACCTGTTCACCCAACCACATGAGAAACAGGGTTCCGGATACCAGAGTTGTCACACACGTGAGTTTGAACGCCAGACCCGGGAACATCACCAAGGGAACGCCCGCCCCGGTTTGCTGCTCGAGCATGATCGAGATGCCAGTCGCCTGAAACACGGCAAGGACCACTGTGGCGTAGCGGGTGTACTGATTGATCTTTCGCCGACCGCTCTCGCCTTCCTTCTTCAGCTGCTCGAGACGCGGATGCACCAGAGTCAGCAGTTGCAGAATGATGGACGCCGAAATGTAGGGCATGATGCCCAAAGCGACCACCGAGAACCGTTCCAGCGCGCCACCGGAAAACATGTTGAACATGCCAAGGATGGTGCCGCTCTGCGAGTTGAAGAGATCGGCGAGCGCGACCGGATTGATGCCCGGGACCGGAATGTGCGTGCAGACACGAAACACCACAATGGCGCCGAGCAGAAACAGCAGACGCTGGCGCAGCTCTGTCAGCTTGCCCAGTCCGCCAATTCCACCCGGTATGTTGCGTGTTGCAGTGGCCATGGATTGCTCAGGCTTCGACCTTGCCCCCGGCAGCTTCGATGGCGGCTCGCGCACCGGCGGTCACGCGGATGCCGCGCACCGTCACCGCACGATCGATTTTGCCGCTGGCGATGATTTTCACGTCGGTGACGTCGCCCCTGATAAGGCCCGCAGCCTTGAGCGACAGCAGATCAACAGCCTCGGCCGTCACCAGTGCCAGCTCATTCAGCCTGACCTCATCCCGGGTGAGCGCCTTCAGCGAGCGGAAACCGAATTTGGGGAGCCGCCGCTGAATTGGCATCTGGCCGCCTTCGAAGCCGACCTTGTGATACCCACCTGCGCGAGCCTTTTGTCCCTTGTGACCACGGCCACCGGTCTTGCCCAGACCAGACCCGATGCCGCGACCGAGTCTTTTCTTGGGCTTCTTGGCGCCGGGTGCCGGCTGAATCGAATTCAGATACATCTCAGACCTCTTGAACCGTGAGGAGGTAGCCGACCTTGTTGATCATGCCCCGGTTTTCACGGGTGTCGGCGACTTCAACGCTGTGATGGAGACGGCGAAGACCCAGCCCGCGAACGCAGGCCTGATGTGCTTCGAGCCGGCCGGAGACGCTCTTTACCAGCGTCACTTTGAGTTTCCTGTCAGTGCTCATATGCCTCAGCCCCGGATTTCGTCAACGGTCTTGCCGCGCTTGCTGGCAACGTAATCCGGCGACGACATGTTGCGCAGGCCATTTATTGTTGCCCGCACCACGTTGATGGGATTGGTGGTACCGATGCACTTTGCCAGCACGTTGTGTACGCCGATGGCCTCGAACACTGCGCGCATGGGACCACCGGCGATGATGCCCGTGCCCTGCGAAGCCGGTGCCATGAACACTTTGGCGGCACCGTGCTCACCCACCAGCGGGTATTGCAGCGTGTCGCCCTTGAGCGCCACGGTGGTCATGTTGCGGCGGGCGTTTTCCAGTGACTTCTGGATGGCGGCGGGAACTTCCCGCGCCTTGCCGCGGCCCATGCCTACCCGGCCGTTGCCATCGCCCACGACGGTCAGGGCGGCGAAGCCAAAGATGCGTCCGCCTTTGACCACCTTGGCGACGCGGTTCACCGCGACGAGTTTCTCGAGATAGCCTTCGGCGCTGTCGGAAATGCCTTCATTCACGCTCATGGACGCACTACTCCTAGAATTTCAGGCCATGTTCGCGTGCGGCGTCGGCGAGCGCCTTGATGCGACCATGATATTTGAAGCCCGATCGATCGAATGCCACGCTGTCTACCCCTGCCTGTACTGCGCGCTCCGCAACCAGTTTGCCCACGGCCGCGGCCGCGGTGACGTTGCCACCATTCGCGAGCGACTCCCTCAATGCTTTCTCGACCGTCGAGGCCGCTGCCAGCACCCGGGACCCATCGACCGACATCACCTGGGCGTAGATGTGGCGAGGTGTGCGATACACGGAAAGACGCATCACGCCTATTTCGCGGATGTGCTTGCGGGTCTGTTTCGCGCGGCGAAGGCGCGAGCTCTTCTTGTTCATCGTTGGTCGTCCACTCTGAATCTGTTGTGGATGGTCCCCGTGCCGGTGCGGCACGGAATGACCACACTCAGGTCTTCTTCGCTTCCTTGCGCAGAATCTGTTCGTTGCGATAGCGCACGCCCTTGCCCTTGTAGGGCTCCGGCGGACGATAAGCCCGGATATTGGCCGCTACCTGACCCACCACCTGTTTGTCGATTCCCTTGATTACGATTTCAGTCTGCGTTGGCGTCTCGACCGTAATGCCCGCGGGAACAGGAAATTCGACCGGATGGGAGAAGCCGAGCGACAGGCTGACGACATCACCCTTCGCCTGCGCGCGGTATCCCACGCCGTTGATGTCGAGTCGGCGTTCGAAGCCTTCCGAGACGCCGGTCACCATGTTGTTGAGCAGCGCCCGCGCCGTACCGGCCTGGGCGTTCCCATCCTGGGTTTCATCCCGGGGCTCGATACGCAGTTCACCCTCAATCTCGGACACCGCGACACGGGCGTGAAGTTCGTGGCTGAGGGCACCTTTCGGGCCTTTGACAGCGACGCTCTGGCCACTGATCTGGACCTCGACACCCTTGGGCAGAGGAATTGGCTTCTTGGCTACGCGGGACATGGGTTCAATCCTAGTAGACGGAGCAGATGACTTCGCCGCCGATTCCCTGCGCACGGGCGGCACGGTCAGTCATCAGACCCCGTGAGGTGGAAACGATGGCAATGCCCAGCCCACCGACGATGCGCGGAAGCTCTTCACAACCGCGATAGACGCGCAAGCCCGGACGGCTGACCCGCTGAATCTTTTCGATGACCGGTCGGCCGTCGTAATAACGCAGCTCGACCACCAGTTCAGGGTGTCCCTCACCTTCGTTGACACGATAGTCAGCGATGTAGCCCTCGCTCTTCAGAACTTCTGCGATTGCGGCTTTACGGCGAGAGGCAGGGATGGAGACCTCGCGCTTCGCTCGCGCCTGTGCGTTGCGGATGCGCGTCAGCATATCGGCGATAGGATCTTGCATGCTCATATTCTGTTCACCCAGCCTTGGTTACCAGCTCGCCTTGACGAGCCCGGGGACGTGACCTTCCATCGCCAGGCGGCGCAGCTCGCTGCGACCCAGACCAAATTTGCGATAAACGCCATGGGCACGCCCCGTCAGGCGGCACCGGTTTCGGCCGCGAATCGGGCTGGAGTCGCGCGGCAGCTGCTGCAGCGCCATCACCGCCTTTTCGCGTTCCTCGAACGACGCGCGAGGGTCTTTGATGGTGTTCTTGAGTGCATCTCGCTTGCCCGCGAACTTCTTGGCGAGCTTGGCCCGCTTCACTTCGCGCATCACCATGGACGTCTTTGCCATCTGTCTTATCCTCTCAGCGGGAAGCGGAAGGCTTGCAGCAAGGCACGCCCTTCTTCGTCAGTGCGCGCGGTGGTGGAAATACAGATATCCATACCGCGCAGCGCGTCGATTTTGTCGTATTCGATCTCGGGGAAGATGATCTGCTCTTTGACCCCGAGCGTGTAGTTGCCCATGCCGTCAAACGCCCGCCCGTTGATTCCGCGGAAATCGCGGATACGGGGAATGGCTACGGTGATCAACCGATCAAGAAATTCATACATGCGGTCACGTCGCAAGGTGACTTTCGCGCCAATGGCCCAGCCTTCGCGAAGCTTGAAGTTCGCGATGGACTTGCGCGCCTTGGTGACCACCGGCTTTTGCCCGGAGATGAGGGTCATGTCGTTGACAGCGTTTTCAAGAACCTTCTTGTCGCCAATCGACTTGCCCAATCCCATGTTTATCGTGATCTTGGTGATTTTGGGCACCTGCATCACGGAGCCGTAGTTGAACCGTTCCATCAATTGCTTGACGACGGTTTCCTTGTAAAAAGTTTCGAGTCTCGCCATGGCTGCCGCTTCTTTCGCTTAAAGGTCCACGACTTCTTTGGTGGACTTGAAAATCCGTACCTTGCGCCCGTCCTCGAGGGTCTTGAAACCCACGCGGTCCGGCTTGGAGGTCACGGGATTGAAGATCGCGATGTTGGAGATATGCACCGGACCTTCCTTCTCGACAATGCCGCCGGGTGTGCCGAGCGTCGGATTGGGCTTGGTATGACGCTTCACGACATTCACGCCCTCCACCACCACGCGTTCGTCGCTACGCACCCGCGTGACCACACCGCGCTTGCCTTTGTCTTTGCCGGCGATCACCTGGACCTGATCGCCCTTTCGAATCTTGTTCATGCCTGCTTCCCGGTAATGACTAGAGGACTTCCGGCGCCAGCGACACAATGCGCATGAAGCGTTCGCTGCGCAGTTCGCGGGTGACGGGTCCGAAGATACGGGTGCCGATAGGCTGCAACTGCTTGTCGAGCAGCACTGCGGCGTTGCCGTCGAAGCGAATCAGCGAGCCGTCGCCACGGCGCACACCCTTTCGCGTGCGTACGACCACCGCGTTGAACACATCCCCCTTTTTGACCTTACCCCGGGGAATGGCGTCCTTGATGCTGACCTTGATGACATCGCCGATCTTGGCGTAGCGGCGATGCGACCCGCCGAGTACCTTGATGCACATGAGCCGTCGTGCGCCGCTGTTGTCGGCCACATCGAGCATCGATTGCATTTGAATCATGGTGCGTTCTCCTGACGGCCGGGATGATCAGACTTCGACCGACTTCTCGATGACGCGCTGGAGGCGCCATGCCTTGTTCTTGGACAGGGGACGGCACTGCTCGATAGCAACCGTGTCACCTTCCCGGCACTCGTTGTTTTCATCGTGCGCGAGCAGCTTTGTGAAGCGACGGATGTACTTCTTGTAAATCGGATGCTCGACCCGACGTTCGATTCGCACCGCGATGGTCTTGTCCATCTTGTTGCTGACAACCTGACCGACGAGCGTTGCCTTGACCTTTTCCTCACCCATCACGCACCACCTGTTTTCTTCTGGCCAAGCACCGTCTTGATTCGGGCGATGTCCTGACGGGCGGTACGAACTTCGCTCGCCCTCACCTGCTGACCGGCGCCACGTTGCATCCGGAGGTTGAACTGTTCCTTGCGCTTGTCGAGCAGGAGCGCCTTCAGTTCGGCCTCCGTCTTGTCACGCATTTCGCTGGCTTTCATCACATCACCTTCCGTTCGGCGAACGTCGTGAGGACCGGGAGTTTGGCACCCGCCAGGCGGAATGCCTCGCGCGCGACCGACTCCTCGACCCCTTCCATTTCGTATAGCACCATCCCGGGCTTAACCTGCGCGACCCAGTACTCAACGCTACCCTTACCGCTACCCATTCGGACTTCCAGCGGCTTCTTGGAAATCGGCTTGTCCGGGAAGACACGGATCCACACCCGCGCGCCTCGCTTCACGGCGCGCGTGATGCAACGTCGCGCGGCCTCGATCTGTCGTGCCGTAATACGTCCCCGGGTGACGGCCTTGAGGCCGAATTCCCCGAAACTGACGGCATTGCCACGCTGCGCAAGGCCGGTGTTGCGGCCTTTGTGCTGTTTTCGGAATTTGGTGTTCTTGGGCTGTAACACGCTCGCTGCTCCTAGGTCGCCGCCGCTTCCACGGCTTCCGCCGCGGGCTCTTCGTGACGGCTGATAATCTCACCCTTGAAAATCCAGACCTTGACGCCGATGACCCCGTAGG
>Ga0256363_1000182_pt1 | contig 8060 bp, 4 predicted proteins | sample MistaT_4_FD_189988 | JGI IMG/M metagenome (GOLD analysis project Ga0256363, IMG submission 189988) | Metatranscriptome of freshwater microbial communities from Mississippi River, Louisiana, United States - Miss_Atlam_RepB_8d (Metagenome... | ecosystem: Environmental > Aquatic > Freshwater > River ...
GCACTGTTTCCGGCCTGCAGAGGATAGAGGCTTTGCGCACGACAGACATCAAAAATCCCGACTACTTTCACAAGGTGGTCGACTGTCAGTGGGCCTGTCCGGCCCATACCCCCGTACCCGAATACATCCGCATGATCGCTGCCGGCCGCTATGCCGACGCGTACATGGTCAACTGGTATTCGAATGTTTTCCCTGGAATCCTGGGTAGAACCTGCGATCGCCCCTGCGAGCCCGCCTGCCGGCGCGGTCGCGTGGAAGAGGAAAACATCACCAAGCCAGAACCCGTGGCCATCTGCCGTCTGAAGCGCGTGGCGGCGGACAACAAGGGTGATGTTGCAGCGCGGATGCCCAAGCCGGTGGTGCGCAAGAACGGCAAGAGTATCGCCTGCATCGGCGGCGGCCCCTCGTCGCTCACGGTCGCACGCGACCTCGCGCCCCTCGGCTACAACATCACGGTGTTCGATCAGGACCCCAAGGCCGGTGGATTCATGCGCACCCAGGTGCCGCGCTTCCGTCTGCCCGAGGCCGTCATCGACGAAGAAGTCGGTTACATCATCGACGGTGGTGTGCAGTTCGTCGGCAACCGCCGGATCGACTCGCTGAAAGGCCTTTTGGCTGAGGGCTATGACGCCGTGTTCGTCGGTTGCGGCGCACCGCGCGGCCGCGATCTCGAGCTGCCGGGCCGACAGGAAGCGGCTGCGCATATTCACATCGGAATCGACTGGCTGTCCTCGGTGTCATTCGGGCACATCGAGAAGGTTGGCAAGCGCGTCATCGTGCTTGGCGGCGGCAACACCGCGATGGACTGCTGCCGTTCGGCGCGCCGCCTCGGCGGCGAGGATGTCAAGGTCATCGTGCGCTCGGGATTCGAGGAGATGAAGGCATCGCCGTGGGAAAAGGAAGACGCGCAGCACGAAGGGATCCCCATCATCAACTACCATGTGCCGCGGACCTTCGAACACGAAAATGGCCGACTGACCGGCATGACCTTCGAAGTCGTGCGGGCCGAATACGACGACAAGGGCCGCCGAACGCTGGTCCCGACCGGCGAACCGGATGCCTTCTTTGCCTGTGACGAAGTACTCATCGCAGTGGGTCAGGAAAACGCCTTTCCCTGGATCGAGCGTGACCTCGGACTGGAATTCGACAAATGGGGGCTGCCGGTCCTCGACGAGAAAACCCTGCAATCGACAGTCCCCAATGTGTTCTTCGGTGGTGACGCCGCGTTTGGCCCCAAGAACATCATCTGGGCGGTCGCGCATGGCCACGAGGCCGCAATCTCAATCGACAAGTTTCTGAACGAAGAATCTCTGGCAGAGCGGCCAGCCCCGCATGTGAACCTCATCTCGCAAAAGATGGGGATCCACGAATGGAGCTACGACAACGCCATCTCCAACGAAATGCGGCACGCCGTGCCATGGGCCGCTGCAGAGCAGACGCTGAAGAGCATCAAGATCGAGGTCGAACTCGGTTTCGATCAGAAGACGGCGTGGGAGGAGACCCAGCGCTGCCTCAATTGCGACGTGCAAACCGTGTTCAAGGCGCCGCTGTGTATCGAGTGCGATGGCTGCGTCGATATCTGCCCCATGGACTGCATCACCTTTACCCCGGATGGGGAGGAAAAAGATGTACGGGAGCGCTTGACAGCACCTGCACGCAACCTTACCCAGGACATCTACGTTCAGGACGGCCTGAAGACCGGTCGCATCATGGCGAAGGACGAGGACGTGTGCCTGCACTGTGGATTATGTGCGGAGCGCTGCCCCACGGGCGCCTGGGACATGCAGAAATTTCTGCTTGAAATGGCACATGCGGGTCCGGCTTGCCGCACCCCCACTACGCGGAGGAACGCCGCTTGAAGCAGATAAGCGCCGTCAACGACTTCGTCGTCAAATTCGCCAACGTCAACGGCTCGGGCTCCGCCTCGGCGAACGAAATGTTCGCCAAGTCGATCCTGCGCATGGGTGTGCCCGTCAGCCCGCGCAACATCTTTCCCTCGAACATTCAGGGCCTGCCCACGTGGTACGAGGTCCGGGTCAGTGAAAAAGGCTGGCTCGGGCGCCGGGGTGGTGTCGACCTCATGGTCGCGATGAATCCTCAGACCTGGGATAACGACGTCAAGGAAATCGAAGCTGGCGGCTACCTGTTCTACGACAACTCGAAGCCCATGCCCGCCTCGAAGTTTCGCGAGGACATCACAGTCATCGGCATGCCGTTGACCACCCTGTGCAACGAAACCTACGACGACCCGCGCCAGCGGCAGCTGTTCAAGAACATCATTTACATCGGCGCCCTGTCCATCCTGCTCGAAATCGAGGAAGAGCCGATCATTCAGCTCATCGGCGAGCAGTACAAAGGCAAGGAAAAGCTGTTGGCCCCGAACGTCAACGCGCTGCGCATCGGACGCACCTACGCCACCGAACATCTGCAGCATCCGCTCGGTCTGCGCGTACGCCGGGCTGACAATGTCGGCAAAAAGATCTTCGTTGACGGCAACTCCGCCGCGGCACTGGGCTGTGTATACGGCGGAGCCACGGTGTGCGCGTGGTACCCGATTACCCCATCTTCATCCGTCGCAGAAGCCTTCCAGCGCTACTGTCAGAAATACCGGGTGGATCCGGAAACGCAGCAGAACAAGTTCGCCATTGTCCAGGCCGAGGATGAAATCGCTTCCATTGGCATGGTGGTCGGGGCGGGTTGGAACGGAGCCCGCGCCTTCACGGCCACCTCTGGCCCTGGCGTGTCACTCATGACCGAATTCCTGGGTCTCGCCTACTTCGCCGAGATTCCCGCGACCATCATCAACGTGCAGCGGGGTGGCCCCTCCACCGGAATGCCCACCCGCACCCAGCAGGCAGATCTCGTCTCGTCGGCCTACGCCTCGCACGGGGATACCAAACACGTCCTCCTGTTTCCGGAAGACCCGACCGAGTGCTTCGAGCACGCGGCGGCGGCACTCGACCTTGCCGATCGCCTGCAGACGCCGGTTTTCCTCATGACCGATCTGGATATTGGCATGAACCAGCGGCTGTGCGAGCCGCTCCAGTGGGACGAGTCGCGCAGCATGGACCGCGGGAAGGTGATGACCCGCGAAATGCTTGACGAGGGCAAGGACTTTGGCCGTTACCTCGACGTGGACGGCGATGGCATTCCCTTCCGGACCTACCCCGGGACCCATCCCACGCTCGGCGGCTACTTCACTCGCGGGACAACCAAGAACCCGCGCGCGATGTACTCCGAGCAGGGCCCGGATTATCTCTACAACATGACTCGGCTGCAGCGGAAATGGGATACGGCCAAGAGCCTGGTACCCCAGCCCGTGGTTCGCAAGGCCACGAAGCCAGCCCGCAGCGGGGTCATTTATTTCGGATCGACCAGTCCGTCGATGGCCGAATCGGTGCTGGAACTGGAAGCTCAAGGCATCGCCGTGGACCTGATGCGCATCCGCGCCTTCCCGTTCCCGGACAGCGTGCTGGACTTCATTCACGACCACGATGAAGTTTTCGTGGTTGAGCAGAACCGTGATGGCCAGTTACGCAGCATGCTCATCAATGAGCTGAACGTTGATCCGGCCCGTCTGGTGGCAGTGCTCCACTACGACGGCACGCCCATCACGGCGCGTTTTATCACCCATGCGGTGGCAGAGATGTACAGCGCGCTCCACCTCGACCAGCGCAAGCCCGGAAAGGTTGCCTGACATGACTTATCTCGCGAAGCCGAAGCTCCACCATCCGTCCATGCCGACCAACGCGCGCGGGTTCACCCGCCGCGATTACGAGGGGCGTATCTCTACGCTGTGCGCCGGCTGCGGCCACGACTCCATCTCCGCGGCTATCATTCAGGCCTGCTGGGAGCTGGATATCGAGCCTCACCGGGTTGCGAAACTGTCCGGCATAGGCTGCTCCAGCAAGACGCCCGATTACTTCCTCGGCAACTCGCATGGCTTCAACACCGTGCACGGACGGATGCCCTCGGTGTTGACGGGCGCCAATCTCGCCAACCGCAGCCTCCTCTACCTTGGCGTATCAGGCGACGGGGACTCGGCCTCCATCGGACTCGGGCAATTCGCCCACCTGATGCGCCGCGGGGTCAACATGACCTATATCTGCGAAAACAACGGGGTATACGGGCTGACCAAGGGACAGTTCTCGGCCACCGCTGACAAGGGTTCTGCATCCAAGAAAGGCGTCGCAAACATGGACGCGCCGCTCGACACGGTGTCGCTTGCACTGCTCATGGGGGCAACCTTCGTCGCGCGCGGGTTCTCGGGCGACAAGGGCCAGCTGGTGCCGCTCATCCGCGCGGCCCTTGGCCACCAAGGCTCGGCATTCATAGACGTCATCAGCCCCTGCGTGGCGTTCAACAACCACGCCGGCAGTACCAAGAGCTACGACTATGTCCGCGCCCACAACGAGTCGGTGAATTTCCTGGATTTCATCGAAGGCCGGGAAGAAATCACTGCGGAGTACGCCCCCGGCACGGCCGTGGACGTGCGTCAGCACGATGGGTCCGTCATCCGCCTCTACAAGGCAGCGCCGGATTACGATGCCACCGACAAGGTGTCGGCGATGAACTTCATTCAGTCCCATCAGGCGAAAGGCCAAATCGTGACGGGGCTGCTCTATGTCGATAACAACGCCTCGGACATTCACCGCAACCTGAACACGGTGGAGCGGCCACTCAATGCATTGACCGAGATGGACCTCTGCCCGGGCGCTGGAACCTTGGATAAAATCAACGCTTCCCTGCGTTGATCACGCACACTGAACCGGGTAAATCCCGGTTCAGTGTGAGACTGAAGCCCTGGCCGACCGAACCCCTAGCCGAAGAATTCCCGCGCCAGCGCTTCGAGTGACGCTAAAACGTCTGCTTGGGTTCCCTCCGAAAGCCAGACCACGGCGCTGTCGGCGCCCGCTTCCGCAAGGGCCTTGATGCCCGCAGCAGTCCTGAACAAACCCGGCGCCGCAAACGCGCAGATTTCGAGTTCGGCCGGATTACGCCCAATCTTCTGCGCGCAGCGCGTGATCTCCGCGCGGCCCTCGGTAATTTCCCTGGGGTCGACTACGAAGGGCAGCCAACCATCTCCCCACTCCGCCACGCGGCGGTAGACGTTTGGCGAGCCGATACTGCCGAGAAGAATCGGGGGATTCGGCCGCTGGGTGGGTCGGGGCAGACAGATGGCAGGTGGGAAGTTGTAGTACTTGCCCTGATGCCCCTGGTATTCGCCGCTCCAGAGCTTCTTCATCACCTGAATGGCCTCGGCGGTCTGGGTCCAGCGGCGTGCAAAATCTCCCCCCATGATGGTGCACTCCGGTTCGTTCCACCCGGCGCCGATGCCATAGACAAAGCGGCCACCGGAGTAGTGATCCAGCGAGGCAATTTCCTTGGCGGCGAGCAGCGCGTTTCGTTCGGGGACCAGCGCAACGCCGGTCCCAAGGCGAATCTCACGCGTCGTCGCGGCCGCCCGGCTGAGCGCGATGAGTGGGTCCGGCATTCGGAAGAGGTAATCCGGTGGGGGCTCATCGGCCTTCTTGCCCGGATACACATCGGCTGAACCCTGGGGAATGATGGCGTGCTCGGGGAGCCAGTAGGAGTCGAATCCAAGCTCCTCGGCTCGCCTGGCGATGACCGCGGGATCGCCTCCCTGCATGTCTGCCAGTACCTGAAAGACTCCGACTCCGATTCCGCTGCATTTCTTCTTCATGACTCCCCTCCGGCTTTTTTTTTAATACTGAACTCAGCTGACTCCGAATTGCTTACGCAAACTCGAAGGCTTCGAGCGCGGGCTTCTCCATCTCTGCGAAGAACCGCTCGCGGCTCCATGGCCAGCTGGCTGGAACCCCGTGCTTATCGAGGTACCAGCTGCGGCATCCCGTGGACCAGATAGACTTCTTGGCCGCTTCCCGTCGCACCGCCTCCCACCCATGGGCGGCTTCGGTTTTGACGTTGATTTCCCTGGCCCGCCGAGCACGGGCCTCGTCCATCAGTTGCAGGATGTAGGCAACCTGCGATTCCGCGATGGAGATCAGGGAAAAGTTACCCACCGGACCGTTGGGGCCGTTGAGCATGAAGAAGTTAGGGAACTCCGGAATCGAGATCGACATATACGCCACGGGATGATCTTCCCACACGTCATCGAGGTTGACGCCGCCGCGACCAAGCACGGTCGTCGGCCGGATGAAGCTGTCGGCCTTGAACCCGGTGGCGACGACCAGCACATCAAGTTCGTGCAGAACACCGTCCGCCGTGCGAACTCCTTCGGGTTCGATGCGAACGATGGACTCCGTAATGACGTTTGCGTTCGGTCGCGTGATTTTCTGGTAGAAATCGGGGGCGAAAATCAGTCGCTTGCAGCCGGCGCGATAGTTCGGTCGCAGTTTTTCGCGGAGCACCGGATCTGTCACATGATCTTCCAGATTGGCAAGACAGGCCGCTTCTATCTCGGCCATCTCTCTGGAGTCCGCATCGATCACGGCGTCCGAGAAGTGTTTGAAGTAATGATTGGCATCGACCTTCAGCTGGGTAATCGCCTCGGGATCCTCGCGGAAACGTTGTTTCTCCTCCGCCGTGAAAAGCCTGTTCTCGATCGGCATGACCCACTGCGCGGTGCGCTGGAAGAGATCGAACCGGCCCACCTTGCCGGCGAGTGCACAGGTAATCTGAACCGCGGTGGAACCAGTGCCAATCACACCGACCCGCTTGCCTTCGAGCGGCACCGAGTGATCCCAGCGCGCGGTGTGAAACGATGCCCCCCGGAAGGTCTCGAGCCCCGGAATGTCGGCAACATTGGGGTGGTGCAGCACCCCTGTCGCCGCAACGACGACATCTGCCACATCTTTCCGCCCGGTGGAGGTCTCGATATGCCACTGTCCGTCGCGGAACGCACAGTACGGGACGGTCTCATTGAAGTGGACGTGCGGATAAACATCGTACTTGCGTGCCACGCGCTCGAAGTAGGCCTGAATCTCGGGCCCCGGTGCGAAAGTCTGGCTCCAGTCGGGGTTGGGCTCAAAGGAATAGGTATACAGGTGGGCTGGCACATCGCACGCCACGCCGGGATAGGTGTTTTCGCGCCAGGTTCCGCCGACGCGATCGGTTTTTTCGTACACCACGAAATTCCGATACCCCGCTTCGCGGAGTTTGATGACGGTGAGTATGCCGGCCATGCCGGCCCCGATGATGCAAACGCGCGGATTGAACGCGGTCTCTGTGGTATTGCCCATGGCTCTTCTCCCCGGATCGCGGTGGCGATCCCTACAGTCGTTTCGATTTTTCCTGAAGCTTACCCGAGGCCTTCTGTAGGAAAGAAGGCGGCTGTCAGACAAACAGGTTCAGGGGCTCAAAATCGCCTCCCAGCACGCGGGGTGAAACGCCCGGCGCCAGCCAGCCGTCGATCACACTGGCGTAGACCCGGCGGAAATCGGTGGTGAAGGCGAGATTGTCATCCGCGTTCAGGACATCCAGTGCAGGCGGTGCCCCATGGTGCCCCGCTTTCACGGACTTGCCCATGACGAAGATCACGTTGGCGGTTCCGTGATCGGTGCCCAGATTGGCGTTTTCAGGGACGCGCCGTCCGAACTCCGAGAAGGCCAGCACGGTGACGCGGTCGGCCGCGCCGATTCGCTCGAGGTCTCGCATGAAGCCGTGCAAGGCATCGGCAGCGTAGGTCAGTAACCGCTGGTGAAGGTCGGCCTGCTGGACATGGGTGTCGAAGGCGTTGTTGCGAAACGCCGCGTAGTACAGCCGGCTTGGCATGCCCGCAGCGATGCAGGCCGCAATCTTCGGCAGCTGGAGAGGCACGATTCCGTAATCCACGGGTGAGCGATAAGCGTGCCAAGCCTCTCGCACCTTTGCCGAGGAGTCCCGGGCGCTGGCGGCGACGGCGTTGAGGTAGGCGAGCGCCGGATTTTCCCGCGCGTCACTCGCGGACGCCCCCAGGAGCGACGCGGATTCGTAGAACCCGTTGCGCTGGAACCGGTCGGGCTCGTCGAAGACCACGGGTGTGTGGAGCCGGCTTTTCACCGCGAGCGACTGGACGGTGTCGATGTTGACGATCAGGC
>Ga0256363_1000188_pt1 | contig 7890 bp, 17 predicted proteins | sample MistaT_4_FD_189988 | JGI IMG/M metagenome (GOLD analysis project Ga0256363, IMG submission 189988) | Metatranscriptome of freshwater microbial communities from Mississippi River, Louisiana, United States - Miss_Atlam_RepB_8d (Metagenome... | ecosystem: Environmental > Aquatic > Freshwater > River...
CGCCGATTTCGCGGATGTGCTTGCGGGTCTGTTTCGCGCGGCGGAGGCGCGAGCTTTTCTTGTTCATCGTTGGTCGTCCACTCTGAATCTGTTGGCGCCAGTCCCCGTACCGCCGAGGTACGGATCGACCAGCCTCAGGTCTTCTTCGCTTCCTTGCGCAGGATTTGTTCGTTGCGGTAGCGCACACCCTTGCCCTTGTAGGGCTCTGGCGGACGGTAGGCACGGATGTTGGCGGCCACCTGTCCGACCGCTTGTTTGTCGATACCCTTGATGACGATTTCGGTCTGGGTGGGGGTTTCGACGGTGATGCCGGCCGGGACCGGGAATTCCACCGGATGCGAAAAGCCGAGCGCCAGGCTGACCGTCTCTCCCTTGGCCTGAGCGCGATAGCCCACGCCGTTGATGTCGAGCCGGCGTTCGAAGCCCGCCGAAACGCCCGTCACCATATTGTTGAGCAACGCTCTGGCAGTGCCGGCCTGCGCGTTGCCGTCCTGGGTTTCGTCGCGGGGCTCGACCCGCAGCTCGCCATCCACTTCGGACAGCGCCACGCGGGCATGCAGAAGATGGGTCAGGGCGCCCTTCGGGCCCTTCACCACAATATTCTGGCCACTGATCTGGACCTCTACGCCCTTGGGCAGGGCAATCGGTTTCTTGGCTACGCGAGACATGGCTTGAATCCTAGTATACGGAGCAGAGGACTTCGCCGCCGATGCCGAGTGCACGGGCAGCGCGGTCGGTCATGAGGCCACGTGAGGTGGAGACGATCGCGATTCCGAGTCCACCCACGATTCGCGGCAATTCTTCACTCCCGCGGTAGACGCGGAGGCCTGGGCGGCTGACCCGCTGAATCTTTTCGATGACCGGACGACCGTCGTAGTACCGAAGCTCGACGACGAGCTCGGGATGCCCTTCGCCCTCGTTGACGCGGTAATCCGCGATGTAGCCCTCGTTCTTGAGAACTTCTGCAATCGCGGCCTTGCGCTTTGAGGCAGGAATGACGACTTCACGTTTCACTCTCGCCTGCGCATTGCGGATGCGCGTCAGCATATCGGCGATTGGATCTTGCATGCTCATTTCAGTTCACCCAGCCTTTATTACCAGCTCGCCTTGACGAGTCCGGGGACGTGACCTTCCATCGCCAGACGTCGCAGCTCGCTGCGTCCCAGCCCAAACTTGCGGTAGACACCGTGCGCTCGACCGGTGAGGCGGCAGCGGTTGCGGCCCCGGATGGGGCTTGAATCCCGGGGAAGTTGCTGGAGCGCCATCACGGCCTTTTCGCGTTCCTCGAACGAAGCACCGGGATCCTTGATCGTCTTCTTGAGCGCATCGCGCTTGCCGGCGTACTTCTTGGCAAGCTTCGCCCGCTTGACCTCACGCATCACCATGGACGTCTTTGCCATCTGTCTTATCCTCTCAGCGGGAAGCGGAAGGCCTGCAGAAGCGCGCGGCCTTCTTCGTCTGTACGGGCGGTCGTGGAAATGCAGATATCCATTCCCCGCAACGCATCAATTTTGTCGTACTCGATCTCGGGGAAAATGATCTGCTCCTTCACGCCAAGCGTGTAGTTCCCCATGCCGTCAAAGGCGCGTCCGTTCACGCCGCGGAAGTCGCGAATTCGGGGAATGGCGACCGAGATCAGGCGGTCGAGGAACTCATACATCCGGTCGCGCCGGAGCGTCACCTTGGCACCGATGGCCCAGCCCTCGCGCAACTTGAAGTTCGCGATCGACTTTCGGGCCTTCGTCACAACAGGCTTCTGGCCAGAGATCAGGGTCATGTCATTGACCGCGTTCTCCAGCACCTTCTTGTCTCCAATCGACTTCCCAAGGCCCATGTTGATCGTGATCTTGGTGATCTTGGGCACCTGCATCACGGAGCCGTAGTTGAACCGCTCCATCAATTGCTTGACGACGGTTTCCTTGTAAAACGTTTCAAGTCTCGCCATGGTTGCCAGCTCTTTCGCTTAGATGTCCACGACTTCTTTGGTGGACTTGAAAATCCGCACCTTGCGGCCATCCTCGAGGGTCTTGAAGCCCACCCGATCCGGCTTGGAGGTCACGGGATTGAAAATCGCGATGTTGGAGATGTGAACCGGGTTCTCTCTCTCAACGATTCCCCCTGGAGTTCCGAGGGTCGGATTTGGCTTCGTGTGGCGCTTGATCAGGTTCACACCCTCCACCACCACGCGCTCGTCGCTCCGCACCCGGGTAACCACGCCACGCTTGCCCTTGTCCTTGCCAGTGATCACCTGCACCTGATCACCTTTACGAATCTTGTTCATGCCGAACCTCTGGTTATGGCTAGAGGACTTCGGGCGCCAACGAAACGATGCGCATGAAGCGCTCGCTACGCAGCTCACGAGTCACAGGTCCGAAGATACGCGTACCAATGGGTTGCAGCTGCTTGTCCAGCAGCACAGCCGCATTTCCGTCGAAGCGGATCAACGAGCCGTCCCCCCGGCGAACGCCCTTGCGGGTACGCACGACGACGGCATTGAACACATCCCCCTTCTTGACCTTGCCACGGGGGATGGCGTCCTTGATGCTGACCTTGATGACATCGCCGATGTGGGCGTACCGGCGATGCGAACCGCCGAGAACCTTGATGCACATCAGGCGACGTGCGCCGCTATTGTCGGCCACATCCAGCATCGATTGCATTTGAATCATGGTGCGTACTCCTGGCGGTCGAAATCAGACTTCGACCGACTTCTCGATGACGCGCTGAAGACGCCACGCCTTGTTCTTGGACAACGGCCGGCATTGCTCGATGGCGACGGTGTCGCCCTCGCGGCATTCGTTGTTTTCATCATGCGCAAGCAGTTTCGTGAAGCGGCGGATGTATTTCTTGTAGATCGGATGCTCCACGCGACGCTCGATCCGCACAGCGATGGTCTTGTCCATCTTGTTGCTCACGACCTGGCCGACCAGCGTTCGCTTGACGTTTTCTTCACCCATTACGCACCACCTGTCTTCTTCTGGCCGAGCACGGTCTTGATCCTGGCGATGTCCTGACGGGCGCCGCGAACCTCGCTCGCGCGCACCTGTTGGCCCGCGCCCCGCTGCATACGGAGGTTGAACTGCTCCTTACGCTTCTCCAGCAGGAGTGCTTTGAGCTCGGCTTCGGACTTGCCGCGCATTTCGCTGGCTTTCATCACATCACCTTCCGTTCGGCGAATGCGGTCAGGACCGGGAGCTTGGCGCCGGCAAGGCGGAATGCCTCGCGTGCCACCGACTCTTCGACCCCTTCCATTTCGTACAGGACCATGCCGGGCTTGATCTGGGCTACCCAGTACTCAACGCTGCCCTTGCCGCTACCCATACGCACTTCCAGCGGCTTCTTGGAAATCGGCTTGTCCGGAAATATTCGAATCCACACGCGCGCGCCGCGCTTTACGGCACGCGTGATACAACGCCGAGCCGCCTCGATTTGCCGCGCCGTAATGCGTCCGCGGGTGACGGCTTTCAGACCGTACTCCCCGAAACTGACGGCGTTCCCGCGCTGCGCCAGACCGGTGTTCCGGCCCTTGTGCTGCTTGCGAAATTTGGTGTTCTTGGGCTGTAACACGCTCTCTGCTCCTAGGTCGCCGCCGCTTCCACGGCTTCCGCCGCGGGCTCTTCGTGACGGCTGATGATCTCACCCTTGAAAATCCAGACCTTGACGCCGATGACGCCATAAGTGGTCCGGGCTTCCGCGAATCCGTAATCGATGTCAGCGCGCAGGGTGTGCAGCGGCACGCGCCCTTCGCGGTACCACTCGGTGCGCGCGATTTCAGCGCCGTTCAGCCGGCCCGCGACATTAATCTTGATGCCTTGGGCCCCTAACCGGAGCGCGTTCGCGACTGCACGCTTCATCGCGCGCCGGAACATGATGCGGCGCTCCAGCTGCTGCGCGACCGATTCGGCCACGAGGTAGGCGTCAAGCTCGGGCTTGCGAATTTCCTCCACGCTCAGATGCGCAGAGATTCCCATGAGCTTGCTGACCTGCTTGCGCAGCGACTCGATGTCCTCGCCCTTCTTGCCGATAACGATTCCGGGCCGGGCGGTATGGATGATGATGCGCGCATTGTTTGCTGGCCGTTCGATCTGGATGCGGCTAACTGAAGCATGCGCGAGCTTCTTGCGCAGGAAGGCGCGAACCGCCAGATCCGTATTGAGGTAGTCCGGGTAGCGGCGGCGGTCGGCGAACCAGGTTGAGGTCCAATCCTTGATGATACCGAGGCGGATGCCGTACGGATGTACTTTTTGACCCATGATATTCGCTCTTTCAGCTTCGCTCGTTATTGGGACGGCTTATTTGCGGCCTTCTTCAACGACCAGCGTGATGTGGCTGGTACGCTTGAAGATCTGGTTTGCCCGCCCGCGGGCCCGCGGCATCCAACGCTTCATGATGGGACCCTCATCGACCATGATGGTCTTCACCCGAAGCTCATCCACGTCTGCGCCGTCATTGTGCTCGGCATTCGCAATGGCCGATTCGAGCACTTTCTTGATAAGAGCAGCCGCCTTCTTGTTGCTGAAGGCCAGAATGTTGAGCGCGCGGTCGACCCGCATGCCCCGCACCTGATCAGCCACGAGTCGGGCTTTCTGAGGAGTGATGTGCGCTTGGCGCAGCTTGGCAGTGGTAGCCATGGGTGCTGGTCCGTCCCTTACTTCGTCTTCTTGTCCGCGATGTGACCCTTGAAGGTACGGGTCTGCGCGAATTCGCCGAGTTTGTGGCCGATCATGTTTTCGGTAACGAAAACCGGCATGTGCTGCCGTCCGTTATGAACGGCGATGGTCAGACCGATCATCTCTGGAACCACCAGCGAGCGGCGCGACCAGGTTTTGATCGGGCGCTTGTCGCTGTTGGCACGGGCGACCTCGATCTTCTTGTGCAGGTGGTGGTCCACGAATGGACCCTTCTTGATGGAACGTGGCATGTCAGCGGGCCCCTCAGCGCTTGTCGCGGCGGCGGACGATCATGCCGTCCGTACGCTTGTTGGTTCTGGTCTTGTAGCCCTTCGTGGGCTGGCCCCATGGGCTCACCGGATGGCGACCCCCTGAGGTGCGGCCCTCGCCACCCCCATGCGGATGATCGACTGGATTCATCGCCACGCCGCGAACCGTGGGTCGCACGCCGCGCCAGCGCTTCGCACCGGCCTTGCCGAGTTGGCGCAGGGAATGTTCGGTGTTGCCCACTTCACCGATGGTGGCTCGGCATTCGATGGGCACCTGGCGCATTTCGCCCGAGCGGAGTCGCAGCGTGGCGTGCGCACCCTCGCGGGCGACATACTGAATGCCGGCACCCGCGCTGCGACCAATCTGGGCGCCTTTGCCGGGTTTCAGCTCCACGCAGTGGATGGTCGCGCCCACGGGGATGTTCCGTAGGGGGAGGCAGTTTCCAACCTGAATGGGCGCGTCGGCACCAGACCGCAGGGTCTGTCCAGCCTCGAGGCCCTTGGGCGCGATGATGTAACGCCGTTCCCCATCCGCGTAGAGCAGCAGGGCGATATGCGCGGACCGATTGGGATCGTATTCGAGGCGTTCAACCTTGGCTGCGATTCCATCCTTGCGTCGCTTGAAATCAACGATGCGATAGTGCTGCTTGTGACCGCCGCCGCGGTGGCGCACGGTGATGCGCCCGGCGTTGTTGCGGCCCGAGTTCGGGCCCTGACGCTCCACCAGAGGCGCATGTGGTGCGCCCTTGTGCAGTTCAGGGGTAACGACCTTGACGACCCCGCGGCGACCGGGGGAAGTAGGTTTAGTCTTGATGAGCGCCATTGAATGCGTCCTCTTGGTGTGCGCGAGCGATCAGGCCGCGCCCAGGAAATCGATGGTGAACCCTTCCTTGAGGGTCACATAGGCCTTCTTCCATGCCTGGCGCGCCCCGGCGCGGCCACGGAAACTCTTCACCCGGGAGGCGACATTCAGAACCTGAACACCCTCTACCTTCACGCTGAAGAGCTGCTCGACAGCCGCCTTGATTTCGGGCTTCGTGGCATCACCGAGCACCTTGAACAGGTATTGGTTGTGCTTGTCTCCGACCCGCGCAGACTTTTCAGTCATGCGGGGCTCCACGAGCACCTGCAGCAGGCGTTCCTGATTCATGACAGTTGCTCCTGAAGGCGGGTCAGCGCCGCCTGGCTGACCACAACTTTGGCGAATGAGATGAGCAGCGCTGGGTCCACCGCTTCAACGTCCGCCAGCCCGACCCAATGGAGGTTGCGCGCGGACAGATAAAGCGCCTCGGTCACGTCTTCCGATACCAGCAACACGTCCTGCAGGTTGAACAGGCCAAGCGTCGCGATGAGCGCCTTGGTCTTTGCCTGCTGCATATCCAGGTTGTCGACAACGATGAGGCGATCCTGCCGGATAAGCTCGGACAGGATGGAGCACAGCGCGCCACGGTACATCTTGCGGTTGACTTTCTGCACATAGGAACGCGGGCGTGCAGCAAATGCGCGCCCGCCTGTGCGCCAGAGCGGGCCACGCGTGGTACCAGCGCGGGCACGGCCCATCCCCTTCTGCTTCCAGGGCTTGGCGCCGCCGCCGCTGACTTCGGCCCGGGTCTTCTGCGCCTTGGTTCCTGCGCGGGCAGCGGCGAAGTAGGCGGTTACCACCTGATGGACGAGCGCTTCCCGATAGGGTTGCGCAAAGACGTTGTCGTCCAGCGCGAGCGAACCGGCGTTAGCGCCATTCGCGAAAGAATGAATTGCGAGTTCCATACGGCTCAGCCCTGTTCGCTCTTGCGTTTCTTGACGGTGGGCTTGACGAATACGTCACCGCCCTTGGCACCCGGAACGGCACCCTTGATCATGAGCAAATTGCGCTCGGTATCGATGCGGACGATTTGCAGGCGCTGGGTCGTGCGCTGCACATCACCCATGTGGCCTGACATGCGCTTGCCCTTGATGACCCGCCCCGGAGTCTGGCGCTGGCCGATCGAACCCGGAGCCCGATGTGACAGCGAGTTACCGTGAGTCGCATCGCCCATGCTGAAATTATGCCGCTTGATGGTGCCGGCGAAGCCCTTGCCGATGGTGATGCCAGTGACATCGACAATCTGGCCTTCGCTGAAAAGATCCACCTTCACTTCGGCGCCCGCAGCAAGCTCTGCACCCTCGCCTGCCTCCAGCCTGAATTCCCAGAGCCCACGCCCTACGTCGGCTGAGGCCTTCGCGAAGTTGCCCGCATCAGGCTTGTTGATTCGGTTCCGGTGGCAGGTGCCAACCGTGACCTGGACAGCGTCATAGCCGTCCCGATCTGCCGACTTGACCTGCGTTACCCGGTTGGGATCGACCTCGATGACGGTGACCGGGACGGCGGAACCGTCGTCCTTGTAGACCCGGGTCATGCCGCGCTTGATACCGATGAGTCCTAGTGCCATGTGTTCTGCCTCAGTCGAATCAGCTGAGTTTGATCTGCACGTCAACGCCCGCCGCGAGGTCGAGCTTCATCAGCGCGTCCACGGTTTTGTCGGTGGGATTGACGATGTCCAGCAGCCGCTTGTGCGTGCGGATTTCGTACTGATCCCGGGCGTCCTTGTTGGCGTGCGGCGAGGTCAATACGGTGAAACGCTCGTGCTTCGACGGCAGCGGGATGGGGCCGCGGATCTGTGCGCCCGTGCGCTTTGCGGTGTCCACGATCTCCCGAGTCGACTGATCAATCAGCCGATGGTCGAAAGCCTTGAGACGTATCCTGATGACCTGTTGATTCATGTCTTTAACCCTTGGCTTGTCCTGCGTTCGTCAGCCTGTGCATCGCGTCACAGGACAAGCTTTCGTTTCTGTCTTATTTGTCGAGGATTTTGGCCACGACGCCGGCGCCGACGGTGCGACCGCCCTCGCGAATCGCGAAGCGCAGACCCTCTTCCATCGCAATCGGGTTGATCAGCTTCACCTGAATCTTC